>Ga0208244_100061_pt1 | contig 148753 bp, 142 predicted proteins | sample SubbioCR12Aug_5A_FD_184828 | JGI IMG/M metagenome (GOLD analysis project Ga0208244, IMG submission 184828) | Serpentinite rock and fluid subsurface biosphere microbial communities from McLaughlin Reserve, California, USA - CR12Aug_5A (SPAdes) | ecosystem: Environmental > Terrestrial > Deep... | reverse complement strand
GGATTTCGTAATTAGTGCTTCGAATTTCCTTGTGCTACGCACAAGGCCCGTTCGACTTGCATGTGTTAGGCACGCCGCCAGCGTTCGTTCTGAGCCAGGATCAAACTCTCAAATAAAAGCTTAAAACGGGGCCTACTTCTTAGTTTTCAAAGAACGTTAGAGAAAAATAAAGGCTATACCAAGTAGTATAGCCTTATATCAGAGATCTACCTGGTTTTCTCTAAACCATTTTCAGACCTTTCAAAGTCATCTAATCTTAGAATAGCATTTTTTAATATATAGTCAATATAAGAATATAAGCGATTATTGATAAATATTGCTACTTTTGACCATTTTTTGTGAAAAAAACCTGACTATCTCTCATTTTCACGGGATAAAAATATTTGATAGGATTCTCATTTCATATCCTGCAGAAAAAAATTGTTTTTCCTCTCAAAACCAACAGTAGATTCAGGTCCATGTCCCGGAAGGACTCTTACATCATCGTCAAGTACCATTAAACGCTTTGCAGATTCTCTAAGCCTTCTTGTATCCCCGCCATGTAAATCCGTCCTTCCGACAGAGCCCGCAAAGAGAGTATCTCCGGTAATTACAATGCCCTCTCCATAAAGGCAAATCCCACCGGGGGTATGGCCCGGAGTATGGATTATCATAAATGTCAAACTCCCAATTCTTAACTGGTCGCCGTCGGTCACAAGGATATCAGGCTCAGGCAGCGAGTCGAGTTCAAAGCCAAAGAAAGAAGCCTGATATTTTGCATTTCTGTAAATTTCGATATCATCGTGGTGGAGAACAACCAGGGCGTTGGTTTCTACTTTCGTTTCGGCGACAGCCCCTACATGGTCGAAATGTGCATGAGTACATACTATATACTTGACTTTGAGCTTGTTCTCATTAATAAAGTCGAGAACTCTGTCCGGCTCATCTCCAGGGTCTACAATAAAAGCTTCTCTGCTCATGTCATCCGCTAATATGAAACAGTTGTTTTCGAGTGGACCAACAACAAACTTTTTTATGATCATTGAAATTACCCCCTGCATTACAAACGGTAAATATTAGCCGAACCAGAGTGAAAGGTCAACAGTTGTGGCAGTGATGTTGTGGCAGTGAAAACAATATTCATCTAACTCTGGAATCATAAATGGTTCCCGGATAACCAAATTCAGCTGATTCCAAAATAAAATATAATGATCTACCCACTAACTTTTAACTTTTTGTTTTACTATTTTCAATATGTAAGAGAACTCTTCGCTTTTTAACATGTAACTAAGGACAAAATAGATTGCTAGACACAGAGCCATTGTTCCGCTAAGATAAAAAACCTTTTGAACTGTGTAGCCGGATACCTGCCAGAGTTTTCCGTGAAGAAGCATTCCTCCTGCAAGTCCCATCGGAATCGCAGCAGATAGGCTTCTCATAAAGGAGGATGCAATTTTCCTCCCGTCAACCCTTTTCAATTTTTTTCTTAGGAACATAAACAAGACTAAAAAGTTAATTCCCGAGGCGATAGAATTGGCCAGGGCCAAACCGCTATGTTTGAGGGGCTGCATCAAAACGATACTCAGCAGAACGTTTGCAGCCAATGCTGCTACTGCCACCTTAACAGGTGTCTTCGTGTCCTGCATTGAGTAGAAGCTCACCGTTACCATCCTTACCCCAACAACAGACCAGATGCCTATCGAATAGAATAAAAGGGCCTGAGCCGTTCCTACTGTTGCAGTATAATCAAACTCCCCTCTCTGAAAGAGTATATTCACTATCGGCTCTCTTAAAGCTATTAAGCCGACCATTGCGGGGATTGTGATAAAAAACAACAACCTGATTGCAAATGAAAAATCTTCTCTGAGTCCGTCATAGTCGCCTTTTACAGCATGCTCCGAAAGGGCTGGAAGAACCGCCATCCCCATTGCGACGCCGAACATCCCAATGGGGAATTGAATAAGTCTCATTGAATAATAAAGATATGTGATACTTCCCTCTTCAAGATACGATGCAAGGATTGTACTGACAAATATGTTTATCTGAGCCACGGCCATTCCCATCGTTGCAGGCATGACAAGGAGGGCCATTTTTTTCAAACCCGGATGTCTGAAATCATATTCGGGCCTCAGGGTATAACTTTTCCTGAAAAAAGAAGGCAGCTGAAAAGCAAATTGTGTCAACCCTCCGGCTGTTACACCTATTGCAACCGCCAGTATGGGCTGTTCGATCCTGTAAGCAAAGAACAGGACCGAAGCTATTATAGTGATGTTTAGCATCGCAGGGGCAAATGCAGGTATGAAGAAGACACGTCTCGCATTCAATGAACCCATTACAAGTGCCGCGAGACTCACAAAAAGAAGGAACGGAAACATAACCCTCGTGAGCACCACAGTTAAAGAAAACTTAGCCGGCATGCTTAGAAATCCGGGGGCTATTGCGGCCACAATTAACGGGGAAAAGACGATGCCAAGGATACAGACCAAACCGACAACCAGAGAGATAAAGGTAAAAGTAATTCTTACAAGTCTTTCTGCTTCCTGCCTGCCGTGTTTTGTCTGATATTCTGATAGCACCGGTATAAAGGCAGCCGACATAGATCCTTCTGCGAAGAGTTCTCTTAAAAGATTCGGAATCCTGAAAGCCACGAAGAATGTATCTGCAGTGCCTGTAGCTCCGAAAAATCTCGCAAGCATCATGTCCTTAACGTAGCCGAGTATACGGCTGATCAGTGTCGCTAAAGACATTAACCCTGCTGCTTTTGCTATATGCTTTTTCTGGTCTCCCCCGGTCATTTTTTCAATATGCCTTATCGCAATATAAAACCATTCTATTTGGCACCAATGCTAATCCAGGCCTGTGCAATATTATGCTGTGGATTATATCAAAAAAGGGGCGTATTAGTTTGCAAAATAGGGAATAGGTTCTTTAAAATCCTCTATGGGCATACTCCATGACATCGTCACTAAGAAAAAGAACCGGCTGAAAGACCTTAAATCACGCACGCCGTTAAGCGAGTTGAAACGCAATATTTCCGATACCAGACAACCGAGGGATTTCCAGACTGCAGCAAGACGGCTCGCTGATGGAAAAATCAGACTCATAGCTGAAATAAAGAAGGCTTCTCCGTCAAGAGGGTTGATCAGAAAACGCTTTGACCATATATCCATTGCAGGAGCATATGAAGAAAAAGAAGTCAGTGCTATTTCAGTTCTTACTGAGGAAGATTATTTTCAGGGAAGTTTATCCTTCCTTCGTGATGTCAGGACTATGTCCGCCAAACCTGTTTTAAGAAAAGATTTTATATTCGATGAGTACCAGATTTATGAATCGAGGGCTTATGAGGCAGATGCCATACTTCTCATTGCTGCAATTCTGGACAGGAATCAGGCAGTAGATTACCTCCATCTCGCTAAAGAATTAGGCCTGTTTGTGCTTTTCGAAATTCACGATTTTAAAGAACTGGAAACAGCACTTTATGTTAATTGCGATATAATAGGAATTAACAACAGGGACCTTAAAACTCTGGAGATTGACATCAATACAACATGCAAACTGAAGAAAGTTATCCCCTTCGGGAAGATAGTGGTTAGTGAGAGCGGTATAGAGACAAGGGATGATGTAAAAATGCTTGCGGCCGCTGGCGTAGACGCTATGCTGATAGGTACTTCCTTTATGCAGGCAGAAGATATTGGGCAGAAGATCAAAGAACTTATGGCAGATTAACGGAGGGTAATTTGAGGGTCAGAGTAAAAATTTGCGGCATAACAAATCCTGACGACGCAAAGGCTGCAATAGATTCTGGCGCAGACGCCATCGGCTTTGTTTTTTTTCCGGAAAGTCCCCGATATGTCTCATCCGAAGATGCAGCAAAAATAATAAAAAAACTGCCATCGTTTATAACAACTGTAGGAGTCTTTGTAAATGAAGAGCTTAATCATGTTGAGAAAATAATTGCCACAACGGGTATCGACGTCATCCAGTTGCACGGCGAGGAACCTCCTGAGGTGTGCACTGTTTCAAGACGCATCATTAAAGCCCTAAGGATACAAACCATCAAGAGTCTCGATCCATTGATGCACTACAGGCATATTGTAACTGCTTTTCTGCTCGATACTTACACCCCCGACATGTTAGGAGGTACCGGCCGGATCTTTAACTGGGATGTCGCCGTCTATGCCAAACAATTCGGGGACATAATACTGGCGGGTGGATTAACGCCGGAAAATGTTGCTGACGCGGTCAGACATGTGCGACCTTATGCTGTGGATGTAAGCAGCGGCGTCGAATCTGGCAAAGGGAAAAAGGATCATAAAAAAATGAAACTGTTTATCGAAAAGGCAAAAGAAGCGTAAGGAAGGTTTCAGATTTAAGACTTCAGGTTTTTCCCTTTTTTTTATTTTCCGAGCAAACCCTTACAATGGTCTTCACATTCCCTCTCGGATTGAAGTCACCGGTAACTTCGAGAAATCTGGGATTCAATCTCCTCAGCAGTTCTGAATATACCATGTTGGTTGCTTCTTCATGAGATACGGAACTGTTTCGGAATGAATTGAGATAAAGTTTTAGAGATTTAAGCTCCACGATCTTTCTGCCGGGCAGATAGTTGATTCTTATCGTAGCAAAATCAGGGTATCCTGATCTTGGGCAGAGGCATGTAAACTCCGGGAATGTGATCTCGATCTGGTAATCGCGCTCCGGATAAGGGTTATCCCATAGTACCAGCCGGTTTACCCTTATCGCTTTTTCGCCGTATTTCATACAAGAATCTAACATCCGGAAGCTTATATTGTAAAGATCAGATAGCGAGTCCATAAAGTCAGGATTTGCGGCACTTGACTTTAATTTTGGTGAAAAACTATAATTTAGGTTCAAAATTATGGGAACATATACCACATATCGTCCACATAAAACCAAGAGAAAAAGGTCTCACGGCTTTCTTGAAAGGATGAGTTCTTCAGGCGGACGGAAGGTCCTTAAGAGGAGAAGGGCAAAGGGGCGCAAGAAACTTACGGTTTAATGCGTAAAAAACCTTTGCGTTCCCTTTCCGGAAGGCGGGACTTCGAACTGGTTTTCGAAGAAGGGATCTCATCAGCCTCTGAACATTTCGTTATGTATGCAAGGCTGAGCGATCTAGGGATTGACCGTCTTGGTCTTTCTGTCAGTAAAAAAATCGGCAAAGCCGTAATCAGGAACAGGGTAAGACGTCTGCTGAAAGAGGCTGTGAGACTAATTGTGGGGGATTTGCCTCTGAATTATGACATTGTCATAGTTGCCAAAAGGGCATCCAAAGAGGGAAATCTGGATGATTTTGTCCGGGTTATTAAGAGAGCTCTATATAAGTTTACCCGGCAAGATACGTTGATATCGCAAGAAACATTATGATTAAAAAACTGGTCATACAGGCAATCAGAGCTTACAAATATATTATTTCTCCTATGCTTCCGCTATCCTGCAGGTTCAGCCCTACATGTTCCGAATTTGCTATCACTGCTATACAGAAGCACGGTGTTTTGAAAGGCTTCTATCTTTCAATAATGAGACTCCTGAAGTGCCATCCCTTCCATCCGGGCGGGTATGACCCTGTGAAATAATGGAAAAAAGAGCACTTTTAGCAGTTGCACTTGCATTCGCGGTCCTTCTTATCTATCAGTTTATCTTCATTAAACCGGACCCAGGAAAGATACCTCAACAGGTTGTGGAAGAAAAACAGACGACTGAGGAAACGAAGGTTCCGGTACCTCCTCTAATCTTAGAAAAAAAGTCCGCGCCTGCCACTGAAAAGGAGATCAGGGTTGAAACGCCGTTATACTCCGCCCTCATTTCGTCCAGGGGCGCATCGTTAACACACTTCGAACTGAAGGGATATAAGGACAAGTCCGGCAGAAACGTTGTCCTGCTGAAAGAGCCGGGTTTGAAGCCCTCATTGGGGATAGGGGCGAGTGACGATTTCGAACTGGCGGATGTTTCCTATACTGTTAATGCGAAAGAAATAGCCCTTGATAAAAATATCCCGTCCGGGCTGCTTGTATTCGAACACGAAGGCTCAGGTTTCTCGATCAGACGCTCGTATACCTTCCACAACGATTCCTACAAGATTGATGTAAAAGATGAAGTTTCCGGATTAGGTGATTACTGGATAACCATCGGTGCAGATTTCGGAATCCATGACACTTCCGATACCTGGGTGCATCACGGCCCCGTAATGCTTCAGGAAACAAACAGGCTGGAATTCGATCCGAAGAAATTAAGCGAATCCAAGGTATTTACAGGAGGCTTGAAGTGGATTGCACAGGAAGATAAATATTTCTTTGCTTCGCTCGTACCGATTACTCCCGTTGAAGAGGCAAGGGTCTGGAAGATCAAAGATACCCCCATAATCGCGTTTAGGGGAAAGCCGGGCGTAAACAGTTTCATCCTTTATGCAGGTCCGAAAGAATATGACACGCTTAAGACGCTCAATGTCGGACTTGAGCATATCGTAGATTTCGGCTTCTTTTCTATTATCGCCCTCCCGCTCTTCTGGATACTGAAAATGTTTTACAATTTAACCGGCAACTACGGATGGGCAATAGTATTGCTTACCACAGTTGTTAGAATACCTTTCATCCCGCTGGTAAACAAGAGCCAGAAATCGATGAAAAAGATGCAGGATATTCAGCCCAAGATGGCTGAGGTGAAAGAAAAATACAAAAAAGACCCTCAAAGAATGCAGAAGGAGATGATGGCACTTTATAAGACCCACAAGGTAAACCCCCTGGGAGGTTGTCTGCCTATTCTACTTCAAATCCCGGTCTTCTTTGCACTCTATAAAATCCTGATGATATCAATAGAACTCAGAAGTGCTCCATTTATGCTATGGATTAATGACCTCTCAGCTCCGGATACCCTCTTCGGCCATATCCCAGCTATGTTTCCCCTGATAGGCGGCTTTGCAGTCGGGCCGTTACCCATACTCATGGGGGCTACCATGGTTATTCAGCAGAAAATGACCCCCACATCTCTTGACCCGACACAGAATAAAATCATGATGCTCATGCCGGTCATATTCACATTCATGTTCCTTAACTTTGCTTCAGGGCTTGTCCTATACTGGCTAATGAACAATATTTTCAGCATTGCACAGCAGTTCTATGTAAATCAAAAACTGGCGAAAGAAAAAGCCAAAGAATAATTTTTCGCTCTCTTCTTCTCAATGTTCTTACTTCGATAACTGCGCTATACTAAAATATGTACTCAGAAGACACTATTGCGGCAATATCAACCCCTTTAGGCGAAGGCGGCATCGGAATAGTCAGGCTGAGCGGGAATAAAGCACTGCATATAGCAGGCAGCATATTCCGTTCACCCAGGAATAAAACCCCCAATGCCTTAAACACCCACCAAGTAATTTACGGCCATATTATTAATCCTATTAACGGCGATGAAATCGATGAAGTTCTTGTTACTGTTATGAAGTCTCCCAAGTCATACACAAAAGAAGATATCGTCGAAATAAACTGTCATGGGGGGGCCATAACTCTCAGAAAAACCCTCGAGCTTGTTATCAAACAGGGGGCAAGGCTCGCAGAACCGGGAGAGTTCACCAAAAGGGCATTTCTCAATGGAAGGATTGATTTGAGCCAGGCTGAGGCAGTGCTTGATCTCATACGTTCCAGGACGGAGCAAAGCAGCAGGATTGCACTTGAACAGCTCAAGGGAGGCCTTTCAACAAAGATTGGTCTTCTGCGGGACAGATTGACCGAAATTTGTGCAAACGTTGAAGCTCATATTGATTTCCCTGAAGATGAAATAGAAACAGCTACAAGGCAGGAATTGATGGCATCCGTAGTTGATATCCGGAGAGAACTCAGTATGCTTTCGAAAACCTATGAAGAGGCGAGGTTTTTTAGGGATGGCCTTTCAACCGCGATTGTCGGGAGACCGAATGTGGGCAAATCATCGCTTCTGAATGCACTACTCGGGGAGGACAGGGCAATCGTCGCGGAAACTCCAGGCACTACGCGTGATGTAATCGAGGAATATCTGAATATAAAGGGCTTACCACTCAGGATTATGGACACTGCCGGGATACGGGACGTCGAGGATATTGCTGAAAAGGAAGGAGTAAAAAGAAGTCTGAGCAGCATTAGGGATGCAGACCTCGTTGTAGCCATATTTGACAGTAGCAAACCGCTAAGATATGAAGATTTTGATGTGATTAAGAAGTTGGCATTCAAAAAAACAATCTTTGCTTTGAACAAGGTTGATCTTCAGTCAGTAATTGATGAGAGCTCTTTTTCTTCCTTATTAATTCATCCTTCAACCATGATTATACGAATATCAGCGACAAGGGGTGACGGCCTGGAAGAACTTAAGGAAGCAGTCTTTAATTCATGCATTGGGGACTGGAAAGAAGAGAGGGAAGGCATTCTGGTCACAAATATTCGTCACAGGACGGCCATAGATAGCAGCATGCAGTATCTGGACAGGTCTTTAGATTCCCTTATAGAACGTCAGCCACCCGAAATTCTTGCACTCGATCTCAGAGATTCCCTTAACAGCCTCGGCGAGATTATAGGCCATGTCACCACAGAAGACATCCTTAATAAGATATTTAGTGACTTTTGCATCGGCAAATAGCCTTCCCGCCAATGCATCTGCAATACAAAACAAATAGATACGATCGCTCTTGAGTTGTCATGCATTATAATATTTTATGGATAAGAGCAGAATATTGAATAGACGAGCAATAATAGATATCGACAACACCTTATGGCATTTTTGTGATGCTTTCTATGAAGAACTCAGGAAGATCAACAAAAACTTCCCCACACCTGAAAATTGGACACATTGGGATCTGTGGGAGGGATATTGTTCAGAGGAAGAGTTTTATGCTGCTGTTAACTCTGTCCATTTAAATCAGGACAGCGAGGCTTTTTTACCCTATCCGGAGGCGAAAGATTTTCTGATGAACCTCAAAGAGCATAGTTACCGAATAACAATAGCAAGCCACAGGTCGCCCGACTACAGAAAACAGACCGAGAAGTGGCTTGAAAAGCACGGTCTTTTTTATGACGAACTGCACCTATCCTTCCATAAAACCCGATTGTTTGATCAGCCAACTGACGTTGTAGTAGACGATTCACCAATTGTATTGGAGAAGGCGGTTGAGAAAGGATTAAGAGCCACAGGACTGCTGTTCCCCTGGAATCAGTCATACCCGGACAATGGATTCAACCTGTTCAGCAATCTGAATGAAATTCTTAACTATATCCTGGGAAAGAGTTTGACAACAAATGACGGGTAATTTGTCAGATATTTCAAAGGAGCGATTCTATTCAGGGATATATGTCGTCAGACTTTCCGAATTAAACAAAGCTATCAAATCTTCAATTGAGACTGCTTTTTCGCAGACGCTTTGGGTCGTTGCCGAGATATCCGAAATGAGGTGCAACACCAAGGGGCATTGCTATCTGGAACTTGTGGAAAAAGAAGATAACGATACAATCGCCCAGATCAGGGCAAATATATGGGCAAGAGCGTTCAGAGTCATTGCTTCCAATTTCAAAAAAACGACAGGAGAAAGCCTGGGGCAAGGAATGAAAGTGTTGCTGCAAATAAATGTTACATTCCATGAAATCTATGGTCTTAGCCTGAATATCAGGGATATCGACCCCGCTTATTCCTTGGGGGAGATGGCAAGAAAAAGGATGGAGGTCATTGAACAGTTAACTAAGGAAGGCTTAATAAAAATGAATAAACAGATATGCCTGCCTCTGGTTCCCCAGAGAATTGCCGTCATATCCTCAGTTACAGCAGCTGGTTACGGGGATTTCATCAATCACATTGATACCAACCGATACGGCTATAAAATATACCATACCTTGTTTCAGGCTTTCATGCAGGGGCAGGCGGCAGGGGCATCCATCATTTCAGCCATGAGAAGAGTTAAAAAACAGAGAAGGCTTTATGATGCTCTGGTAATCGTGAGAGGCGGGGGTTCGCAGGTAGATTTAAGCTGTTTTGACACGTATGACATAGCTGCCGAGATAGCAAAATTCCCATTGCCGGTCATAACCGGAATAGGTCACGAAAGGGATTACACGATAGCTGATATTACAGCCCATACAAAACTTAAAACACCCACTGCAGTGGCCGAATTCCTGCTTTCAGAAATACTTAGATTTGAAGAAAGGATTATGGAATGCCAAAAGATTCTGATACAGCAAACATCGGCATTGATAGCAAGAGAGGATCACCGGGTTCGTTATCTTGCACAGGATTTAAAGCACATGGTCAAAGAGATTTTTTTGCGAGAAATGAAAAAAATAGAGCTAAACTTGCACAAAATAATCCGCGTGACTTACCGGTCCATTGAGAGTAACAGTAACAGGCTGAAACTTGATGCAAGCAAAATTACCGGTGCATTGCATATTTTTTTCGAACAACAACACAACAGGATCAGACAAAATGGGCAGGCAATCAGGCTGCTTGATCCTGCAAATATACTTAAAAGGGGATACAGCATTACATACCTGAAGGATAAGGCTATCAGGGATAGTGAAGACCTGCAAAAAGGTTATATAATAAGAACCAGACTTAACAGAGGATCAATCAGAAGCATAGTGGAGGCCATGGATGGCGAAGACTAAATTGACTTATGGCGTGGCAATTAAAGAACTGCAAGAGATTGTTGAGGAGATCGAATCCGGCGATATAGATGTTGATGTTCTGACCGTGAAAGTAAAAAGGGCATCAGAGTTGATAAATTTCTGCAGGGAAGGATTGAGAAAAACCCAGAATGAGGTCCAGAAAACATTGGAAGATATTGAAACCAGTCGCGAGACTGAAGAAGATTGAATTGTAATTGCTTAAACTTGACCAGCCAGACGCTCTCAGCTTATACATTGCCCATTCATTAATCTTTATTTAACAGACAGTTGCAAAATTGTCTTGAAATTTTATAAGGAATGGAGTTTGATAATAGGTAAAGACCGCAATAAGAGAAGACCATAAAAAAAGGCTGGAGAAAATCTTCCCCAGCCCAAAAAATGTGTGAACGTGTGAGGGAAACTTACTTCTTCTTTTTTGCGGTCTTTTTTGCGGGTTTCTTTGCAGCTGTTTTTTTAGTTGCAGCCTTTTTCTTTACCGGCATTAACTCAAACACCTCCTTTCATAGTCTTAATGAAAAACATACACCAATAAGAAAATAATATGCGAATAAATTTCATATGTCAATAAAAATCAATCAATGTTCACATTTAAAGAACAATCGTTTTAAAGATATAAACAGAAGACTTCTATCATGAAAAGCCCTTCACAGAATATTACATTTCAAGTTTCTGCTGAATCTGCGGTGTCTTAATAAGCCTTGATGTGTCGTATTGCTTATCCCTCAAACGGGCAAGAATCGTTGCATAAACTTCTTCATCAATCTGAGTGGTACGACTCAAGATCCAAAGATATTTTCGCTTTGGATGTCCTACGACAGCATATTCATAGTTCTCACCCAGCTCAATTATCCAATAGTCTCCTGCAAAAAACCAGAAAAATGATACTTTCAGCTTGGCATTTGTCTCTTTGTCGACTACCCATGCCTTGCCTTTTGCAGCCTTAATCTTGCCGTTAAATGACTTGTCGTAACATTCGTTCAGAACGGAAATCTTTCCGTCTTTTCCAAGTGCATAAGTGGCCTTACTACCCACGCATCCTTCCTGGAATTTGTTCGGATATCTGGCGATCTCGTACCACACACCTGTATAGCGATTCAAATCAACAAAAGGCACGACCTCTAAAGGGAAAGAGGTTTGCTCAGGGATACTGGAACATCCTGTCAAGGTAAACATTAAACAAACCATTGTAAAAATGCTTAAAGCTTTATGCCGCATAAGCCTTTTATATTGATTGACTTCCACTATATGATCCATCTGCAATTCCAGGCATTATAATCACCCGAAATTATAATTTCATTATAGCAGGAGTCATACGCTAAAAATACATTACTGCTGCTTTTGAGAGGTTTTGATGCGGTGGGCCTGCAGGCTTCATTTAAAGAACATTTTAGGTTGTCTGGCTAAACTGTTTTTTATCTTGAGAAGGTAAGTATAGAAGCTATAATATAAAAAGCATATTATTCCTTACAAATGTATTTTTGACCTTATTCTGTTAAATTTATGACAAGTTTAATATCTTACAGAATGCTATGCAGGATGTAATGCAACCGGATTTCGAGCAATTCAGTAATGCAGAGTTGTGCGAGATGATAGCGCACTGGCTCGGATCTGATCGGGTACCGCGGCATCTTAAAGTCATAACTGATACCACGGACTTCTATAAGGTGGATTATGGCGATGTGGTCGTTCTCGGTCGCAGGCCCTATCTCATCCAAAATAATGAGAGAGAAGGCCGTTTTGGTATTGACGACCAGCAGAAGTTCTGGGTCAAACGGAGCCGCGACCTCATAGATGGCAGTGTCAAGATCATTAAACTTGTTTTCCATGAGCGCTTTGAGGCAAAGGTCGGCGGGATCGTTTTCGACTGTTTCAGGAGCCCAAAAAAAGAGGCGCGGATACTTGAAATCACGAATGGACATCCACGCTTTATGCAGGGTTTTTCTGTTGGAGACTCCTCAGGAAACATTATCAGGATCATAGATTTTATCAGGGGAAAGACACTGGCTGATTCCATCATGCAGTACGGCAGGGATCATGAAGATTATTTCCGGAATTATTTCCCGAATATATTTGCTGAGTATATTGAGCTGGTGGAAGCGATCAGGTTTCTCCATCAGCAGGGAGAAAAGCACGGCGATATCAGGCGTGACCATATCATCACGGAAACGGAAACGGGAAACAGCCGATGGATAGATTTCGATTTTAATTACCTGCATAAGGAAAATATGTTTGGATATGACCTGTTTGGTCTGGGTAATATCCTTGTTTATCTTACAGGCCGGGGTGACGTCACAACCCAACAGCTCAAGGAGAGCGGTTCTGCGGTTCTTAACCAGATAACTTCCCATGACGTGAACATTATCTTTAACAACAGGGTGGTGAACCTGAAAAAAGTCTACCCCTATGTTCCGGATGAGCTTAATCTTATTCTCCTTCACTTTGCTATGTCCGCTGATATATTCTATGAAAATACAGATCAGCTTCTTCACGACCTTCATGAGGCAAGGGAGAAGCTTCACATTACATAATAATTTTGAATAAAGGGTGGATACCATGAATTCAAAGATACCGAATAGCCGAAATATCCTTATAGCAGTCGACGAGTCCGAAAACGCGAAGCGGGCAGTACTTTATGTGAAAGAGCTGCTCGCGGGTCTTTCAGGATTTCATATCAAACTAATAACCATAATCCCCGAGCCTTCAGAAGACTATTTTGCATCTGATGGTGAGCGCAAAATATGGATTGAGGAGAAGAATGCCTCAGCACAGAGCATCCTGGAAGAATATGGCACTTTTCTCAGGGTATCGGGATTCGGGGACGATGAAATAACCTTTCAAGTGCTAACCAAGGATTGTGCGTCAATAGCAGAGTGTATTCTTGAAGAACAGGAGAAACTTTCCTGTGGTACTGTAGTCATCGGCCGTCGGGGCATATCAAAGAAGGAAGAGTTCATTTTCGGCAGTACGTCAAGCAAGATTCTCCATACCGCCAGAGACTGTGCCGTATGGGTTATCGAATAACGCTCATAAATAATTCCAAAACCTCTCAAAGTCATCCGCCTTAGAGCAAGGCCCCTGAATCATCTGGTAATAAGCGCCTAAGCCTCCAGTTACGTTATAAACCTTTGGAATAAGCACTGTTGTATAATAGAACCCATGATTGCGATTGTTGACTACGGCATGGGTAACCTGAGGAGTGTCGAAAAAGGTTTTTTAAAGGTCGGTATCGATGCAAGGGTCGTCAGAGACGCTAAAGCCGTAGATAATGCAAAGGCGATTGTACTTCCGGGAGTGGGCGCATTTAAAGACTGCATGAAGAACCTCGAGGAGACCTCCCTCACAGATGTCATCATCCAATCAATCCGGAAAGGCAAACCATATCTTGGCTTATGCCTAGGGTTGCAGGTCTTATTCTCAGAATCTCAGGAGTTTGGCGTTTACCGGGGGCTGAATGTCCTGAACGGGAAAGTGGTCAGGTTCCAACCCGGTCTAAAGGTACCGCACATGGGCTGGAATAACGTTAAGATTTTGAGAAGGCCTCCTATTTTCAAAGGGATTGACGATGAATCCTATTTCTACTTTGTCCACTCATATTACGTCGTTCCTGATAATCCTGATATTGCCGCCGGCACAACAGAATACGGAATTCCCTTTACTTCAATGGTCTGGAAAGATAACATATTTGCAACGCAGTTCCATCCTGAAAAGAGCCAGGGAAACGGGCTCAGGATATTAAAAAATTTTGGAGATTATGTCAGAAAAGCCTGATCTCTTTCTAACTGTTCCATAATACCGTTCTGTCTTTACCTTCCATCTTTGCCATATAAAGTGCCTTGTCGGCATACCGAATCAGCTCCCTCCTGTCCTTACCGTCTTTAGGGAAAGTGGCTATCCCGATGCTTACGGTCAGGATTTCCCGCGGAAATAAACGCCATGCGGCAGGGAAATTATCCTTAATGGTATTCCGAATCCTTTCGGCAACTAAAAGAGCTTCATCTTTTTCCGTCTGTGGCATGATTATGGTAAACTCTTCTCCTCCGAATCTTGCGATTACGTCACTGACTCGCAGGCACTCTTTTGCTGTATTGGCGATATATTTCAGCATCTCGTCTCCGGCGAGATGACCTTCGCTGTCATTGAACAGCTTGAAGTCGTCGATATCAAGCATCGCCAGGGAGAAAGACAGGCTGTGGCGCTCCGAACGGTAAAGCTCCTCAAAAAACCTTTCCTCAAAATACCTCCTGTTAAAAAGACCCGTCAGGGAGTCCGTAATCGATAGCTCTCTCATTTGTCCTGCGAGGCTGTAGTAGTTTGAACGCTCGAGGGCTATGGAAGCATATGAAGCAAAAGACCGCAACAGTAAAAAATCTTCTTCAGAAAATACCTCACCCGTGATCTTGTCGGAGATATTAAGCACACCAATTGTTTTTTCTTCAACTTTCAGCGGAATGCTAATAAAAGAGCCTGTTCTGTATTTTGACCTCCTAGGAAATCCCCATTCATTTTTTTCTATGTCCTGAACAATCAGAGGCGTTCCTTCCCTCAATACCCATCCGGCCACACCCTCGCCTTCTCTGATTTTTATAGCGCTCTGAAGTTTTTTGTGAATCCCCTTTGCAGCCTTCACAGTAAGACACGAGGCACCGTTGTCAACCAGCATCAGTGAACCTTTTTCCGCCTCAGCGAGATTTACGGACGAATCAAGTATGATCTCGCAGAGCATATCAGGCTCCTTGACCGGCATTAAACGTTTAGCCAGAGTATTGAGAACATCTATGTCTTTCATACCGCGTTTATAAAGGTTCGTCAAATCGGCGAGCCTGAATAGTTGACCGCTGATCCTGCAGATTTCGATAATGATTTCCGCGTCTTCTTCGCTGATAGCGGAATTGATTATATTTATCATGCCGACAAGGCTTTTACCGGCTATTACCGGGAAAAGATGGACGGAGATAATCTCTTCGGGCAATCGCAAATTCAATAGATCTGCTATCTCCTCCGTAAAGCAGGATTTGCGTTTCTCAGCCGCTGTGGCGACTATGCCTGTCATTCTTAAGGGAATTCTCTGCAGCTCATCTTTAAACCTGCCAGCTGCCTTAATGGGCATTAGCATATCATCGTCCTTCAGCATCACTGATACGCCCTCTGCATTGAATAAAAAAAGCATAAGCTCGCATAATACCGTAAATATTTCATCCGGTTCTTCACTTAATCCAATTTCGGATATCAAACCAAGGGAAGTTTTTAATAGCCTGTAACGCCTCTCGCTGGCCTCTGACGTATAATGGTACCTGAGAAGAATATTAAACATAGCGCGTATATTGTAAGCAGTTTTCTGGACATCTGAATAGTTGCATATTGCTATATCCGAGCATAAGGATTTCAACTCAGCGGATGTGATGCCATGATGTTCTTTGTTATGGTCGCAAAACTTTCTGCGGTCCTCTTCTGAAAGAAATATGCTTCCACCGGCAAGAGTAAAGACGGATTTTTCAACCCGGAGTGGTATAAAGAAGTAGCACAGTCCCACAGGTCCTTTAACAATAGAGACATCATTTCTCAAGCGTACCTTCTCTATATTGCTCCTGACAAAATCATCGTACTCGCTGCTCACATGTGGCGAGGATCTTAAAAAGGATAAAAGTCTGTTTTCATTAACCGTGGGAAGAATAATTTCTGTTTTATCCCCATAGAGGGCAAGTGAAAATCCGGTGATGCTGGCAAGGATATTCTGCACAGAAGATATTATGTTGAGGTCAAGATGATACATGGTCATCGTCAGTCTCGTGTTTAATCTTTTGTAATAGTTCATGTACGCTCATGTTTAAAACAGGGTGCATGATATCCGGGGCTATTTCATCTAAAGGTTTCAGCACAAATGCTCTTCTGTGAAGAAAAGGGTGGGGAATATTCAACTGTTTCCCCAGTATGATCCTGTTGTTGTAGAGAAGGATATCGAGATCGATTATGCGTGCCCCCCAGTGATCCGACTGCTCCCTTCCGACTTCGTTCTCTATCTCCTTGATAATATTAAGAAGTTTCCGTGGAGACAGTACGGTTTCTATTTCAACAGCCAGGTTGAGGAATAAGGGCTGGTCCTTAACACCCCACGGCAGCGTCTCATAGACAGATGACCTTTTTTTGACAACAATCCCTTTTTCTTTAAGAAGTTTTACAGCACGGTTGCAGTTCTTGCGCCTGTTGCCGAGATTTGAACCTATACCTAAATAAACGGTAGGCATGTTATGTTAACAGATAAAATGGAGGAAACATTTTTTTACACCGGTGCCTTTTCCGCTTAAGCGGCCCCCCCGTTTTTAAAATCACTCTTATTGAGAAGTCTTAGCGGTCATATAATGGTTACGGAGACTTAATCATGCGCTATTAAGCGTATGCGATTAATAATAATTTGTCAAATCGATATGTTAAATGATTTCCTGTTTCCATAATTCAACTTAATATCAGAGAATTCTGCTTATCCTGCCGACAGCTTCATCTATTTTGTCGACTGATGCAGTAAGCGCAAACCTAACGTATCCCTCTCCTGATGCACCAAAACCATTCCCCGGCGTTACCAGAATACCCGCTTTTTCAAGCAGATACGTAACAAATCCCATGGAATCAAAAGGGGGAGGCACTTTTGCCCACAGGTAAAATGTAGCCTGCGGTTTCATGAGGAGAATACCGATTTTATTCAGTCCGTTGTAAAGTACGTCCCGCCTTTTCCGATAAGTCTCTCTTATCACCGAAAGCTCGCCGGCATCCATAGAAAGAGCGGTTATAGCGGCTTCCTGAATCGCCTGAAAAACTCCGGAGTCGATGTTCGTCTTCACTTTGCCGAGTCCCGCCAGAACCTCACTTTTGCCCACGGCAAAACCTATCCTCCAGCCGGTCATGTTATATGTTTTCGAAAGGGAATGAAATTCGATGCCGACATCTTTTGCCCCCTTTATCTGCATAAAACTCAGGGGCTTCCTGTCATAATATATCTCCGTATATGAGGCGTCATGACAGACAATTATATTATGCTTGTATGCCAAACTTACTGCCTCTTCAAAAAAAGCGCGTGGCGCAATTGCCGAAGTTGGATTATTAGGGTAGTTAAGGAACATGAGCTTCGATTTACTTAACACTTTTTTGGGGATACGGTCCAGTTCGGGCAGGAAGTGATTTTCTTCTTTAAGCGGCATCATGTGGCTCTGCCCGCCGGCAAACATGGTACCGATAGGGTATACTGGATAGCCGGGGGATGGGACAAGGACTATATCCCCGGGATTCACAAACGCCAGAGGAATGTGGCCAATCCCCTCCTTGGAACCGATAAGGGACAGTACCTCTGAGCCTGGATCAAGCGCAACACGAAACCTACCCTTATACCATTGTGCCACAGCTTTTCTGAACGAAATCATTCCTTCATAGGAAGGGTAACGATGGTGTTCGGGATTTTCAACAGCCTTTTTCATAGCCCTGACGATCTTCGCGGGGGTGGGTATATCCGGATCGCCGATGCTCAAATCGATTAGGTCCGTTCCCTTCCGTATTGCAGCCTGTTTCATTTTGTCTATTGAAGCGAAAAGATAAGGTGGAAGATGTTTTATTCTCGAAGCGAGTTCAAAAGAAACCCTTTTTCTCAAGATTGCCTCCTGTCTTGGGATGGTCTATTATATACCAACGGGGAAAGAGATTACAGCCCGGAAATTTTGAGTGAAATGGGCTCAAAAAAAAGGGGACTACCATGGTAGTCCCCTTTTTAAAACAAAAAACTATTTTTTCTCTGCAGGTCTTGCTGCCGGCTCGGCCTTTTTCTCCATCATTTTATCGACTGGTTTGATTGCAATACTCTTTGCAATCATTTTGCCGTCCACATCTGAATACTTAAGAGTAACCTTGTCACCTGCTTTAAGATCGGCTATAGTCTTGACTTCTTTATCCATCATAATCTTTGTTTTGTCATCGACCACTGCCGTTATGTCGCTCTTTTTTCCTTTTACAGTAACGGTTTTTGCCTTTACATCAACTGCTGCAACCTCTCCTGTAACCTGCTTTACCTTTTTTGCATCCTTCATCTCCATCGGGGCAGGCTCTGCCTTCTTCTCTTCTGCTGCAAATGATATTGAGGCAACTGCAAATACAAAAAGTACTGAGATAATAAGCGCTAAAGCTTTCTTCACTATAATCACCTCCTTTCAAATAAATTGCTTGGTCCTGAATATAAAATATTCTCAGAAGTTAATAGGAATACAAGAAGCGTGCCATAGAAGATTGAACCTGATTCTATTTAAAAAAGCGCGCAGGCTTCCTGATTTAGGGAGGGCTTTCTCTTTTTGGGGAATCCGCGTTCAGCTTCTCCCACCTGTACCAGAAAGTTTTATAACTCATGCCCAACAGTTTAGCTGCTTTTGCGGCGACGCCGTTTGCTTTTTGCATCGCCTTCTTCATCAGGTCCTTTTCGAGTTCCTCAACATTCAGACCTTCTTCAGGAAGTTCTATATCAAAAATATCTTTGCCATGGAAAAATCTTAGCTCACTCTTAATATCCCTTAATGATATGCCAAAAGATTCCGACATAAGAACTGCCCGCTCGATAACAGATTCAAGCTGCCTTATATTCCCGGGCCAGTGATAATCCCTTATCGCTTTAAGGGCGCCATCGTCAATGCCTTTGACTCTCCTGCCGAACTCATGGTTGTACTTGCGGATAAAGAAGTCCACGAGTTCCGGGATATCTTCTTTCCGTTCGCGCAGAGGAGGAAGTTCAATCGTAACAACTTTGAGCCTGTAGTAAAGGTCTTCCCTGAAATTTTTGATGATGATTTCCTTCTCAAGATCCCTGTTCGTAGCTGCAATAATTCGAACATTGACCTTTATGCTCTCGCGGCCGCCGATCCTTCTTATTTCCTTGTCCTGGAGCACCCTGAGTATCTTCGATTGTGTAAGGGCAGGCAGGTCTCCAACCTCATCGAGAAAGATTGTACCGCCGTTTGCAGACTCGAAAAGACCTGTATTTCTTGATGTAGCGCCCGTAAAAGCACCAGGCTCGTGTCCGAAAAGCTCGCTTTCTATCAGATTGTCAGGAATTGCAGCGCAGTTAACCGCAATAAGGGGTTTTGTGCGGCGCGAACTATTATAATGTATAGCCCTTGCAACAAGTTCCTTGCCGGTGCCGCTTTCGCCCAGGATGAGGACTGTCGCGTTGATCAGGGAAACCTTTTTCATAATGTCTAAAGCTTCCACCATCTTCCTTGAATGACCGAGAATTCCTTCCATCTTAAACTTGTCGAATAGAGCCTTCTGCAATTGCAGGTTTTCCTTTATCAGATTAACTTTTTCGACAGCCCTTTTAACTGATATGAGAATTACATCCTTGTCAAGAGGCTTTGTCAGGTAGTCAAACGCACCCTTTCTTATCGCTTCAACGGCTGAAGCTATAGTGCCGAAGGCCGTCATAACAATTGCAGGTGTTTCAAAGGGTTCCTTCGGAATAGATTCGATAAATTCTATACCGTCCATACCCTCCATCCTGAGGTCGGTTAGAACCACATCCGGATGTATCTCTTGCACAATTTTAAGACCTTCCTCACCGGAAGAAGCTGTATAAGTCTCATATCCCTCGTCGTCGAGAATCGTCTTCAGGATGTCTCTCTGTAAAGGTTCATCATCTACTACAAGAATAACGGGCATCAGTTCTTCACAGGCAACGATATGGTTATCGCGCTTCCTTTCCCTTCTTCACTCTGAAATATGACTTTTCCGCCGTGTTCTTCGGCGACCCTTTTAGTCATGGCAAGGCCGAGGCCGAGGCCTTTACTTTTTGTTGAAAAAAAAGGATCGAAGAGCTTGGGCAGATTCTCCTTTGGTACCCCGATACCGCTGTCCTGTAAGATTATCCGGACATTGCCTTCAGATGTTTTGGCACTTATAGCAAGGTTGCCTCCTTCAGGCATTGACTGGAAGGCATTAAGGATAATATTTAATATGCATGTCTTAAGTAATTCCGGATCTACAGACAACTTGGGGATATCCCCCCTCTGATACAATATTTTGACGCCGTCTTTTTCGGCCTTGGCCTTAACGATATCCAGAATCTCCTGAATGAGGCTGCCGATATCCACTTTCCTGAGGTTAAGCCTCAGCGGTTTCCCGCAATCAAGGAAATCTCCCGCAAGCCTGTTCAGCCGCTGTATCTCATGCTTTATGCTCGTAATTAGCAAATCAAAGTTCTCCCGTTCCTTTTCATCTCCCGGGCTGTATTTCTTCTTTAAATGGTCGATCGAAAGGCTGATGAAGTTCAGAGGATTTCTGATCTCATGCGCGATGCCTTTGGCAAGTTGCGCTATTCCCGAGAGGTGCTCGGCTTCTCGCAGTTTTTCCTCCAGGGCCCGTTCCTCCCTGAGTTTGCTGACCATAAAATTAAAGCTTTGCGTCAACTCTCCTATCTCGTCCTTCCTGTCCATGCTAAGGTTCACTTCCAGATCGCCAGCAGCAACTCTTCGGGCGGCGCTGACGACATTATGAATAGGTTTTGTATATATATAGGAAAGAAAAAGTGCAAGCATTATTCCAAGCCCGAAGACCAGAGAGGTAGCCACGAACCTCTTGATTGCATTGTTTCTGACAATCTGCGAGAAGTCTTCCGCATTGATCTGCAGGTGGATATATCCGTAATGCTCGTTGCCGGCAACAACAGGGAGAATAACGTTGTAGACCTTACCATCTTTAGACAGGGGTTCACCGAGTTCAGCCTTAATGATTCGCTCCTTTTTTGTGGGACCGACTGCCTCACCCACCTGTGTGGGATTCGTACTGGCCACTATTTCGTCGGTATTGCTGATTATCGATATCTCCCGCAGGCCTTTTGCATTCAACTTCTTCAGATAATTCCGGAGTTTCATTTCGTCAGTATATCCCTTGCTGGTGACTTCCTCAACGCCGACCTGTATCGCCTGTGAGAGTTCTGCGGTCTGAAGTTCGAGACCTTCCAGCAATGCTTTTTCCGAATGCGAGTAGAGAAAAGTCAGGACAGAAAGCAGTATAAAGCTTAACAGCAGCATCATTCCGACGAGTTTTTTATTCAGAGAAAGGCTAAGGAAATAGTTTTTAAAAGGCATCAGATATTTTACACGTGGGTTGTATTGATAAGTCAATTCTGTATGCAAAACCTATATATTGGGTTTTTTAGAATAACATGATAGCGGCCTGCTAAAGCAACTTCAATAATCTCGTTCTTTCTGGACAACCGGGCAAATTGAAATCTCCCTTTGCCTCAGAGTGTATTATTACTTTTTCCATATATCAGTAGTTATGAAAATATAAACAAGTTTTTTCTTGTTTAACATGTCCCTGCGGAAATTTGTGAACGTTGCGGAGAGAAGACGTATGCCCAGTATGTCACTGACAAATTAATTAAGTTCGCCGGACACTAGTGACCAAATTAATAAATTCAATGCAAATAAGGCCACCACACCTTCGATAAAATTTTTACAGATATCGATGGCAACGCAAATTTACTGGCTCAATTAATCATGCAGTTTATCCGAAGAAATCAACGCTTTTCTGTTCGCCTGATGGCGGAAGTGTCCATGGGTCTTCGTCTCCATCTTCTGTAAGGCTCATTCGCACGCCGATGATTTTCCCTTTGCGCTGGACTTCCTGAACGATTGTTTCAACCTCCCCTTGTTTCATTTTTCTGATGCTGGAGAGAAAAGACCATTGATCGGGGTAAGGATTGAAGTCCCTGTCGAGGAAAAGTGAGTGACTTTTGTATCGCGGCCTGCGTTGAAGAGGCAGTGCGATAAGGCTGCCGAAGCCTCCCTTCGGCATTGTGTCCTGGCTTGGAAAGAACCTATCGTAGGAATCAAGGCCCAACTGAGGATGTTTTTCCATGGTATATGTAAGAACAGCCGAGCCGAGTTTCCGGAGCAGTACTGCCTGGATAGGGGAATCAAAAAATACCTAGATATGACCACCATTATATCAGTATTTTTTCAGTTTCAGGATTCTGTGCAATTGTATCGATTCTCTTCCTACCTCCGGGATATGGAGAATCGTCCAGTGAATGAACAATTATAGGTCTTAACCCTCTTCCCGCATATTCAAGTGTTTTGAATAAGTAACCCATAAACGAGCCTGAATAGCGATAGCGTCGTATGCAGTCCTCAATACTCTTTTGAAGCAAATACTCATATCCCTTCCAACGGGAAATTCTGGGATTATCTTCGATCCACTCATCAATAGTGAACCTTACCAGCTTAATAATTTCCTGTCTGGCTGTCATATTTCCTTTCTGGGCAATTCTCACCAACGCGATACTGATAATGTCCCTTACAGAATTATTATCTTTGTCAGCCGGAGTCAGAAAGCTGTAGAGTTTGTCATTATATTTATGAAGAATAATGTTGACCTCAGTTTCACTTCGATAAAGTTTGGTTCCGTTATGCCGGGATGTAATCCATTGTTTTTGAAATTTACGATCCAAAGCACGGGTAATCCTGTCCCAATCGATGCCGCCGATTTCTCTTCTTATATTTTTCTGAAAAAAACGATAGATATGAGGAGCGTATTCTTGTATCCAGGAACTATTAAATCTATGCGGTTGTTTCTTTCTTAGCAGCCTGTTTAAAATTTTAATAGCAGAATCAAAATCCATTGTCTTAACTTATAGCAAAACCAATGATTGCAGGACTTTCCGTCTGAGGCCGTAGATTTACAATAGGAAAATGAGGAAGGTTTTTCAATAGTCCCTCGTTCATTTGGGAGAGGATTATGTTCATTTATTTAATAAGTTCATTTTTAGTGAACAACAAATATTACTGAACATGGAAATGTTAACATGTTAATCTTCAAGGCCAATTGGCTTTTTTGGAGAGTGTAAATATAACCTATTTAGATATATATAATTCTTATATATAAGATTTTTCCTTCAGAACTTGACTTTTGTTCATTATTTTTGTATGTTCATATTAACTGAACATATAAAATAAGTGAACAAAGCTATGGATAGAAACAATATAGATACACAAGAAGAAATCTTCAACCTTGCCATCGAGGCGTTTCGAAAAAACGTCCCTGTGCAGACCGAGATTGAGACGTTAGCCTTGGAGCCAACCTTTGCGCTTGAATTTCGACCGCACCGGCGAATAAAGATGCTGACGCAGGGGAAGGACCTGGATTATTATGCCGAAATAAAAACAACCATTACGAAACCACACAAGTTTTTATTGCTGCTGCACAAAGAGAAACTCAACTACCCTCTTTTATTGGTCACAAGATATGTAAATGCGCAGATGGCAGAGCAGCTTAGGCTTGATGGCATAGAATTTATCGACACAGCCGGTAATGCCTTTATAAACCAGCCTCCCGTATATATTTTCCTCAAGGGGAACAGACCCCCGGAGGATGTCAGAACAGCTCCGCTCAAAAGAGCATTCAAGCCCGCAGGCCTCAAAATCATTTATGCTTTCCTGTGCAACCCCGATTTTGAGAATAAGGCGTATCGGGAGATAGCTGCTGCTACAGATGCAGCCCTCGGTACAGTCGGCTGGATCATGAAAGAACTAAAGGACCTTGGCTTTCTTCTGGATATGGGGAAACGAGGGAATAAACTGACGGAAAGAGAAAATCTGTTCCAAAGATGGGTTACAGCTTATCCGGAAAAATTGAGGCCAAAGCTAATTCTCGGTCGCTATAGAGGGGAATATGGATGGTGGCAACAGAAGAAACTTGACCCGCTGGAAGCACAGTGGGGTGGAGAGGTCGCTGCTGAAAGGCTCACACATTACCTTAAACCTGAGATCATTACGATATATACAACGACTCAGCAGCTCAATCAGCTGTTACTCGGGAACAGACTCAGGAAAGATCCTGAAGGAGATGTTGAAGTCCTCGAAAGGTTCTGGAAGCCTGTTGGTAAATTGGAATATGAAGACCTTGTGCATCCGATCCTTGTTTATGCAGATCTCCTGGCAACCGGGAATCAGAGGAATATTGAGACAGCGAAGATGATCTATGAGCAACATATCATTCGACTTATCAGGGAAGATTGACCAACAGACCGTAGAAGCCCTTGCCATGGTAAAGAGGATTGCCGATTCTTTGAGCATTCCGTTTTTTGTAGTTGGCGCTTCCGCAAGGGACTTCATTCTTAAATACTGCTACGGCATCGAACCGCCGAGGATGACGAGGGATATCGACTTGGGTGTCGAAGTCGCCGGTTGGGAGCAGTTCAACCAGTTGAAGGAAGCATTAATAGCAACGGGTAAATTCTCTCCTGCAAAGGAACAACAAAGGCTCAGCTTCGATTTTGTCATGATCGATATTGTTCCCTTCGGAGCTATTACTGATGAAAACAGGCAGATCAGTTGGCCGCCAGAGCATGAGATATTTATGAGTGTGGTTGGATTCAAGGAGGCATATGAATACTCAATTACAGTCAGGCTAAGCTCTGATCCTGAACTCGACATCAAGTTACCTACCCTGCCAGGTCTGGCACTCATGAAAATCATTTCCTGGAAAGAGAAATATCATGAGCGGAAGAAAGATGCTGAGGATCTATTGCTCATTATGCAGAAATATGAAGAAGCCGGTAACTTTGACAGACTTTACGATAAAGAGCAGGATCTGCTGCAGGAAGAGAAATTTGACACAAGGCACGCCGGTATCAGGCTGCTTGGCCGGGATATGGCAAAGATCGCCGATCCAGAAACACTGAATATCCTCAAGACCATTTTAAACAGTGAAACAGAGAAACAGTCTCAATACAGATTAGTCACTGATATGATCAGAGGCTCTCTCACATTCGATCGTCATTTTGAAGAAGTATTGCTTCAGGTTGAGAAACTGAGGAAAGGGTTTGACGAGGCTGGCAAAAAATAAATTACGGGTCTTCGTGAGAGAAAGTGGGTAAAAAGTAATATGCCTGCCAATGATAAGAAGGGGCTATTACAAGACGAATCAAATGGACATTTAACATTTTGTCGTCATTCCCCGGTCGGAGCGACTCCTCGCGGAGATCCGCATCGGACTTGACCGGGGAATCCAGGTTGAAGCTCGGCCTTTCCCGCAAGTCGAAGGACAAGCATCGGAGGGGAGCACTCTCTTTGGCGAATCCGTTGTGGCGGAAAGGCTTGGGCTCGCACCACTGTGGATTGTAGACTGACACGAAGTCCCTTCTATCCCTTATATTTTGTTACCATTTTGTTGAATAATAGGTTATACTTTGTTACATTTTCAATAAGAAACAGGTTATAAAATATTACATTATGTTCCAGCGTGCAATAAACAAAATTTTCCTGGAGTGGAAGGACCGGAAGAAGAGGAAACCTCTTGTCGTCAGGGGTGCACGACAGGTAGGCAAGACCTCAGCGGTAAATCTCTTTGCAGAGGACTCTTTTAAAACTTTCATTTACATAAACCTGGAGCAGGAAGATAATCTTGTCCTCTTTTCAAGAATGAATCCGGTCCGTGAACTGGTTCAGGCAATCCAGTTGAAATTCAATAAGAAGATTATCCCCGAAACCACTCTTATCTTTATTGACGAGGTACAAAACTCAGGCATAGCCATGAATCAGCTTCGCTATTTTTATGAAGAGATGCCTGACTTGCATGTTGTGGCGGCAGGCTCATTGCTTGAGGTAAAAATGAAATCGGAAGGATTCTCTTTCCCCGTGGGAAGAGTTGAATATTGTTATATGTATCCGGTCACATTTGAAGAATACCTGTCTGCCCTAAACGAAACAGAGGCACTGCATTACATAAATTCCTTAAAGTCTGAAAAAAAGATACCGGCTGAAATCCACGATATGCTGATGAAGAAATTTCATGAATATCTGTTAGTGGGCGGAATGCCCGAGGCTATTGCCCGGCATGCAGAAACAAAGTCCCTGATTGATGTGGATCCCGTATATGAATCCATATTGACAGGATTTAAAGATGATGTTTTGAAATATGCCAGTATTGCTAAGTCAAAATACATTCAATATCTCGTAGAACATGCGTCCAAATATATAGGACTTCCCGTTAAATATGAAAATTTCGGGGGCTCCGGTTTCAGAAGCAGGGAAATGAGTGAGGCATTTGACGTTCTTGAAAAAGCTATGGTAATAAGCAGGGTTTATGCCTCTGCTTCTAAACAACTTCCGATAGTAAACAATTTAAAGAAAACGCCAAAGCTTTTGTATTTGGACACAGGGCTTGTCAACTATCAGGTCGGGCTAAGAACCGAGGTAATGAATATACAGGATATTAATGCAATATATCATGGTCAACTTAGTGAACAGATTGTAGGGCAGAGTTTACTGTCGCATGCAATAAGAAAGAATATAAACCTGTCTTACTGGTACAGGGAGCAGAAAGGTTCTATTTCAGAGATAGACTATTTGATAAGTTCTCATAACAGGTTGATTCCTGTTGAAGTAAAGTCAGGCAAGACCGGGACTTTGAGGTCGCTCCACAATTTTATTGATCAAAGCAGGAATAATTTTGCGGTTAGAATATATTCGGGTGTAATAGGAATCGAAAAGATACAGACTCCGAATAAAAAACAATTCACTCTTTTTTCTCTCCCATTCTATTTACTGCACCGTATTGAGGAATTGCTGGATGAAGTGCTGCCGGATTCGCTTTAGGTGAAGAATTGCTGAATATGAACTTAACACGCTCAAAAGCTCAACGATTTTATCGGGCACGTCCATTTGTAGCTTTATCGCAGCGGAAGCGGCGTGAATTCTATGTCTGTCTGCGATGGAAAATTCGCTGTGAAGCGCCACTGTACGGCGGACGATTTACAAGTCGTCTGGTAATGGAAGAGGATCGCCCTGAGCTTTACAACCAGTGGTTCGATTTCTATTTTTTAGGCCGTGACCGTTTCACAATCTGGAACGCAAGCATATGTACGGCACGGTTGGCATTCCGGGACGCTGTAACAGATCTGGCACTTGATCGTACGTTTGCCAAGCTGACCCCCGAGGAGTGCGAAGAAGAAAACAAACTTGAAAGAGAGTTCTCAAGTTATAAAGACGGGCGGCGCTATTATACTTTAAAAAAGAATCCTGAGCGTACTTATGATAAATTGAACGGCCTATCTTTTAGAGAGTATTGGGAAAACCTGCCGTACGAAAGCGAAAGGGAATCTCTTGCCAGGATTGATTATCCATCCGTATTGCTCGGGCAGAAAATCAGAGGGTCAAGATAGAGCATGCAGGTAATTACTTATAAGGAATGATCTGATGGGGCTTGGATTAAACGGGAAAAGGATGAAAAAGAAGAAGCGCTCGTGTCCGCTATGCAAGCCGCACAAAATGGGTGGCGACAACAGATGGAAGCCGAAGGAGTTCGGGAGGATTAAGGCCCATGTTCAAGAGATGCGGTCTGCGGATAGGAAGGGAGCTTAATTCTGAAGCCATAGCTCCGGAGATTCCGAGAAGAATTTTTCAAGAGGGATGCCGGCGCCGCCCACAATAAGAGATTTTGCCCGGGGATACTTTGCCCGAAATCTTTCCATGCCCGACATCTTGCCGCTTCTTCCGCTTTTAACCTCTATCGCCCAGATCGATGCCCCCTTTGCTATGACAAAATCTACCTCTTTGTCGCCGTCCCGCCAGTATGCGAGGGTATAGCTTGTCCCTGATAGGCCATTACTGAAGTGCGCCCCGACAGCATTCTCTGTAAGCCGTCCCCACCATGAGGTATCGCCAACAGCCTCCTGAAACGTTCTGGACGATAGTGCATTAATCAGGGCATTGTTCCAAAGGATCAGCTTGGGACTGCTCCCGCGTTTTCTCGTCTGCCCTTTCGAAAAAAACTCTATCCCACTTACGAGAAAGGCTGACTCGAGGAGCTTGAGATAGTGAGCAAGGGTGGTAGTATTGCCGGCATCCTGCAACTGACCGAGCATTTTGTTATAAGAGAATATCTGGGCCGGAAAGGAAGCCGACAAAGCAAAAAGATGGCGCAGTAGCGTTGGTTTGGAGATCTTCTGCATCTGGAGCACATCCCGGGCCAGGACGGTTTCTATAAGGGAATCCGTGACATATTGCTTCCACTGTTGCTCATCATGAGCGAAGAATGCTGCGCCGGGATATCCGCCGAAATACAGCCATGTTCTCAGGTACCAGCCAAAGGCAGCCGAACACTCCCCAAATGACCAATGAGGGCAGCGCGTCAAAAAGAAGCGGCCTGCAAGACTTTCTGTCAGCCCTTCCTGAAGCAGTAATGCCGAGGATCCGAGTGCCAACAGGCGGATATCCTTTCCCCCCTGTTGCGTACGGTCCCAAAGCAGTTTCAGGCTCTCGCTCCACCCCCTTACTTTCTGAATTTCGTCGAGAACGAGGACAACCGGTTTCTTGCTCTTATGCGCCTCGAAATCCGCAAGACGCCACTGCGTTTCGATCCATTCAGGACCTGGCGGCAGAGGGCTGTCCGCCGATGCGTAGACGGACGGATAGGGCAGTTTTTTTAGCACCTGCCGGGAGATAGTTGTCTTGCCTACCTGTCTGGGGCCGATAAGCACCTGAAAGACAGGGAGTCTCTTCCTGAGGGAAGATGCAAGTTTCTTTACAAGAGACCGCTCAAACTCCATGAGAAAAGGTTAGCACCGTTTGAGAGATAAAGTCAATAATTACTCAATGACTGAGTAATTTTACTCAGAAAAAATATCATTCCGCAAAAGCGATATTTATTGCTCGTCTTTACCGCAATCAGTGAATTAAGCTCATCCCAGGCTACGGCTTTTGAGAGCCTCGCTTTGCTGCCTATCAGAAAGATTGGCCTTTGACGTGTTTAAGTAGTGTTTCGAGAGTAGTCTTTAATTTCAAATTTTCCTTTTCAAGTTCTTCAACCTTCCGTTGCTGCTTTTCGATACTCTCCAGGAGCAGATGAATCGTTGCTTGTTAATGAGGAGGAGTTGAGGAGAGCATCTGAGTGTGCCTGGACCCTTCACCGGTAGACCAAAAAAAATAGAAAATGGGAAAAACCATTACAGCCAGGGCAAATTCCCCATTTGAGGAAAAGCATGAAACGTCATAAGTCCTTGATTTATATGGTGCCGGTGGTGGGAGTTGAACCCACACGGAGTTGCCCCCACCGGATTTTGAGTCCGGCGCGTCTGCCAATTCCACCACACCGGCAACGCTTGATTTTAAAGGATTTATACAGATTTGGTCAATGATTCATAAACAGATAACCCGGCAGAAAGAACATCGAACTTTGCTCATACAGCATCTGAGTCTTCTATTTATTCAAGTCGACTTGTTAATAAGCGGCAAGACTCTTCCCCGAATCCCAGCAACTACCCGTTCGACCTCTTCCCTCATCATCTCTTTTGCCGCGCCCGTTTCCCGATATTCCACGTCCCTCAGTTTCCGGCTTCTGAACCCCTCAAGAGGATATTGACTGATAAATTCCTCCGGCAGCCCGTTTGGCAGATCGACGTTATTCATAATCGCCCAGGCGAGGGTCCATGCCTTCGCCACATTCGTTATGTCGTATCCTCCGCCTCCGAGGGCTATCCATTTGGGTGAAAGAGCTTTTATTTTCCTGAGGACTTCGCAAAATCCGTTTGTCGTATAGTTCAGGTGGGTGAGCGGGTCTCTGAGGAATGAGTCAACACCGAGCTGGCTTACGACTATGTCCGGGCTGAACCTCTCAATAAGCGATGGGACGACCGCGCTGAAGGCGTAAACAAAAAGCTCGTCGTCAGACGAAGGAGGCATGGGAATATTAACGGAATAGCCTTTTCCTTCTCCTTCGCCTATTTCGTTATCAAAGCCTGTTCCCGGGAAAAGGCTCCGGCCTGATTCGTGGAGCGATATAGTGAGGACTTTATCGGTGCGGTAGAATGCCTCCTGCACACCGTCGCCGTGGTGGGCATCAATGTCTATATAAGCGACCTTTCTACCTTTGGTCAGAAGAGAGGCGATAACTATAACAGGATCGTTGATATAGCAGAACCCGGAGGCACGGGAAGCAAGGGCATGGTGGAGGCCGCCCGAGATGTTGAAGGCAACCGGGACCTGCCCGCTGTCCACAAGTTCCGCAGCCTGAAGAGATGCTCCGGTCACAAGCCGCGACCAATCGAATACCCCTTCGAATACCGGGTTGTCTCCAAAGCCAAGGCCGTATAGTTCTCCGCCTTTTACCTCAAACCCGCGGTTTGCAGACTTCAGTATATCGATGTAATCTACTGTATGATAGAGAAGAAGATCGTGTTCCTCCGCTGGGTTGGCCTCGACAACACGGACCTCGGGAAGAGAAAGAAGTCCATATGCCTTTATCAGCTCATAGGCAAGTTTTAACCTGAAGGGCTTGAGTGGATGCCCAAGGCCATAGTCGTATTTCGCAAGGTCGCCGGAATATATGAAGGCCGTCTTCATAAAGAGAAATTTTTCTTTTTCATCGGTTCTTCTTTATTCTATATATTATTATGAGCTACCTATCAAGTATATGAAAGAATACGAAGATTTTGAAAAAAAAGAGGCTGTTGAACTGCCGATCGACGGCATCCTTGACCTTCATACATTTCATCCCCGGGAGGTCAGGGATCTCCTTCCCGAATACCTTACGGCATGCAGGGAGAAAGGGATTCTTGAGGTCCGCATAATACATGGGAAAGGGACTGGTATGCTCAGGGAGACAGTGCATTCTCTGCTGAAACGTCTGCCTGACGTCGTTTCATTCAGGCTCGCTGGACATGAGGCGGGCAGTTGGGGTGCAACAGTTGCCCTTTTGAGTCCTTTGGATCAAGCGCACAGAGGGATGAAGTAATATGGAGCTCTGGAAGGCATAGGTCTGCCTGCCATTGATGCCGTAACTCTTTGTGGGGAAACGGCCATGCCGTAGGCAACGTAAAGATTGCTGAGAGGAGGCAAAAAATGGATCTGCTTGAAGGCATATATACCCGGAGAAGCGTCAGGCGATATACGGACCGGCCGGTTGAGCGAGAGAAAGTGATAGAAATCATCAAAGCCGGCACATGGGCGCCGTCCGGCTTAAATAACCAGCCGTGGCGGTTTGTTATTGTGCGGGATAGGGAGGACCGCAACAAACTGGCAGAGTTTACAAAATACCGTACTATCATCGAGTCCGCCCCGGCCTGTATTGCTGTATTCATTGACAGAAAGGCAATGTACAATGATGTTAAAGATCATCAGGCAATGGGAGCCTGCATTCAGAACATGCTGCTTGCGGCGCACGCTCTCGGGCTCGGGTCGGTATGGCTTGGAGAGATACTGAAAAATGCAGAGAACGTCCAGCTGTTTCTCGAATTGCCTCCGGAAATGGAACTAATGGCAGTTGTCGCCATCGGCCACCCGAGCGCCGGAAAAAGAGAATCGCAGCGCAGGGATATTTCTGAAGTCTTGATAAAGGAGTTGTAGAAAAGATGGTACCCCCTGCAGGAATCGAACCTGCGGCACCAGGTTTAGGAAACCTGTGCTCTATCCGACTGAGCTAAGGGGGCACAAGGGTTTGCGTATCATTATAACATTTAATGTCATAAAAACGTCATAAATGAGAGTCGGAAATTCACATTTAACCGTTATGCAGGGCCATTTATTCCCCAACATGCACCACTTTTTAAAGCACTTTCATAAGCAAAAATCAGATCTCTATTATTAATCAACAGCGTTTGAATTTTCTTTACCATTTATCCCAATGAATATTATCAGGATTATATTTGTCCTTTGGTTTGTCGACTCCTGTAGAGTAACCGATTGGGATGACATTTAACGGAATAACGTCCTGTGGTATATTAAGCGTCTTCCTGACAAAATCCATCCTCTCCTTTTCAGGGTATGCGGCAGTCCATACAGCGCCCAGACCCAATGCCTCGGCAGCCAATAAAATATTCTGGCTCGCGCATGAGCTGTCGATTATTGCAAATTCGGCCTTTTTCTCATATGCCTTATCAGGAAGAGCACAAACAATAATAGCAGCCCCTGCCTTGTGGAGCATTTTAGCATATGGCAGTCCCGCAGCAAGAGAGTCGAGTGTCTTTCTGTTGGTTACAGCAATAAACGCCCAAGGCTGTCTGTTAACCGCTGTAGGCGCCGCCATACCTGCCCGCAACAGCCTGTCCAGCGTCTCCCTGCCTACAGGTTCTCCTGTAAAACTGCGCACACTCTTCCTGTTATGGATTACACTCAGAGCATCTCCCACCTTCCCATCCTTTTCCCCGGAAAAGACTGCCCATACCGGCATAAAGAAAGTCATAAAAATCACTCCCCAAAAAACCATTCTTGTCTTCATTTCCGCCTCCTTTCTCCCTTCCCTATCCTTGAAATAGATCGGGAACTTTCGCTTTCCGGTAAGTCAGCATAGAGTTTTATCCCTTTGTCTCCGATTATAATAAGCCGTTTCCTATAAAGAGCGCCTATGGCTTTTTTATATGTCTTTTTGCTTACCCCGAACAATCCGTAGATAATTTCAGGCGGGCTTTGATCGGATATGGCAAGAAACCCGTCCGATAGTCTCAGTTTATCGATAATCTTTTCACATAACTGATCAACCTTTTCATATCCGGGTTTCTGAAGGCAGAGGTCGATCTTTCCGTCTTCTCTAAGCTTTTTTATATATCCTTTTATATATTGTCCTTTTCTCAAAGGCTGAAACACTTCATTCTTATAAATCATGCCCCCCTTCAAGTTGTCAATCATAGCCTTATACCCAAGGTCGGTCCGGTCGCCAATCAAAAGTTCAACACTCTGGCCTTCGTAAAATACGGTCGATTGGTTATCAGACAACTTTTCCAATGCTTTATCCCCTTTTCTCATAATTACAAACTTGGCCGATTCATAAAAAGTCTTCATACCCACGAAAACGGGTATTCATGGAAATACAACTGATTAAAAAATGGATTCCAGATTAAGGACCCTGTGAATGAAGCGCTTCATCTAAAGGCCTGTATATTTCTTTTCCATCTCCTGTGCGGCTAAAATGCTTCTTATATAATGCCACAATTCGTCCCTGCCTTCTCCTGTCTCACTGGAGTATATGAGCGATTTAATATCAGGGGGCAGCATTAATCCCCTGCGGATCGCAGCAATATGGCGCGCACGCTTTCCCCGGCTGATTTTATCCGCTTTCATTCCGACAATCACATACGGTATATTTAGCCCCAAAAGCCATTCAGAAGCCTTTTTGTCATTATCCATGGGTTCATGCCGCAGGTCGATCAGGTGCACAATCAGAGCAAGCCTATCCCGGTCACGCAGATAGTTGGTGACGAAGACTCCCCACTGCCCGCGTTTTCCCTTTGATGTCTGCGCATAACCATATCCGGGCAGATCGACCAGATACAGCTGCTCATTGACCGCAAAGTAATTAATTGTCTGTGTCTTACCTGGCTGGTCACTGGTCCGTGCCAGAGCACGTCGTGCGCATAATGAATTGATCAGGGATGATTTACCTACATTGGAGCGTCCGACCATCGCAATCTCCGGATGCCCGGTGACAGGATACTGATTCGGTCCAACTGCGCTGACAATACATTTAGCCGATATTATTTTCATCGTTCTTACCTGTAGATATATTACCACGGGGGATGGACATCAGGAGTTAGGGGCCAGGCATCTATTGCCGGATAAATTTGATTCCCGCCTTCTCGGGAATAAAGGCCTAAAATGCACACTATGATGATACAGCTTATAAGAAATCTCTGGAATGAATTCACTCAGATAGATTTTCCACATTATTAAAACTGGTAAAATAAGTTCATGCCTTCTTCCAGGGAACATATAAAGCTCAGGGGCCATCATCTTATATGCCTCCATTTCTTCAGGGGAGAAGGGTATAACCAGGAATTTGTGGACAATCTGCGTGCTATGCTTGCACGTGTCGAAGCGGGCGAAGAAGCAGAGGTTGTTGATGGGCACGACGACATCTGCAGGGAGTGTCCGTATTTGAAAGGATCTCTATGCGCTTATGTTGAAGAGGCTGAAAAGGAAATCAGAGAGATGGACATGACGGCTCTGAAGCTGCTGGGATTGCATTCAGGCAACAAGGTTGACTGGCGGGATATCAGGGATAAAATTCCCGGCATATTCGGAGATTGGTCCGGAAAATATTGTTTTGTGTGCGATTGGATGCCAGCTTGCAAAAAAGATATTGGATTCATAGAGTTAAAGAATGGAGCAACTTAAAATAAATTTTGATGACATCCAGAAGGCTATGGAGGATGTTTTAAGGGATTCCTTTGACTACTACCTGGATATGGAAACGGGTGAAGTAATGACATTTTCAGAGGAAATTCTGAATGAGGCCCGTTCTCGCTTATATCCGGATGATTCGGATGAGATTGAGGACAATATAGAGTATATGGAATTCGATGAGGAACCCGACCTGCCCGAATGGATGGAAGATGAAATAGAACTTGTTCTGGCTGTTCTCCTCGACGAGAAAGGGAGGTATGTGCGCATCCCCGAGCGGGAAAGGTCCCTTGCTTTTACGTCTATGGCTGCATTTGCGGAGACTGTTGAAGATCCGTTGATCAGGGAAGAACTTCTGCACTCCCTCGACGGAAAAGGCGCATTCAGGAAATTCAAGGACGCTCTTCTTCACCGCCCTAAAGCAAGAAAAAAATGGCATGGCCATAATGCAAAGGCAATGCGGCAAGAGATCATCGAATGGCTTAAGCTATTGGGAGTAGAGCCCGTCTCAGAACGACTATCCGGCCATTATGACCGGATAGTCGATTAACATTTCATAAACACGTCTTCAGTGTATTTGATTCATTCAATGCCCATCTTTTTGAGTGCCTCATCTGCCGTGTCTCTGGAAACAGGAGCGTCTTCGGGAAGATATAACATCACTCCACCCTTAACCGGTCTTATGACTATCTTCCCTTCCATGGCGAGTTTATTGGTAACCTCAACTGGATTTTCTCCGTCAAAGTATTTCTTGAAGGCATTGTTGAACCCTGAATATACCGAGTGAATACCCTTATACCCCTCTTTTCTAAGACTTACAACCGCCTTCTTCACAAACTCTTCGTAGCTCATTTTGTCCGGCATGTCTCCTCCTCTTTTTTACCTGAAGATATCTGTCTGTACATTTCAGCGTTTCAAGCTGCAATATACTACAGAAAATTATCAAATTAAAGATGCTTCGTCAAGTCTTATTTTTTCATCAATATCAATGGCTTTCTGCATCCTAAGGTCTTCAATCTTCTTAAGCGGCCTTTCGAGCATACTGCTCCTTGTTGTTACAAGGGCATCATATTCTCTTTTGGCCGCATCCAGTCTTTCCCCCATAACTCTGAATTTCTCCTTATAGGCATTCCATTGTTTGGTAAAATCGCCGAGCAGCCGAAGTATCTCGCCAGCGGTCTTTTCGAGGCTGAAGTTTTCGACAGCCTGCCTAATAACTGCCAGCACAGCATATAAAGTAAAAGGGGAGCAAAGCACAACCTTTTGCTTTAATGCCTCATCCATGATTGTGTTATCAGCTTCGTTTATAAAACTGTAGACCTGTTCGTTCGGGATAAAAATTATCACATAATCAACCGTATTATCGGAAGGGTTTATATAGTCACGGGTTGTCACCTGTTTGATCATTACTTTTGTATTCTTAAGAAGCTCATCCCGGTATCGTTTTTTATCATGATCGGATTCAGCGTTAAGATAATGTATATAGTTGTCGATGGGGAACTTTACGTCCATATTTATCTTCAGGCTGTTCGGCATAAAAAATGTAAAATCAGGCCTGCCAGGGGAGTTTTCGAGTGTTTTCTGTTTAATATAATTCACTCCTTCCATCATTCCCACCAGCTTGATGATGTCCTCTGCCATCCTTTCACCCCACTCGCCTCTTTTCTTCGGGCTCGCAAGGGCATGGCTAAGTTGCTCGGTTGTATCTTTCAATTTGGACGTAACCTCTTCATGTTTCCTGATGAGCGTCGCCACTTCTGTTATTCTTTCTCCGCTTGTCTTGCCGACCTCCTCGATTTTCCTCTGAACCTCCGACAGAGTCTTGCCTATTGTTTCGATATTCTGGTCTATAAGCTCTTTTTTTCCCTCAAGTTCCCTCTTGCCTTCCACTGTCTGGGATTTGAGCTTCTCTTCTGCCAGTTTGATAAATTCATCCGCATACTTCTTGAATTCGCTGGAATTACTGGCAAGCGCATCCAGAGAAAGTGCCTTGAAGGTCTCTCCGAGTTTGCTCTCCATCTCCTCAAAACGCTTTATCTCTTCACTGAGATGCTTCTGCGATTCCTCAAGCCTCGCGTTCACAGACCTTTCCGAATCAAGCTCATTTCTTGTCTGGTTCAGCTCGGCTTCCCTTTGCTGGCCTTGTTGCCTCAGTTCGTCAACCCGCGCTTCGGCCCCGCTTGCCCTCTTTTCAATCTCTGTCATCTGATTTGCGTGCGACGATTGAATGCCGGCAATCTGTTTCTGCTTATTCGAAGATGCAATCAGCCAGCCGGCCAGCCCTCCGACGATTATACCGGCAATTACATATGCTGCATATTCCATAATGATTTCCTTTCAAAGTTATATCCCTTCATATATCCAGACCCGCCCTCCGTTCCTTATTTTATCAATCCTTTTAACAAGACGTTTCTTGTGAAGATTCAGGAGCCTTGTACCGCTCGTGTTCATTTCAAGCTTCATGGCTTCAGACAATTCTTTTGCGGTTATTTCATTCTTACGGAGTATAAAATCCAGCGTCTCTTTCAGATAGTTATTAAGATTTCCGAGAAGAGTCTTTTTCCCGTCCCTCATCTTAACCATAACTGCAAGGTCTTTCCTTTCCAGCGCTACCTGTATGTTCTCCCTCTGGTTATCATTAAGCCCGATGAGAATGATATATTTATCTCCATATTCTCCGCTGAGAAGCCGGGAAATAAGTTTTGCAACAATTTCATCAGCACATGAATAATCTATAGCCCCGATCTTCGAGAAATCAAGGGCGATGACATCACCTTCTCTTAACTCGTCCATCCGCCTCTCTATCCTGTTTCTGATGGCCTGCCCCGACTGCCGGGCAACGAGATCCGGCGGACCATTCTTAAGCTCCTCTCTGAAAAGATTATAGAGGTCATACACCCGCATATTCACTTTTTGAGCATCCTTTGATTATCGGGGTCATAATCGGCTGTTGTGTCAACCTGGCGCCTTTGATGCAGCCGTTTTGCGTTCGACCCGTTGTATCCTGTTTTTCCGGGATCATTCGGGATGGCATCGAAAAACTCCTGAACATCCTCAAGTTTATTGCTTATATTTATATCAGGAAGTGATGATATAATAATCCTTCCGTATGAACTTGTAAGGAGCCTTGAATCGAGTATGGCTGCCACACCGTAATCTTGGGAGCTTCTGATCAGTCTTCCGAATCCCTGTCTCATCATGAGAATAGCCTGTGGAAGGGCAAGCTCTGCGAACCAACGGTATCCAAGCCTCCTGCACCGCTCGTCATATACAGGTTCTCCCGGAGAACCGAAAGGCATCTTAACGATAATCACAAGACTAAGATCTTCACCCCTGATATCAATTCCCTGCCAGAATGTTGCAGTTGCCAGCAGCACTGAGCGGGGGTTTCTTTTAAACCACTGAATCAGACGTGCAGGAGACATTTTGCCCTGGGATTTGCAGGGATAATCGATCGAAATATTTTCCGCCACATAATTCAGATGTTTGTATGACGTAAACAAAACAAGCGCCCTGCCTCCGGAAGCCTGAATAAGCCTTTCTATAACACTGACGCTCCTCTTCATGAATGACGCATTATTGTCTTTGTCCGGCGAAGGCAGATCCTTTTCAATATAGAGGAGCGCCTGCCTCCGGTAATCAAAAGGCGAGCCGATCGACATCTCTTCAAAATCCGCAATCCCGAGCCTCTTCCTTAAATAGTCGAAAGAACCGCCTGCAGTGAGGGTAGCAGAAGTCATGATCGTGCTCTCATAGCCGCTTGCCAAAACGCAGAAAGAACCACCGGATTCAACGAGACTGCTTTTCAGCTCGACATACCCCTTACTCCAGGTGATATAATAAACCTTGTCGTTATCCTCCTGAAGTATGAAATCATCGATAATCCGGCTGAGTGAAAAGACATACCTTTTCGTGGTCAGAATTTTGTCGGTAAGTTCATCGTCCAAAACATCAAGGCTGAACGCATCCAGTCGCTCAGCCACTCCGCCCAGATTGAGCGTGGATTTAAGCCTCTTCAATCTTTCCCTGAATTCATCCGGAACAGGACAAGTGGTCTGGGACGGTATTTCATGACCCTTGAAAAACAATTCAACAGGTTCGAATATCTGATCTACAGCTATCTTCATCCTCCGGAGGCGGTAGAGGAGCCATACAATTCGTGAATGACTGAGAACACTTCCCATTACATGAGAGATAACGTCCTCGATCTGATGTGCCTCATCAATGACAAGTTGATCATGAAATGGCAGGAGTTTGAATTCTGACAGGAGGTCGAAAATCAGGAGATGGTGGTTAACTACCAGTATGTCCTTCTTGTAGAGGCCCCTGTAATGCCGGTAATAAAAACAGTCTTTGTAATAGGGGCAATGGAGTGCGTTGCAGTCATCAGAATCCCCGCATACCCTCGACCAGAAATCCGGGGCTGAAGCCAATTCGTCCTTATCGCCTGTTGTGGTCTCGGAAAGCCATTCCCTGAATTCCATAAACTCCCCGCTCAGTTCCGCAAAATCTCTTTCACGTTTCAGGCAGAGGTAGTTGTTCTTGCCTTTAAGAATCGCATAGGAAAACTCATGGGGAAGAGCCTGCTTAAGGAAGACGAGGTCCTTGTTAACGAGTTGATCCTGAAGGGCTATTGAAGCAGTCGAGACGATTGTCCTGCGTTTTGACAGTATTGCAGGAATAAGATAGGCAAAGGATTTTCCGACACCAGTACCCGCTTCGACAAGGAGGCGTTTCTTATTCCGCATACAGTCCCATACAGCATTTGCCATACCCAACTGCTCTTGCCGCCTCTCATACCCGGGGAATTTCTGCCGCAGGATTTCAAAGGCCGTTTCAATTGCCTTATCTTTGTCAGCAATTTTTTTAAAATTCTTATCCGAATCATTCTCTAATTTGTCCACTCGGCCCTGCTCTTAAATTTCAATTGATTCAATTGAATCATTTCCAAGCAGCACTTGTCAACCTGAAAACTGCATTTCAATTTAATTCATGCAGGCATATGGGCAGCAAAAGCTCTCCGGCAGTTCCTTTGCAGGCGGTTATATATCAGGCATCCCTGCACGTTTTCATTCCGGACGACTGGCTGTTATCAGAACCAAATCCTGCGTTGGAGAGGTTTTGATGCAAATATGCCTGCATGACTGGGGTCAAATGCATTTTTCGGGTTAAATAATTTTTTGAACAATGTCTGCACTTTTCGGGTTAACTTAATTTTAGACTTCCGAATCGGTTAGTTCGACTCTCACAAGTGCAAGAATGGCTGTATGGGGAACTATCAGATACTTCTTCTCTTCGAATTCAATCTCAACTGCAGCTTCTTTCAGAAAGATCGCGTAATCTCCGCCTGCGGCCTGGAGCGGCACATATTTAACCTCTTTTTTCTTGCTCGCAGCCCAGGGTTCCTCGGAAGAAGCTGGATCGTGGACAGCATAACCGGGCCCTGTTTTTACGACATAACCCCCTGAAACTTTTTCCTTTTCCCTGACAGTAGGGGGGAGATAAAGTCCCGAGCTTCTTTTATCTGTGCCTTCATCAGGGTCGATCAAGACCCTGTCGCCTACGATAATGAGGTTTTTACCGGCTTTCATTGCACTATTTTAAAACATTCTGATAGAAGTTTATTACATTCCCTTGCAGAAGTGATATGATTTCTAAAGCTCAAAAAGCTCCCCCTTTTCAGGCACATATGTCTTAAACCCGAACTTCTCTGTCACAAGCCCCCCAAAAGACATCGCCACATCTTCCTCGCCATGCACGATGAAGACCTCCGGCGAATCCATAAAGCATGAAAGCCATCCGGTGAGCTCTGCCTGGTCTGCATGGGCAGAGAAGCCGTTTATTGTATAAACAGAAGCCCTCACAGCTATCTCTTCGCCGAGTATATGCACAGACCTTCTGCCTTCAACTATTTCTCTTCCAAGCGTGCCTTTTCCCTGAAATCCGACAAACACAACACTGCATTCCTGCCTCCAGAGATTATGTTTAAGGTGATGCATTATCCTGCCGCCTTCGCACATGCCACTCCCCGCGATAACGATAATGCCCGATTTTATCCTATTCAAAGCCATCGATCCCTGAACGCCCTGGACAAAATGAAGCTTTAAGGAACTTTCAAAATTGAGCGTACTAAATCGTTTCATTGCCTCTTCATCGAATACCTCGGGGTGCGAGAGATAAACCTTCGTAACTTCTTCCGCGAGCGGGCTGTCTAGGTATACGTTTATGTTGTAAAGTCTCTTTTCACGAACGAGGTCATTCAGCATATAGAGCAGGTCCTGAGCCCTTCCAACGGCAAATGACGGGATATAAACATTGCCTCCCTTTTTAAATGTCATTCTGATCGCCTGCACCAGTTCGTCTATGCTGTCCTTCATTGGTTTATGCATTCTGTTTCCGTACGTCGATTCCATGACAATGTAGTTAGACTCCAGAGGGACCGATGGGTCCCGGATAATAGGGCTCCCTTTTTTGCCGATATCTCCCGAAAAAACTATCTTTTTATCCTTATCGCTGTCCTGGAACCATAGTTCAAGAGTACCGGAACCGAGTATATGGCCTGCGTCCAGGAATCTGTATCTTATGCCGCTTCCGAGATTGAAGACTGTGTCGTATGGCTTTACATCAAAAAGAGAGCCCAAATCTCTGACGTCCTCAACAGTATAAAGCGGAATTATCGGAGGGTTCCCGGCCCTCATAGCCTTCCGGGTTTTCCACTCAGCGTCGCTTTGCTGAATGTTAGCAGCATCATAAAGCATCAGTTCGAGCAGGTCCCGCGTAGCCGGAGTTGTAATGATTTTTCCTCTGAAGCCTTCTTTCACAACCCTCGGAAGCATACCAGAATGGTCAAGATGTGCATGCGTAACAAAAATATAATCGATATCATCAGGCCGGTAATCAAAGGGGTACCTGTTGATCTCATCCGCATTTTCTCCCTGATACAGACCGCATTCGACTAATATCTTAAGGTCATTGCACTCTATATAAAAACATGAGCCTGTAACGGTTCTCACACCGCCGATAAATTTAAGTTTCATAATCGAATTTCCTTTCATAAACCGTCACAGACATATCCCGTTACTGTTTATCCCGCAGCCACATCCGGGGTAAGCATCCACTGCAGGTGCCATATTCCTGCCTCATCCCTTTTAAGACATACAATAGCAGCGGTCCTGAATAAACAAATATTTCTCCCTGCATCACCGCAAACAAGCAGAGAAGCAAGTCTGGCAATATGCGGCAGATGTCCTACAAGGAAAATCGGGTTCTTAATATCTTTCAGTCTTTTAACCCAGAGCAGAGGTTCATCAAGGGGAGACAGTCCGTCGGTTTCTGATATGCCATCGAAAGGCCTCAGGTATTCAAAGAGGATCTCCGCAGTCTGCTTTGCCCTTAATTTTCCGCTATGGAATATTCTGCCCGCCATAATATTAAATCTCGATAAATATGAGGCTAACTGCCTCATTTCCTGCAGGCCTTTTTCGGATAGCGGCCTTAAAGCGTCTTGCTCTTCATTTTTTGCATCCGCATGCCTGACAAGATAGATGTTCATTAATAATCTCCTTCATACATTCTTCATTGAATTTTCAGGGGTAAGCTCCTTCTTGTACTTTAGATATTCGATCAGTCCGATGAGACTCGCTATTGATACAGTGAGAAACCAGAGTAAGGAAAGAGCCGTAGATACTTCCGGCTTCATCCCTACAAGACCGAAGAAAAGGACGAAGGCACTTTCTCTCACCCCAAGGCCGGAAATAGAAACAGGGATCATGGTAAAGAGAATGATCAGAGGAAGGAATATCAGAAAAACAAGGAATGGGATATCCTGTCCCATACCCAGGGCAAGAACATATACAGTAAAGATACCCATCAATTGAAGAATAATGGACAAGCCGAGAGCCTGCAGTATGATCCTGGTCTGATTTCTGTATGCATGGAAATAGGCATAGAACTCTGAAAGAAGCCTGATTTGCCTGCCGAGGCGCAGACCGAATATCAGGAAACTTGCAATTATAAATGACACTATAACAAATGGCAGCATCCATTCAAGATGAGAGCCTGAGAAATATTTGTAACCGAAGGGGAAGGACAATGTACATATGATAATCAGACCTATGAAGCCAATGTACCTGTCCATGAAAACAGAGGCAAGGCTCATGCTTCCCTTTCCTGTTAACTGATAAAGATAAAATCCCTTGACTGCATCGCCGCCGATCACCCCCGGCAGAAGCGTATTAAAAAATGCACCGATCATGTAAAGAGAGAAGACCCTCCTTATTCCAATCCCTTCGGGAAGTAACAGTTTCCATCTTATGGTGGAGGTTATCTGGGCAACAATATAAAGCGCTACAGCAGCGATAAAGGAAAGGATACTCACGCTCCTCAAGGTCGAAAATACCTCTTTAATTCCCGTTTTTGTCAAGACTAAATAGAGAAGAGAGGAGCTTATGGCAAGCTTAAGCGCAATAAGAAGTATTTTATTTGCTTTCAGGGCCAAGGATCTTCTTAATCACGTAAATAGGTTTTCTCTGGCTTTCATGGTATACCCTGACAAGCATCTCTCCAATGAGCCCCATTCCGATTAGCTGGATACCTACAATCACTAGCAGGGTTCCAAGCAGAAGAAGGGGTCTTGCTCCTATGGACTTGCCGAAGAAGAGCTTATCTATACTAAGGTAAAGCAGTATCAGGAAACCGACGAAACCGCTCATGATGCCCACAGGACCAAAAAACTGAATCGGTTTTGTCGAAAAACTCTGAAGAAATTTTACAGTGATTAGATCCAATACGACCTTTACCGTCCGAGATATTCCGTACTTTGACTTACCACGTATTCTCGGGTGATGGACGGTCTCGACTTCCGCAACCCTGACCCCGTACCAACTGGCAACAGCCGGAATAAATCGGTGCATCTCGCCGTAGAGCTTAAGATTTTTTATGACATCCCTCCTGTATGCCTTGAGTGAGCAGCCGTAGTCGTGCAGTTTAACGCCGGTGACATTGCTGATCAGCCAATTCGCCATCATGGAGGGCAGTCTGCGTGTGAAGAAAGGGTCCTTCCTCCTTTTTCTCCATCCGCTGACAAGGTCGTTATCTTTAATAAGTTCGAGGAGCTTCGGTATGTCCGCCGGGTCGTTTTGCAGATCACCGTCCATTGTGACCACAACGTCTCCCCTCGCAAAATCGAATCCAGCAGCAAAGGCCGCGGTCTGACCGAAGTTACGCCGCAGGCTTAATACGATCAGACTGTTGTCGTTTTGCTGTATATCTTCCAGAACCGCTAGCGTCTTGTCGGTGCTGCCGTCATCGACAAAAAGTATTTCGTATTCCTTTTTGAGGGGATCAAGCGCCTTTTTCAGCCTTTCATAGAGCAGCCGGACATTTTCTTCTTCATTGTAAACCGGTATAACAACGGAGAGTGTCATCAGAATTTCTCCTGTTTTCTTTCCTTCATCCCTTTGAAATCATAGCACATAAAAATTGTATAGTCCCTGATTTTCAGATGCCGTTTAGTATAAGCCGTAAAGACCTTTTTCTCAACCTTCTGAAAAGCCGAAGCTAAATCTTCAGGCAAGCGGCTATTGCCGCTTCTTACAAAGATCGCATCGTAATGGAGCAGGTGGTTAAATCCCGGCCACAGATCATACTGGTTCATCCTCCTGTTGATATTTATGCAATATGTCACCGGGTTGCCCTTCACATAAAAAGCGAGCTGGCTTGAAATCTGGTATCTGTCGGAAAAGATGAAAACCGGCTTTTTCAGGGACATCTCCTCGTAGATTGAAGCGACTTCTTGCCCAAGCTCCTTCCATCCGTCAAGCCTTGCAGATGGATCAAATTCTAAAGGAAGTCCGAGAGTCGACGGATAGTGGGCAACTGAAGTTACAGCAAGGGATAGAATAACAGCAGCTGCAACAAGTATTTTTTTCACGCTGCCGGCGGAGGCTAAGCCTCTTAAATAAAAGGCTGCAACGGCCACAATCCCTGCTATATAAGCCGGCAAGGCCCAGTTTGCCTGCACCTTCGCCTGAATGCTCTTGAGGAGAAAAAAACCAAATATCGGCACCAAAAACCAAAAAAGGATTCTTCCTTCCCTGTTGTTTCTCAGTCTCCAGATCGATATCGCCATAAGCACAAAGAAAAAAGGCGTTATAACTCCGGCCTGTGAAGCCAAAAATTCGAGGAAACTCACGGGAGATAGCTGAATGCCTTCCGCAATATGCGCCTGGCCTGCAGTATGTCTGAACGTCACCCAGTCATGGCCTGCATTCCATATTATTACCGGACTGAAGACAACAAGGCTTATTAATAATGAGATATAGGGACCTTTTGTACGCAATAACCTTCTTGATTCTTTAGCGGATAATAAATAAAAAAATGAACATACATAAAAAAAAGCCATCGTATATTTAGTCAACAAACCCATACCTATGGACACGCCCAGCAGAAGCCAGACGCCGACAGATAATTCGCTGCCCGGATTATTTCCTGCAAATCCTGCTTTTACACCATTTTCCGAAGCAGGGGCAGCGGGATCATTTATGCTTCCCGAAATTACTGCTTTATAAAACAGAAAGAGCGATACAATCCAGAAAAAAATAAAAGGGGAGTCTATAGTAAAAACCACTCCGAATACCGAAAAAAGAGGAATTATCTGTATTATGATTGCCGAATAAAGTCCGGTTTTTTCATCATAGAGCTTTCTGCCCAGTGAGAAGAGGAAAATACTGCTGAGCGCCGAAAAGACGACCGCCATTATCCTGATGCCGAAAACATTGTCCCCGAAAAGTGAAGTGCCGAGATAAATCAGATAGGCGATCATAGGGCCTTTTGAGTAGTAGCTGATATCCAGCCTTCGGGACCACTCCCAGTAGTGCGCCTCATCAGGACTTAGGTCCAGAGGGCCGTTCAGGATGTAGTATATACGGAAAATGCTGACCGCAATGAGAAAGACGGATAAAACGGTAAGGCAAGGGTTCTTTTTGTAATGCACAGATGCCAACCCGTAGATAGTTACCACAGATATGGCCATAAGAATGCCGAGGAGAGCGCCTGCAGCAACGTCTGAAGGATAATGGACTCCCACATATACCCTCGAAAAAGCTACCAGCGCAGCGATAGCCAAAAAAATGTACCGGACCTTCTCCCTCTTCAGCATTATAAAAAAAGATATTGCAAAAGCAAAGGCATTTACAGCATGATTTGACGGCATCGAGAAGGCTTTTCCGCAACCCACAAGAAGTCTTACCCCTTCAAGTTCCCTGCAGGGTCTGATGCGTTCAAAATAAAGCTTAAATGTGTTCCCGATCCAATCGGCAAGCATAAGCGAAGCAAAAGATATCACAAGGACGGCAAGGGTTCTTTTCCAGTCTTTTACGAAAAGCCAAACAACGAAGGGGAGAAAAACAATATATGCCCTTCTGGTCAGAAACGGCATTACTATATCGAAAAAGCTATTCCGGATGTCCTGATTAAAGAAGAAAAAGAGGAGTCTGTCTAATTCAGGAAGGCTCATTAAATGGTTCGCTCATTTTTTATCCCTTTTTATTCTCCCTAACCCACCTTATGATTTCCTGTACCATTGCTTCTATAGTTGATTCACCAGGCATAATTTCGACATGAAGGCCTGCACTTTCGACCGCTTTTGCGGTAACCGGGCCAATGACTGCAATAGCAACATTCCTGAGAAGCTCCTCGGCATCCCTGCCAACAATCTCTCTGAAATTTTCAAAAGTGGCCGCGCTTGTGAACGTGGCTATGGTAATCCTTCCCTCTCTGAGAAATCTTCTTAATCGTTTTCCGTGGGATTCAGGCTTGATCGTCCTGTAAGCAACAGGCACATCCATCTCTCCTCCGAGTTCCCTGACCTTCTCCGGAAATATCTCCCGCGCCTTTTCAGCCCTCGGGAACAGAAATTTCAAGCCTCCAAGAGGGGCGCCGGGACTCAAATGACCTTCCATGCTGCCCCCTGCAACACGCCTGCTTCCCAATTTTTCGAACGTATCTATCAACCCTTCAGCACGGAATTCATCGGGCACAATGTCCACTTTCAACCCAAACTTTTTCACCTCTGCGGCTGTCTTCGCCCCGACAGAACAGATTCTTATCCCCTTCAAATCCCTTATGTCCCTGTCCTTTTCAAAAAACCTTCTGAAAAAATATTTCACGCCGTTCCTGCTGGTGAATATAAGCCAGTCATATGTCTCCATATTGGCGATTGCCCTGTCGAGTCCATCATAGTTTTCCGGCGGTACAATCTCGATGGTAGGGAATTCTATTATCTCTGCACCCATATCTTCCAAAGGCTCAAACCCCTCAACATGTTCTCTGGTAACGAGTATCCTCTGGCCAAACATGGGTTTCTTCTCATACCATTTAAGGGATTGTCTGAGCTTTACCACATCTCCAACCACCATCACGGCTGGCGGTTTGATATCCCGTTCTTTTACCATCTCCGCAATGTTCCCCAGCTTACCCACTATCGTCTTTTGGTCAGGCCTTGTACCCCACCTTATCACTGCCACAGGGGTTTCAGCAGAGCGGCCGTTTTCGATCAGTTTCCTGGAAATAAGGGCAATATTTTTTACTCCCATGAGAAATACAAGGGTGCCGATGCCTGTTGCAAGTTTTTCCCATTCGATAGAACTTTCTTTTTTAGTCTCGTCTTCATAACCCGGGATAACGGCGAACGAGGATGAGAGTAGTCTGTGCGTCAAAGGAATGCCGGCATAAGCAGGAGCTGCAATCGATGAACTTATCCCGGGAACGATCTCAAATTCTATGTTCTCTCCCGCGAGTTCCTCTGCCTCTTCTCCGCCGCGGCCAAAGACAAAGGGGTCGCCGCCCTTAAGCCTGCAAATAATCTTCCCATCTTTAGCCTTTCTGATGAGAATGGCATTGATTTCATCCTGGGTCAATGTGTGATGCCCTCCGCGCTTACCGGCATATATAAACTCGGCATTATGATTTATGTAATTCAGGATCTGGGCGTTCAGATGGAAGTCATAGACAACCACATCCGCCTTTTTAAGACACCTCAGCCCTTTTACGGTAAGAAGGCCGATGTCACCCGGACCTGCCCCGACTAAATAAACTTTGCCTTTCATATTTTCAGTTCCTGAATTCAGTTATTTTATCATACACTATACCTCCTTAACGAAGCTCTCTATTGACTTCCTTCAATCCTTAATTGTATTTTCATATCCGACATGAAAAAACGTTTAATAGAACTTGTCATTGAGAAGGCCTTCAGATACAGTGAGGAGCCGGCTTTTAAGCTTGTCTCGGGCAGAATAAGCAACTACTACTTCAACTGCAAGGCAGTGACCCTTCATCCCGAGGGAATGTTTCTTATCGGTAATATCGTCTTCGACCTTATCAGGAACCTTAATATCAGAGGTATCGGTGGCCTTACCCTCGGCGCCGACCCGATTTCATATGCTGTCTCATATACATCGTATCTTAAAGAACACCCTATTGAGGCATTTGTAGTCCGCAAGACCGCAAAAGCCCACGGTACGATGCAGTGGATTGAAGGAAATATACATTGTGGAGACAGGGTAGTAATTGTTGACGACGTAATTACAACCGGCAAATCTACGATCGAAGCTCTGACAAGGACAAAAGAAGCAGGTCTTGAAATCGTAAAAGTGATAGCCCTTATCGACCGGCAGGAAGGCGGCAGAGAAGCTGTGGAGGAACTCGGATATAAGCTCGAATCAATTATTACACGTGAAGAAGTAATGGAGCGTTATAATAAATAATATGGAATCCGTACAGACATGCCTATTCTCCCTCCGCCTCCCATAATCTCGGGTCGAGTGCATCCCTCAGGCCTTCACCGACAAGGTTATAGCTTAAGACAGTTATCAGAATCGCCAACCCGGGATAAAGGGAGAGCCACCATGCGACCTCTATATTATCCTTGCCTGATGTAAGGATATTCCCCCAGCTCGGATCAGGCGGCTGTATGCCGAGTCCGAGGAAGGAAAGGCCTGATTCGGTAAGTATAGCGCCCGCAATGCCGAAAGTCGCAGCAACAAATACAGGGGAAAGAGCATTCGGAAGGATATATCTGGATATCAGTCTCGCATTGCTGACACCGACTGCCCTTGCAGCATCCACAAAATCTCTTTCTTTCAGAGAAAGGAACTCCGCCCTTACAAGCCTTGCTACATCCATCCAGCCTGTCACGCCGATGACGGCCATTATGGTAAATATGCTCGGTTCAAGTATCGCAATGACAGCAAGGATTAGAAAAAAAGTAGGGAATGCGAGCATAATATCAACAAACCTCATTAGCACAGCATCTACCTTGCCCCCGTAAAAACCTGCTGCCGAACCTACGAAAATTCCTATGGTTATCGCAATGCCCACTGCGATAATGCCGACCTTCAGGGAGACCCTGCTCCCCCAGATAATCCTTGAAAGGAGGTCCCTTCCGAGTTCATCAGTGCCCAGCAGATGTGCCCTGTCCGGGGGCGAAAGCACATTATGGATGTCTATAGCAGTAGGATCATATGGGGCAATAACAGGAGCAAGCAGCGAGACAGCTATCAGCAGAAGCACTATTGCGGCACCTGCAACCGATAATCTGTTTCGACTGAACCTTCGTCCTATAACCTGTAAGAGTCTCATTTCTCCGTATCTATTTGGTGCCTGTCCTTATCCTGGGGTCGACCATCGCATATGCAATATCTGCGATGAGATTACCCAGTAGAGTCAAAATCGCTCCTATTACAAGTATTCCCATAACCGAAGGATAATCCCTGGACATTGTAGAGAGATAGAAAAGCTGCCCCATGCCCGGTATGGCAAAAATAGTCTCGAATATGACCCCTCCGCCGATAAGACCCGGTATGGATAGCCCCAGGATTGTAACAATAGGCATAAGTGCGTTTCTGAATGCGTGCCCGAAGATGACTTTCGACTCGGTCAATCCTTTGGCCCTCGCCGTCCTTATATAATCCTGCCTTACGACTTCAAGCATGCTTGAACGGCTGTAACGGCTTAACCCCGCTATCCCTCCGAATGCGGAAATACCGACCGGCAGGATCAGGTGCTTGATCCAGTCGAACAGTCTCTCGAATGGCCCCATCTCCGAGACATCGATGCTCTGTATACCCGATATCGGTAGCAATCCCAAATTTACACCAAAAAGTATCATGAGCAGGAGTGCAAGCCAGAAAGTTGGGGTAGAAAAACCGACAAATACAAAGATGGTCGAAAGTTTGTCGAAAAGTGAATACTGCCTCGTTGCAGAAAGAATGCCGATGGGCACTGCCACCACAACTATAAGCATCAGAGATAGGATATTAATTGTCAGTGTTATCGGAATACGTTCGACTATCTTATCAAGAACTTTTCTTCCATCCACAAATGATTTGCCAAAATCCAGCTTGACAAACCTGTTCAGCCAGTCGAGATACTGGATATGCAGGGGTTTGTCAAGGCCGTAAAGTTTTTTCAGATTTTCCTTGGCCTGGGCTGTCACTTTTAGAGACATCTCGGTCTGTACCTCAACCGGACTGCCGGGTGCAAGATGTATTACAAGAAATGTTATGAGAGTAATCCCGAAGATAAGCGGGATCATCAGGAGAAGCCTTTTCGTTATGTAACCAATCATGCGCTTGAATTTTTATTTAGACATACAGCACAGCTATTGTGAAATTTTTGATTTTGATATCTTAGTGTACCTCATCCAGCATGTCCTTTAAATATTTCCCTGTATATGATTTCTCAACATTTATCATATCTTCAGGCCTGCCCGAAAATACGATCTCACCTCCTTTATCGCCGCCCTCCGGGCCCAGATCGATAACCCAGTCCGAATTCTTAACCACATCAAGGTTATGTTCAATTACCAGGACTGTGTTGCCGGCATCAACCAAACGGTTCAGTACATCCAGCAACGCCTTTACATCCCTGAAATGCAGGCCAATAGTAGGTTCATCAAGGATATAAAGAAAACCTTTATTACCAGCCTTCTGGACCGGTTGACTTAAATCGGCTGTACGAGGCGAGTTCATCATCTCAGCACAGATCTTCAGCCTCTGTGCTTCTCCTCCGGAAATTGTTGTCGCCGGCTGGCCCAGCCTGAGATAACCGAGCCCTATATCGCTCATCAGAAGCAATCTGCCTTTGATCTTTGGAAAATCATTAAAAAGCTCAATTGCCTCTTCAACCGTCATATTTAAAACCTCTCCGATGTGTCGTCCTTTATATGTTACACGGAAGGCCTCCGGCCTGTATCTTTTTCCGCTGCAATCTTCACACTTTACATAAAGGTCCTCAAAAAAATACATCTCCATCTTCTGATAACCGGCTCCCTTGCATGTATCACATCTCCCGCCGGGCACATTAAATGAGAAAAATCCGGGGCTATAACCATATGCCTTTGCCTCAATCTGATCAGAAAAAAGTTTACGTATCAGATCGAATATTTTCAAATAAGTTACGGGATTTGAGCGAGGGCTTCTGCCGATAGGCGTCTGGGAAATAAGCTTGACCCCCTTCAGGTACTTTACGCCTTCAAGCTTTTCATAAGGCAAAGATACACCATATTCAGCATTGAACTCCCTTGCAAGCGCCCGGTACAATGTCTCAACAACAAGACTGCTCTTGCCGGACCCTGAAACCCCCGTGACACTGGTAAATGTCCTTAAAGGAATTTCCAGATCTATATGTTTAAGGTTATTTCCCGAAGCTCCGGAAAGTCTTATCCTGCCTGCATTCGTTAATCTCTGCCATCCCACTGACCCGAACGATGTACTTATATTGTCGGCGCCTTTTATATAACGTGCCGTGAGTGTATGCGCATTAATAAAATCTTCCTTCTTCCCCGAGAATACGATTTCACCGCCCTGATGACCGCCGCCCGGTCCGAGTTCGACAACCCAGTCTGCAGATTCTATTATATGCCTGTCGTGTTCCACAACAAGAACGGTATTGCCGAGCCCCGAAATCCCGGACATAATGCCCGAAACCATTTCCGTATCCCTTGCATGAAGACCCACAGTAGGTTCGTCAAGCACATAAAGGGTGCCTGTCAGGAGTGATGATATCTGGTTTGACATATTAACCCGCTGATACTCCCCGCCGGACAGAGTTCTGCCGTCCCTGTTCAGGCCAAGGTAACCGATGCCCACCCTCTTCAGAAAACCGAACTTAAGGCTTATCTGCCTTAAAATTTCCTTCGCAGTATCACGCTGGAAGGGAGATATGTCGAGTTGTTCAAAAAAACTGCCGGCTTCCGATATAGGCTTTGCGCAGAGTTCAGCGATATCCAAACCTGAGAGCTTGTATGAAAGCGATTCCTTTCTTAATCTTTTGCCGCCACACAGCGCACAAGTAACGGGCCTCCTGTATCTGCTCAGGAAGACCCTTACATGGAGTTTATACCTCCTGCCCTCCATGTCCTCAAAGAAATCGTCAATCCCGTGAAAAAACTTGCATCCTTTAAAAAGCAGCGTCTTTTCCGCTTCGTTAAAATCAGCATAGGGTTTACTGACATCGATCCCTCCTTTCTGAGCACCTTTAAGCAGTTGCTGGTTCCACCACCTGTATGCAGGCTTATCCCATGGATCTATTGCGCCATTGGACAGGGAGAGTCTTTTATCGGGGATAATCAGATCCTCGTCATATTTGAGAATATTTCCGAAACCTGTGCAGGCGGGACAAGCTCCGACAGGATGGTTGAATGAAAAAAGCAGCGGATAAGGTTTCGGCAGTTCGATATTACATTCCTCACAGGAGTTACCGGAAGAAAATGCTATAGCATAAAGACCATTCTCGCGAATGATGACTATTTTTAGACGCCCGTTTCCTTCCTTCCAGGCCATCTCAATAGAATCGGATAGTCGCGGATCATCTTTTATGATAAGCCTGTCGAGGACGACTTCAACGGACGAAGGTAAAGCAAGGAGATATGAAACATCAACTACTTCATCATTTATCCAAATCCTGTAAAACCCATTCTTTTTAAGTTCGCCTATAGTCTGCTTAGTCTGGAATACAATTATCGCCTTTTCACCGGCATAATTTTCAAGGAGTTCCAAAACAACTTTCGAAGGATCCCAGATCCTTATCTCCTTACCGCAGTTCGGGCAGAAAGGTGTGGCTATTTTTGAATATAGAAGCCTTAAATAGTCATAGACTTCCGTGAGCGTGCCCACAGTAGAACGGGACCCTCGTATGGGGTTTTTTTGTTCAAGGGCTATCGCAGGCCGAATATTATGAATTGCGTCAACATCAGGCCTGTCAATTTTTTCGAGGAAAAGTCTCGCGTATGTGGACAAGGACTCAATAAACCTCCACTGCCCCTCGGCAAATACCGTATCAAATGCCAGAGAGGATTTGCCCGACCCGGAAACCCCGGTAATAGCAATCACCTTGTTATGCGGAAGAGTTAGGTGAATATTTTTGAGGTTATTCTGCCTGGCGCCCTCAATAATAAGCGGTTTACTGGACATCTGGATATTTTAACATTCATGAAACAGGAGATAATAGGCGGGGTATAAAGCATTTGAACGGGTTTTTTGCCGATAATCAAAAAAATCTGATAATAAAGAGGCAAAAGCCTCGGAGTCCTGAGCTTGTCGAAGGACGAGAATGAGCTCAAATACTTTATACCCCGCCTATTATTCTTGACCTGACCGTTTTTATTCCTGAAATATTTGACAGCTTTTTTCGATTTATGTTTTAATAAAACACCTTTAAGAACGGCCCTGTGAGGCTGGAAAGGTAAAGGAGGCAGCGTGCGCTGCGATATCATAAACCGTAATCAACCTTCCACTCCGCCGAGGGGAAGGTTTTTTTATGCCATCAGACGTATCTTTATTCGGGGATTATCAAAATGTCTAAAGAATTAATGACCAAAGAGGATATTGACCGGGCTTTGACAAGGATGGCCCACGAAATTATAGAAAGGAACAAGGGTATCGGAAAACTATGCCTTGTCGGCATACAGAGAGGTGGCGTATCCCTTGCCCGCAGACTCGCCTCAAAGATAAAAATGATAGAAAGAGATGACATACCTGTCGGCTCTCTCGACATCGCATTATACAGGGACGACCTTGCAATCAGAAAGGAGCAACCTGTCGTCAGAAGAACAGAGGTGAGTTTCGAGATTACGAATTTAATAATTATCCTGGTTGACGACGTGCTTTTTACCGGCAGGTCCATAAGGGCTGCTATGGACGCATTGATGGACCTCGGCAGACCGGCGGCAATTCACCTTGCGGTACTGATAGACAGGGGACACAGGGAACTCCCTATAAAGGCTGATTATGTTGGGAAAAATATTCCTACTGCGTTGAGCGAGACGGTTGAGGTGCAGCTTGCGGAAGAAGGACTTGAAGACAGGGTAATACTTAATAAAAGCGGGGGCCGGGAGAGAAATGCTGAATAACAAAGACCTGCTCGGCATCAAAGAACTATGCCTTGAAGAAATCATGCTTATACTCGATACAGCAGCCGGCTTTAAGGATGTTATCGGAAGGGATATCAAGAAGGTACCGGCCCTTCGCGGCAAGACTGCTGTTAACCTCTTTTACGAGCCATCCACAAGGACCAGGACCTCCTTCGAACTTGCGGCAAAAAGGCTCAGTATGGATGTAATTAATTTCTCCGTCAATACAAGCAGCGTCGTGAAAGGTGAAGGACTGATCGACACAGCCATGACTGTCCAGGCGCTGGGTGCGGATTTCATTATAATAAGGCACACCTCTTCAGGAGCGCCGCATCTGCTCGCAAAGCATCTACGGGCCTCTGTTATTAACGCGGGCGATGGTACAAACGAGCATCCGACGCAGGCTCTTCTTGACGCCTTCACGATCAAAGAAAAAAAGGGCAGAATCAAAGGGCTTCAGATCGCAATAGTAGGTGATATCGCTCACAGCAGAGTGGCAAAATCTAATATTTACTGCCTTACAAATCTCGGCGCCAAAGTCAGGTTGATCGGGCCTCCCACACTTATACAGAAAGAAGTAAAGGAAATGGGGGTAGAGGTTTTTCATAATATGGAAGAGGGACTTAAAGGTGTTGATGTTCTGATAATGCTCAGGATACAGATGGAGAGGCAGGGAAAAGGTTTTTTCCCTTCAACAGATGAATATTCCAGAAACTGGGGATTAACGCCGGCGAGGCTGTCGCTCGCTCAGGACAATGCCATAGTAATGCATCCAGGTCCCATGAACCGCGGTATTGAAATAGTATCGGAGATTGCCGACGGCCCACGGTCTGTAATCCTTGAACAGGTTACAAACGGCATTGCAGTAAGGATGGCGGTAATGTATCTTCTTTCCGGGGTAAAAAGATGAATATCTCAATAATAAACGGATATATTATAGACCCTTCGCAGTCAATCGAGGGGCCAGGGGATATTTACATCATAGACGGCCGGATTAAGGAAATCAGCCTGAAGAAGCGGGGGGATAAGAAACCGAAGAAAGATTTGATCACTTCCGATCCCGGCATCCGGGTTATAAATGCCGAAGGGTTGATAATCGTACCCGGGCTTTTTGATATGCATGTGCATCTCAGGGAGCCTGGGTTTGAGTACAAGGAAACCATTCAATCCGGCACACTCGCGGCAGTAAAAGGAGGATTTGCAGGCGTATGCTGCATGCCAAACACTTTTCCCGTAAATGACAACGCAAGCGTAACAGAATTTATAAAGAGAAAGGCTTCACAGGAAGGCCATTGCATGGTCTTCCCAATAGGTGCTATTACAAAGGGCCAGCAAGGCATTGAACTCGCTGAGATGGGTACGATGAGGGATGAGGGATGCATAGCCTTTTCTGACGATGGCCAGCCTGTTATGAACAGCCTCATAATGAGAAGAGCCCTCGAGTATTCGAAAACATTTGATGTTCCGATAATTTCTCACTGCGAGGATTCGACACTTTCCGAAGACGGTGTAATGAATGAAGGTCTCCTTTCGGTTAAGCTGGGGCTCAGGGGGATACCTGCAGAAGCCGAGCAGATAATGATCTTCAGAGACATTTTACTAGCTGAACTTACAGGCGGCAGATTGCATATTGCCCATGTTTCTACGGAAGGCTCTGTGAATCTAATCAGGAGCATGAAGAAAAGGGGAGTAAATGTGACGGCTGAAACATGCCCGCATTACTTCAGCATTACCGAGGAAGCTGTCATGGGCTACGATACTCACGCAAAAGTGAATCCTCCCCTCAGAACAGACCGGGATATCAAAGCTATAAAAGAAGGGTTGAGAGACGGCACCATCGATGTGATAGCAACAGACCATGCCCCACATCACCGGGATGAAAAACTTCGGGAATTCGATACAGCACCTTTCGGCATATCAGGCCTCGAAACCGCCCTTGGTCTGAGTCTGAAGCTAGTTGATGAGGGGGTTCTTACTATAAGTCAACTCGTCGAAAAAATGGCTGCAAACCCGGCCCGTATAATGCAGACAGAGATGGGCTCAATTAAATTAAATACCGAGGCTTCATTAGTCCTCATTGACAAAAATAAAAGCTGTAAAATAGAAGCGGACAAGTTCGTCTCAAAGGGGAAAAACACTCCTTTCGACGGATGGACTCTTAAAGGGATGCCGGTCATGACCATATGCAGGGGGAACATATATGAGTAGCAAGGCGTTGCTGGTCCTCTCGGACGGTGTGGTTTTCGAAGGGAAAGGATTCGGTCATAAAGGAGAAGCGGTGGGTGAAGTGGTTTTCAATACCTCTATGACAGGATATCAGGAAATCCTTACCGATCCTTCCTACAGGGGGCAGATTGTTACCATGACATATCCGCAAATGGGGAATTACGGAGTGAACGAGGACGACATGGAATCATTATCCGGTCCAAAAGCAGAGGGCTTTGTGGTCAGGGAATATCTTGATTTCCCCAGCAACTGGAGGGCTTCCAATTCGCTTGGTCGCTATCTCGGGGATCACAGGATAGTCTGCATCGAAGGGATTGATACAAGGGCATTGACAAGACATTTAAGGGACACCGGCAGCCAGATGGGGATAATCTCCAGCCTTGACCCCGATCCTGAGCTTCTTTTGGATAAAGTTAAAAGGCATCCCGGCATCTCTGCATTCGACCTTGTTAAGGACGTGACAACTAAAGAGAGATATTCATGGAAAGAAGGACTCTGGAAGTGGCAATCTGCTGTCGCAGGAGTTCAAAGTGACAAGTTAAAAGTTCAAAGTTATAAAAACAAAGACTCTTCACCCTTCACTGTTCACTCTAAACTTTCTGTAATTGTCTACGATTTTGGGGTGAAATTCAATATTCTGAGAAATCTTGTGGAGGCCGGCTTTGACGTCCGGGTCGTGCCTGCCCGGACAGCCGCAGAAGCAGTGCTAGAAATGGACACTGACGGCATTATTCTGAGCAATGGCCCCGGCGACCCCCAGACAGTCACCTATGCAATAGAAAACACCAGGCAACTTATCGGCAAGAAGCCTTTATTCGGCATATGCCTTGGCCACCAGATACTCGGCCTCGCCATGGGCGGAAGAACTTATAAGCTTAAATTTGGGCATCACGGAGGGAACCATCCTGTCCGGGATTTATCGACTGGACGTGTGGAGATTACATCCCAGAACCATAACTACTGTGTCGATATAGAAAGCCTCAAAGGACAGGCTGTCCTTACCCATAAAAATCTTTACGACGGTACCGAAGAGGGAATGCGTCACACAGAATACCCCGTTTTTTCCGTCCAGCACCATCCGGAAGCAGGTCCCGGCCCGAATGATTCTGCTCATCTTTTCAAAAAATTCAGAGAAATAATTACCAAAACATAAGATGCCCGGAAGAACCGATATCAGGAAAATCTTATTGATAGGTTCGGGCCCGATTGTCATCGGCCAGGCTTGCGAATTCGATTACTCAGGGACGCAGGCTTGCAAAGCACTGAGAGAAGAGGGCTATAAAGTAATTCTGGTAAACTCTAACCCGGCTACAATCATGACAGACCCGGACACGGCTGACGTTACATATATAGAGCCTTTGACCACGGAAATCCTTGAGATGATAATCGACAGGGAGAGGCCGGACGCCCTTCTGCCGACTATGGGTGGACAAACCGCCTTAAACCTTGCGGTGGAGCTGTCAGAAAAAGGAATACTGGATTACTATAAAGTTGAACTGATAGGTGCAAAATTCGATGCAATAAAAAAGGCCGAGGACAGAGAACTCTTCAAGAAGGCGATGGAGAAGATCGGGCTTGAGGTTCCCGGCTCTGCATCCGTCGTTTCGATAAATGAGGGACTTGAAGCTATAGAAAAAATCGGGTTCCCGGCGATTATAAGGCCTTCTTTTACACTGGGCGGCACCGGTGGAGGTATTGCATATAACCTTGAAGAGTATCAGTCACTGCTCGAAAGGGGGCTGAAGCTAAGTCCTGTACAGCAGGTGCTTATTGAGGAATCAGCTCTCGGATGGAAGGAATATGAGCTTGAAGTAATGCGGGACGTAAAAGACAATGTGGTCATCATCTGTTCCATCGAAAACTTCGATCCAATGGGTGTTCATACAGGAGACTCCGTTACTGTGGCGCCAGCGCAGACCCTTACCGACAAGGAATATCAGCGGATGCGGGATGCATCGATTGCGATCATACGCGAGATAGGCGTCGACACCGGCGGATCGAATATACAGTTTGCGCTTGATCAGAATAACGGCAGGATGGTGGTCATAGAGATGAACCCCAGGGTTTCAAGGAGTTCGGCCCTTGCATCTAAAGCCACCGGGTTCCCCATCGCAAAGATCGCGGCAAAACTCGCCGTAGGCCTGACGCTCGATGAGATTCGAAATGATATTACAAGAGAGACCCCGGCATCATTCGAACCGACTATAGATTATGTCGTCACAAAATTCCCGAGGTTCGCCTTCGAAAAGTTCCCCGAAGCAGATCCAACGCTGACAACCCAGATGAAGTCTGTCGGCGAGGCAATGGCGATAGGAAGAACATTTAAAGAATCCCTGCAAAAGGCTCTTAGAAGTCTCGAGATCGGCAGTTACGGACTTGAAGACGTTGCCGCGGACATGAATTTAATCAAATCCAGACTGAAAACACCTAATACAGAGCGCATATGGTATGTGGCACAGGCGTTGCGCTATGGATTGGGCATAAAGGAGATTTACGATCTCACAAAGATAGACCCCTGGTTTCTAGAAAATATCAGGCAGATCATCGAAATGGAAACTGAAATTAAAGGTTCGGGTACTAAGCTTGATAAGGGGTCAGGCGGGCAACCGGGCCTTTCAAACGACTGCCAGGCCACGCTACTTGAACCCTTGATTTTAAAGGCTAAGAGTTATGGCTTTTCGGATAGAAGGCTTGCTCAGCTTCTCAATCTGCAGGAGAAGGATATAAGAAATCTTAGGAAAAAGATGCGTCTCAGGGCTGTATATAAAATGGTCGATACCTGCGCTGCGGAATTTGCCGCATATACGCCGTATTTATATTCAACATATGAAGCGCCGTATTTCAGGGTTCAGGGATCGACCCCCGATACCTCCGGAGTTTTGTTACCCGCCGCAGCAGATGAGGCAGAACCTAGCGATAGAAAGAAAGTAGTGATACTCGGCTCAGGGCCTAACAGGATAGGACAAGGAATTGAATTCGATTATTGTTGCGTGCATGCAGTATTTGCTCTCAAAGAACTAGGGTACGAGACCATCATGGTCAACTGCAATCCTGAGACGGTCAGCACTGACTACGATACTGCGGACAGGCTGTATTTCGAACCCCTTACAATTGAAGATGTACTGAACATAATCGAGGTCGAAAAACCTTTGGGCGTTATCGTCCAGTTCGGCGGTCAGACCCCCCTTAAACTTGCCGTCCCGCTCGAAACAGAAGGCGTAAAAATACTCGGCACATCTCCGGATTCCATTGACCGTGCAGAAGACAGAAAACGTTTCAAGGAACTCCTTCACAAACTTGATCTCAGACAGGCTGAAAGCGACACCGCCATGTCTGTTGAAGAGGCAATTGCAGCTGCCGGCAGGATCGGATATCCGGTTATGGTAAGGCCCTCGTATGTATTGGGAGGAAGGGCCATGGAGATAGTATGCAACGAATATGATCTGAAAGAATATATGCTCAGGGCCGTCAAGGCTTCTTCGAGACACCCGGTGCTTGTGGACAAATATCTTGAAGATGCGACAGAAGTAGATGTTGACGCGCTTTCTGATGGGAAGGATGTCGTCATTGGCGGCGTAATGGAGCATATCGAAGAGGCCGGTATCCACTCCGGGGATTCTGCATGTTCCCTTCCGCCACACTCGTTGAGTAAGGATACAGTGAAGGAGATAGAAAAACAGACGAAGGCCCTTGCAAAAGAACTCAATGTAATCGGTCTTATGAATGTTCAGTTTGCAGTGAAAAACCGTGACATCTACATACTGGAGGTTAACCCACGGGGATCCAGAACCGTACCTTTTGTCGGAAAGGCAACAGGTATTCCGCTGGCAAAAATCGCGGCAAAGCTGATGGTTGGCAAGACGCTCCGGGAACTGGGGCTGACAAAGGAAAAGAGCGTCAGGCATATGGCTGTCAAAGAGGCTGTTTTTCCTTTTGACAGGTTTGACGGCGTCGACACCATACTCGGCCCCGAGATGAAGTCCACCGGAGAGGTGATGGGAATAGACGATGACTTCGGCCTTGCATTTGGGAAATCGCAGATGTCCTGCGGAAACAGGATCCCGCTGTCGGGAAAAATATTCATTAGCCTGAAAGACAAAGACAAGCCACTTTCATTGCCGATCGTAAAAAAGCTTTTGGCCCTCGGGCTTTCTGTAATCGCAACAAGGGGAACCGCAAGATATCTGAGGGAACGCGGGCTGGACGTGGAAGTTGTCAACAAGGTCTTGGAAGGAAGGCCGCATATCGTTGACCTGATTAAAAACAAGGAGATCAATTTTGTAATCAATACCGTAAGCGGACCCCAGGCCCAGAAGGACTCCTTTTCGATAAGGCAGAGCGCCCTTCAATACAAGGTCCCGTTCACGACTACGATATCCGGAGCATCTGCAGTTGTCAACGCCATCGAAAAACTTAAAGGAGAAAAGTTGCATATAAAGTCTATCCAGGAGTATCACGGTAGGACTTAGATTGTGTTAGTATGTATTTTACCTGAAAATTATATCCTTTTATATTTTGGGGGGTGAATATGCTGGGGAGAGATTACTTTTTCACATCGGAATCGGTTACAGAAGGGCATCCGGATAAAATAGCAGACCAAATCTCGGATTCCATACTGGATTCGATAATTTCGGGAGACCCTTATTCGAGAGTTGCCTGCGAGACACTTGTGACAACAGGGCTTGCGTTTGTTGCCGGCGAGATAACTACAAACTGCTACGTAGAAATACCTGACATTGTAAGGGAAACCATTAAGGATATAGGTTATACCCGGGCTAAGTACGGATTCGATTATGAGACATGTGCTGTAATCACATCGATTCACGGACAATCTTCCGATATAGCCCTCGGCGTAGACATAGGGGGGGCAGGAGACCAGGGACTCATGTTCGGGTTTGCGTGCACGGAAACCGAGGAACTCATGCCTCTTCCGATATCGCTTGCGCATAAACTCGCAATGCGACTGGCAGAAATGCGGAAAAAGGATATTCTCGGATATCTGCGGCCGGACGGCAAGTCTCAGGTTACCGTTGAATACAGGGGAGGGAAACCGTTCCGGGTAGACAGCGTAGTTATTTCCACCCAGCACAGTCCTGAAGTTACTCTGAAAGAGATAAGGGAAGATGTTATCGAAAAGGTGATTAAAACGGTAATTTCACCTGAACTTATCGATGATGAGCATATTAAATATTTCGTAAATCCCACAGGACGGTTTGTCATCGGCGGGCCAATGGGCGATACAGGGTTAACCGGAAGAAAGATCATTGTCGACAGTTACGGCGGCGTCGGCAGTCACGGAGGCGGATGTTTTTCTGGTAAGGATCCGTCCAAAGTCGACCGGTCGGGTTCGTATATGGCCCGGTACATTGCGAAAAATGTTGTAGCCGCAGGGTTTGCCGACAGGGTACAGGTGCAACTGGCATATGCAATAGGGGTGCCCGAGCCGGTTTCAGTTCTTGCAGAGACTTATGGCACCGGAAAGATTCCGCAGGAAGATATAGTTAAAATAATCAGAAAGAATTTCGACCTTACACCGCAGGGGATGATAGACACTCTTAATCTGAGAAGGCCCATTTACAGGAAGACCGCTGCCTACGGCCACTTTGGAAGGAATGATCCTGATTTCACCTGGGAGAATACGGACAAGGCTGCAACGCTTAGAAACGACGCAGGCATATAAGAATTGGAGGATAGATAATGAAAAGCGATATAAGGGATATTAATTTTGCGAAAAAGGGCAAGTTGCGTATCGAGTGGGCTGAACAGGAAATGCCGGTGCTCAGGAGTATTACCCAGAGATTCAGGAAAGAGAAGCCGTTAAAAGGTTTTCGGTTATCCGCGTGTCTTCATGTCACCACAGAAACAGCCAACCTTATGGAAACCCTCAAGGCAGGCGGTGCAGAAGTGTCACTATGCGCATCCAATCCGTTAAGCACGCAGGACGATGCAGCCGCATCCCTCGTAAAATTCTCTAAAATCCCGGTGTTTGCGATAAAGGGGGAAGACAACAGAACCTATTACAGGCATATCAATGATGCCCTCTCTTCCAGGCCGCATATGACTATGGATGACGGGGCTGACCTTGTATCAACTCTTCACACGTCCAAAAAAAACCTTATAAGTAATATCATAGGGGGCACGGAAGAGACCACCACAGGCGTTATTCGTTTAAGAGCCATGGCGGAAAAAGGCGTGCTGAGATATCCGATTATCGCTGTGAATGATGCGTACACAAAATACCTCTTTGACAACCGTTATGGAACGGGGCAGAGCACCGTTGATGGAATAATGAGGGCGACAAACCGGTTAATCGCCGGATCTGTTTTTGTGGTTTCAGGTTACGGATGGTGTGGCAAGGGGATTGCAATGAGGGCAAAAGGGTTCGGAGCAAAAGTGATCGTGACAGAAGGTAATCCGCTGAGGGCGCTCGAGGCTACAATGGATGGCTTCGAGGTGATGACCATAAAAGAGGCGTCAAGGACAGGAGATATCTTTGTGACCGCAACCGGTGATGTAAATGTCATCTCGAGAGATTGTTTCCCTCTGATGAAAGACGGTGCAATCCTTGCCAATTCAGGACATTTTAATGTAGAGATAGAAATTGATCAGCTGAAGAAGATGTCAAGGGGCAGAAGGATGATACGCGATTTTGTCGAGGAATTCACCCTTAAAAACAGGAGGAGGATATATCTCCTGGGTGAGGGACGGCTCATTAATCTGGCATCGGCAGAGGGGCATCCATCTGCGGTTATGGATATGAGTTTTGCAAACCAGGCGCTCTGCGCCGAGTACATCGCAAAGAACCATAAGAAGCTGCGAAACGAGGTATACAGCGTACCCGAGCAGATCGACAGAAACATTGCTTTTCTTAAGCTCAAGGCAATGGGCATCAAGATAGATACCCTCACGGCAGAGCAGAAGAAATATCTCGCAAGCTGGGAAATGGGGACATAGGAATGAAAGGCAGGGTGGTATCTGTTAATGTAAGCGATAAAAAAGGCGTCAGGAAGAAACCTGTGGGTGAAGCTCTGGTCAGGACCGGCTTCGGCATCGAAGGCGATGCCCACGCGTCGTCAAAATGGCACAGGCAGGTCAGCCTTCTTGCCCTCGAAAGCATTGGAAAGGCACGGGAGACTGGGCTGAAAGTTAATCCGGGCGACTTTGCCGAAAATATAACTACTGAAGGAATTGATCTCCTCAAACTCCCGGTCGGCACCAAAATGTTTATAGGCAATAATATTGAAGTCGAGGTCAGCCAGATAGGAAAGATTTGCCATACTAAGTGCGAGATTTACACAAAGGCAGGTGACTGCATAATGCCAAAAGAGGGAATTTTCGTTAAGATACTGACCGGGGGCAGGGTCAGAGAGGGAGATGAGATAGCAGTCCGGATATTGTAGAGAACTGATAAGATTATAGCAATATTTTATATTATACTTAATCATTATGATAGATGTTGCTGTATTGACGCTGAGTGATAAAGGCTATAAAGGAGAGCGGGAAGATGCCAGCGGCTCCCTAATCAGAGAAATGTTGAAGGGAATCGGCGCCGAAATCAGGTTCTATGAAATCCTCCCTGATGAAAAAGATATTATCAAAGAGACGCTCATTAAATACTGTTCGCAAGTTGACCTGATTCTGACTACCGGCGGTACAGGCCTTTCTCCCCGGGATGTTACACCTGATGCCACACTTGAAATAATAGACAGGCAGGTCCCCGGCATTGCAGAAGCTATGCGCTCGGAAGGTCTGAAAAAGACTGCAAGGGCGATGCTATCAAGGGCAGTAGCAGGAGTACGCAGGAAGACGCTTATCATTAACCTCCCCGGAAGTCCCAAAGCTGTAAGGGAAGGGCTGGGCGCAATATTAGAGGTCATCCCTCATGCAATAGAAAAAATCAAGGGCGACACGTCGGAATGTGGAACTCATTAGAACTGCTTACCCGATAAAGGAAATCATTGATCAGAGATAAAGATAAATATATTGAACACCTTGTCACTGCAAGCGTTCTTTTTGTTGTATTCCTTGGATGTTTTTTTGTTCTCCGTCCCTTTATATCCGCCCTCTTGTGGGCAGTTATACTTTCTTTTTCGACATGGCCTGTATACAAATGGCTGGAAAGAATGCTCAGAGGAAGAAAAACTCTTGCAGCCACAATTATGACTTTTTTGCTGATCTTTGTTTTTGTCATTCCGATGATAGTATTCGGTATAAGTTTTGCCGATGAAGCAAAGACACTTATTGCAAAAATCCGTGATATATCCGATAAGGGACCACCCGAAATGCCGGAATGGATAGCCAATGCTCCGGTCATAGGACCCGAGATTCAAAAATACTGGCAGGAGTGGAGCATTGATCATGATCGTTTACTGGATACACTTAAAACATACATAAAGACAATCAGGGAACAGATTCTTACTGGAGGGGCTATCATAGGGCAGGCGCTCTTTCAGCTTCTTTTGAGCATTATCGTATGTTTTTTCTTTTACCGTGATGGAGAAGAAACCGCCCGCAGCTTTGCTAATTTTTTGAGGAGAATAGCAGGGGAGCGCACGGACCGACTCATAAAAGTGGCTGCAGATACGACAAAGGGTGTAGTCTACGGGGTCATGGGAACCGCTGCTGTTCAGGGCACAGTGGCAGGTGTCGGATTTTTTATAGCGGGGGTCCCGGGCTCTCTGCTACTGGGGTTTTTTACATTCTTTTTTGCGCTGATTCCTATGGGACCCCCTTTCATCTGGATACCTGTAACCATATGGCTCTTCTTTTATAAAAGCACCGCCTGGGGAATCTTTATGGCCCTGTGGGGACTGATTGGTATCAGCGGCGTCGACAATATTGTCAAACCATTGCTTATAAGCCACGGTGTTAACCTTCCATTCATACTAATTCTTCTGGGTGTATTCGGGGGGGCCATTGCTTTCGGTTTTATTGGTGTCTTCCTTGGACCGGCCCTTCTCGCCCTCGGTTATTCGCTTATATCTGAATGGACTTCAGGCAGAGATGTTTCCGAACCTGAGTAACCACCATTATAAATACTGGGGATAGAGTTGTCTGATTACGTAAATATTAAGAAACAGCTTGCAGCCTTTCTGAAAAATGCGCATATGTGAAAGTCGTGACATATATTTATAACGGTAATTTGCATTAAACTATCAAAATGAACGATGTATCTCTCCCTTTAGCTTTTCTTGCAGGCATTTTGTCCTTTCTATCGCCCTGCGTGCTGCCCCTCATACCTTCATATGTATCGTTTATTACCGGCATTTCCTTTAAGGACCTCACCGTCGGAACCGACAGGAAAAAGATACACCGCATTACGATGAAAAATTCGCTGGCGTTTATTGCCGGATTCTCCTTTGTATTTATCGCACTGGGAGTCTCTTCATCGGCTGTCGGAAGATTTCTTTTTCAATACGCAGACATGATAAGGATACTCGGCGGAGTTCTTGTAATCATCTTCGGCCTTTTTATAGCAGGGTTTTTAAAACTTAATTTCCTTATGGTGGAAAAAAAGTTTAGTCTGGGCGATAAACCCTCCGGGTTCATTGGTACTTTCATTGTGGGCATGACTTTCGCTGCAGGATGGAGTCCCTGCATAGGTCCGATTCTCGGCAGTATACTGGTTTATGCAGGATCAAAAGGTTCTGCTTTGTACGGATTTCAACTACTTGTGGCTTACTCGCTCGGCATGGCCATACCTTTCTTTTTTTCAGCACTTGCGATAAACGTTTTTTTAACCTACTCGCCAAAAGTTGTAAAATTTATGCGGTTAATAATGATAATCAGCGGCGTGCTCCTCATTATCTTCGGCATTATGCTGCTTACCGATCAGATAAGAATGCTCGCCGGATACCTGCCGGATTTCGGAATAAAGTTTTAGTCGCAAAGCCCAATACGGCCGGTAAACTTTCTTGCCACTAAGAATGCCCTTCGATTTATTTTGTACAGCCGTTGGAGCTGAAGTGCTGGCAGGTTAACCACGGTTTCTTTTCTCTTCAAGTTTGGCCCTGATTATATCTCCAAGGCTACCGAGGCCACCTGACAATCCGGCAGATTTTTGTGCAGATTCCCTGTATTCATCAAATTCATCCTGAGCAGCCTTTTCGAGAACCGCCTTGCGGCTGAGGCGGACTTTATTGTTTGCCGTATCCACATCGATAACAGCAACCCGCATCTCCGTTCCAGGAGGAAACATGCGCTTTTGGTCCGAACCCGCCGGAGTTCCGATCTCCTGGTTAGGAACCAAGCCTTTGACGCCGGTGTTCATCTTCAGGAAAATCCCGTAGGGCATCACCTTTTCAACAGTACCGTCAAGAATTTCTCCGACAGCGGGAAAGACTGTCTTGGAAGGCTCGGCTTTAGGCTGCATGGAGAGTGAGATCTTCCTGTTCTGCGGGTCTACGGAAAGGACATATACTTCAACCCACTGCCCTGTTTCGACTACTTCTCTGGGATGGTTGATACGTCTGCCGGCGCCAAGATTGGATATATGTATAAGACCATCGATACCAGGTTCCAGTTTAACAAAAGCGCCAAAGGGAGCAAGTCGCACAATCGGTCCGCTCACCCTCCCATCCACGTGATATTTTTCTTCGGCTGAGGCCCATGGGTCGGACTGCATCGCCTTCAAACTAAGTGTGAGACGGCTTTTCCCCCAGTCTAAAGACACAATCTTAACCGTTACGTTCCGGCCAACGGAGAGTAATTCATCTGGGTTAACACTTCTGTCCCATGATATCTCGTTTAAAGGTATCAGGCCGTCAATACCTCCAAGGTCCACAAAGGCCCCGAATTTCTGCAGCGATTTTACTGAAGCGGTAACTTCCATGCCGACTGAGAGACTCTCCCTGAGTTTGCCGATCTTAGCCTTTTTCTCCTCTTCAAGGAGCGCCCTTCTGGAGACAATTACTTTTTTCCCATCCTCCCCGTATTCAATCACCCGGAAGGGGAATGTGCCGCCTGGATATATGCTGCTTTCGTTTACGCCTTTCAGTCCGGTATGGGAAAAGGGGCAGAAACATCTTACCCCGCCTACAGACACTTCAAAACCTCCCTTGATCTCTTTTTTTACTTCACCGTTCACCGGGATACCAGCCTCATAGGCATCCCTGATGGAGTTCAATGTTCCCGCCGAGTATCCCGCAAAAAGCGTGGTCAGTTTTATTAAACCGTCATGAACAGTCACAAAAGACGCCTCTATCTCATCACCTTCACGGACTCTTGGCACACCTTCTTTATCTATAAATTCGGACAGGTCCACAGCCCCTTCACTTTTTCCTCCAAGATCTATGTACACAATATCACCTGAAATACTAACGACCTTAGCCTTAACCTTCTGCCCGGGATACAGCCTTTCAGCCATTATGCTTTGTCCGAACAAAGAAGCAAAATTTTCTTCCTGCTCCCCTCCCCCCAATGTTTTTTTGTTATCATCAGAGGATATATTTTCGATACCATTATCAGACATAATTTCTCACCTTCCTGTAGAATAAAGTCCTTTCAGTAATTATACTCTTGGGTCAAGACCATAACCTGGCAGGCAAATTAAGGATTTTAAGTTTATAAAATTCGTGGCACCTGAGTCAATGCAACAGGTTATGAGACTAATAAAGCCCCATCGCCTCCCTGACAAGCAGCATGGTCTCTTCAGCAGCCTTCCTTGCCTTTTTTGTGCCCGTGTCGACGATATCATTAAGGATATCGGGGCTGCTGATAAGAGCATCCCGTTTTGCCCAGATCGGTTCCATCACCCTGAAAACATTTTGGATGAGCATTTTTTTACATTCAATGCATCCGATGCCTGCAGTCACACATCCATTTACGATCTCCTCCTGTTCCTGTTTTGATGAAAATATCTTATGCAGCTGGAACACCGGAGACAATTCAGGGTTGCCTTTGTCCGTCCTTTTTACCCTTGCAGGGTCTGTCATCATGGTCCTTATTTTTTTTTCGACTTCCTCCGGACTGTCCGAAAGATATATTGCATTTTCATAGCTTTTCGACATTTTACGTCCGTCAACCCCGACTACTTTTGGAAACTCCGTAAGCAGAGCCTCCGGTTCAGGAAAAATCTCCTTATAGAGATAATTGAAACGTCTTGCTATCTCGCGGCTGATCTCGAGGTGTGGCACCTGGTCAATGCCCACAGGCACATATTTTGCCCTGTATATTATGATATCTGCTGTCTGGAGAAGGGGGTAACCAAGAAATCCGTAGTTAGACAGGTCCCGGTCCTTAAGCTCCTGCTGTTTTTCCTTGTATGTAGGCACTCTTTCGAGCCATCCAATCGGCGTTATCATTGAAAGAAGCAGGTGAAGCTCAGCATGTTCGAGGATTCTTGACTGGATGAATATTGTGCATTTTTCAGGATCAAGACCTGCCGCCAGAAAATTAATCAGGAGATCTTTGGTAGAATCCTTTATCGTTGAGGGGTCTGCATATCCGGTGGTTAGTGAATGCCAGTCCGCGACAAAATAATAGCAGTCATAAGTGTCCTGAAGCTTAACCCAGTTGCTCAGCGCTCCCACAAGGTTTCCAAGATGCACCCTCCCGCTTGACTGCATTCCGCTTAAAACTCTTTCCTTATTCATTGTCACCTCATAAATCTTTCAACCATTCAGAGATTCAATCCTGTCTGTGTTTAAAATAACCTCAAAAGGGATAGGAATAAATTCACAATCGGAATAACGAAATATTTTGAAATGCCCGTTGCTATAAGTATTATAACGATGAGAAAACCGAACGGCTCAATCTTGCTGAAGGAAATAGCCTGCCTGTATGGGAGGAAACCCATCAAGACCCTACCTCCGTCAAGAGGGGGTATCGGGATCATGTTAAATGCGGCAAGAACAGCATTGTATACAATGCTAGCCTGAAAGATCATGAAAAGCGGAGACAATACGGCAGAACTTATTGAATCAGGCATTATAAGCGAAAGCGGTATAATAAAGAGTTTTATAACCAGAATGCTGGCAATAGCCAGCAAAATGTTGGTCACCGGTCCTGCAGCGGCAGAGATGGCCATGTCCCTCTTGGGGTTTTGGAAGTTCATCGGGTTAATAGGGACAGGCTTTGCATAGCCGAAAACAAACTGTCCGTTAGTAAAAATAATGAGCATCAGGGGCATCAGTATAGTCCCTATCGGGTCAATATGAGCGATCGGATTCAATGTAAGTCTCCCCATCATCTTCGCTGTGGGGTCTCCCAATTTATTCGCCACAAAACCATGGGCAACCTCGTGAAATGTGATAGCAATAAGAATCGGTACAGCCGCAATAATGATCTGCCTGGCGACGCTCGAAATATCCAAAGTAATGCAGCCTTTCTTATAGATTATTGTCAGATATGCATTTGACGCACAGATAAAAACTATACTGTGTACCAAAAGGTATTGTCAAGAAGACATAATCAGTATATAATAACCTATCAGTTAAGATTATTATGACTTCAGCCGTCATTATTCCTGCCCGATATGATTCTACCCGTTTTCCGGGAAAGCCTTTATACCCCCTGAAGGGCATACCTGTTGTTCAGCATGTTTATGAAAACTCCAAACGTTCAAAGCTTGCATCCGAAGTCTTCGTTGCAACGGAGAGCGAGACTATATTCGAGAAGGTTACCGGATTCGGAGGGAAAGCCGTCATGACCAGCGAAAAACATCTTTCAGGCACTGACAGGATAGCAGAGGTAGCACTCGGAATAGATTATGATATAATTGTCAATGTGCAGGGCGACGAACCTCTCATACGGCCTGAAATGATTGACGATGTAATAACCCTCCTTTATGACCGCAGGGCTTCGATTGGTACCCTTGTGAGCAAAATCAAAGAGCAGAAAGAGATTACTGATCCTAATATTGTAAAAGCGGTTTTCGATAAGGAAGGATTTGCACTATACTTCTCAAGAGCTGCAATACCTGTGCCTGCGCGTCACTCTGAAATCACATTACCGGATTATTACAAACATATAGGGATTTACAGCTACAGAAAAGAGGCCCTTATCTCATTTGCTTCCATGGAACCTACAAAACTTGAGCTGACCGAAAAACTTGAACAACTGAGGGCTCTTGAAAACGGGATGAAGATAAAGGTGAGGGAAACATTCTTTGAAACCTGCGGAGTAGACACTCCGGAAGACTTGGAAAGGGTGGAAAAATGTCTAAGTACATCTTTGTAACAGGCGGGGTTGTTTCAGCTCTCGGCAAGGGGATTGCTGCAGCGGCAACCGGAGCACTCCTTGAGGCAAAGGGATTAAAGGTTACTCTTCAGAAACTGGACCCATATATAAATGTCGATCCCGGCACCTTAAGCCCTTTTCAGCACGGCGAGGTTTTTGTAACTGATGACGGCGCAGAAACCGACCTTGACCTCGGACACTATGAGCGGTTCACAACTATAAGGACTTCTAAGGGTAACAACTTCACAACAGGCAAGATTTATTACAACGTTATAACAAAAGAAAGAAGGGGGGATTACCTGGGAGAAACGGTGCAGGTCATCCCGCACATAACGGATGAGATAAAAAGGTCTATAAAATCCGTCAGCAACGGTTATGACATTGTGATCGTTGAAATAGGCGGCACCATCGGAGACATTGAAAGCCTGCCGTTCCTTGAAGCCATCAGGCAGTTCAGATACGATGTCGGCAGGGAAAACGTCCTCTATATCCATCTAACACTTATCCCGTACATAAAGACCGCCGGAGAGATCAAGACAAAACCCACACAGCATAGTGTAAAAGAGTTCAGGGAAATAGGCATACAGCCGGATATTGTATTATGCAGGACCGAATGGCAGCTGCCGCCGGATGTTAAGAAGAAGATTGCCATCCACTGTAACCTCGATGTTGATGCAGTCATATCTGCGATGGACGTTGAGACAATATACGAAGTCCCGCTCATGTTGCACAGTGAAGGGCTTGACCACTTAATAAGCAAGAAATTCGCCCTGAACGTCAATGAACCCGACCTCACCCTATGGAAGGATATTGTCAGGAAGCTGAAGGAACCGAAACATGAGGTAACTATCGCAATCGTCGGCAAATATACAGGGCTTAAGGACGCCTATAAAAGTCTGATAGAGGCTCTCTCGCACGGTGGCATTGCTAACGACTCGCGCGTAAAACTTCAATGGATAGACTCGGAACAGATAGAGGTCCACGGGTCTGAAAAATTCCTTTCCGATGTCGATGGTATTCTCGTGCCCGGAGGTTTCGGCTATCGGGGTATTGAAGGCAAGGTTAAAGCCGTTCAGTTTGCACGGGAAAAAAAGATACCCTATTTCGGAATATGCCTTGGTATGCAGTGTGCAGTCATCGAGTATGCGCGAAACGTATGCGGTCTTCCTGCCAACAGCTCTGAATTCGACCTTAATACCAAATACCCTGTAATCTACCTCATGGAAAGATGGTATGACTTTAAAAGGGAGAGGCTTGAAGTTCGCACAGAAGACTCCCATAAAGGCGGTACCATGAGGCTCGGCGCCTACCCCTGCGTCATCGAGCCAAACACAAATGCTTCAAAAGCTTACAGGGTCAGGGAAATATCAGAACGACACAGGCACAGATATGAATTCAACAACGCATACAAGGGTATCCTCACAAGGCACGGTCTGATAATCAGCGGCCTCAGCCCGGACGGAGAACTTGTTGAGATTACGGAGATAGAGGATCATCCCTGGTTCCTCGGGTGTCAGTTTCATCCTGAATTCAAATCAAGGCCTACTGACCCTCATCCTTTATTCAGGGCATTCATTGCAGCCGCTCTCAGAGAAAAAAGGTCTTTGTTTCCATCTATGGATATAGCTGCAGAGGAGAAAAGCCGTGATGTTTAGTCGCTGTAAAACAGATTCACTTAACCCGAAAAATGCATTTCAATTTAATTCATGCAGGCATGTGGGCAGCAAAAGCTCTCCGGCAGCTCCTTTGCAGGCGCTTATATATCCGGCGTCCCTGCACGTTTTCATTCCGGACGATTGGCTGTTATCAGACCCAAATCCTGCGTTGGAGAGGTTTTGAGGCGCATAGGCCTGCATGACTGGGGTCAAATGCAGTTTTCGGGTTAATATTCGGAATTCATGGAAGTGACCAGAGAAATACAGATATCGGGCAATAAACTGGGCGGGCCTAATCCCCTGTTCGTCCTGGCAGGCCCATGTGTTATAGAAAGCGAAGATATTGTATTCGAAACCGCCGGAAGGCTGAAAGATATATGCAGTGAACTGGGGTTGCCTCTTATCTTCAAGAGTTCTTACGACAAGGCAAACCGCACATCCGTATCCTCCTTCAGAGGCCCTGGCCTGGAAAAAGGGCTCAGAATCCTATCCGAAGTGCGCAGTTCATTAAATATCCCCGTAATCTCAGATGTCCATTCCGTTGAAGAAATCGAACAGGCATCAAAGGTTCTCGACGCCATGCAGATACCGGCTTTTTTGTGCAGGCAGACAGATCTTATCATTGCAGCTTCGAATACCGGCAAGCCGGTTAACATCAAGAAAGGCCAGTTCCTTGCGCCCTGGGATGTAAAAAATATCATCGATAAATTCACTTCAACGGGGAATGTAAACCTCTTTATCACCGAGAGAGGGACGTGCTTCGGGTACAATAATCTCGTTGTAGATTTCAGGGCACTGTCCATAATGCGTTCATTCGGGTTTCCTGTTATATTTGATGCAACCCACAGCCTTCAGCTCCCGGGTGGCATGGGTAAAAGCTCCGGCGGACAAAGGGAGTTTGCTGAATCCTTTGCAAGGGCTGCTGTTGCGGTTGGTGTTGACGGGCTATTCATGGAGGTTCACCCGGAGCCTGATAAGGCTTTATGCGACGGGCCTAACATGATGAGGCTGGATGATGTAAGTAAAATGCTTGCCACTCTTAAGGCACTCGATAACTTGCTCAAAAATCAATCCTGATCCTGAAAATTATAAGGGCCTTTTAGAACCGTATCTGTTATGATATCTCTGATATCTCTGGTTACGGATATTTTCAAAAATGAAAAAAAAATCAACGAATACAACCTCAAAATCTTGCAGCAATAATAGTGCAATTGAAATCGCGGGACAGGTCTTAAAAAAAGAGGCTGATGCTGTCACCGCCTTAATCGGCAGGCTGAACAGCGATTTTGAGAAAGCTGTTGACATTATTTATGCAAGCCGTGGAAGAGTTGTTGTAACAGGGATGGGTAAGTCGGGCCTCGTCGGAAAGAAGATAGCTGCAACCCTCGCCTCTACCGGCACCCCCGCCTTTTTTCTTCATCCTGCGGAAGCCGGTCACGGCGACCTTGGGATGGTTACTGAAAGAGATGTAATAATAACAATCTCAAACAGCGGAGAAACGAATGAAATAGTCGGGTTGATACCTTTTCTTAAACGATTCGGGATAAGGATAATATCTTTGGCCGGTAATCCGCGTTCTACACTCGCAAAGGCGTCTGATGTCACCCTTGACATATCCGTAAAAGAAGAGGCCTGCCCTATGGGTATAATTCCCACCGCATCGACTACTGCTGCAATGGCAATGGGCGATGCCATTGCCGTTGCCCTGCTTATTAAAAGAGGGTTAAAAAAGGAAGACTTCGCCTCTTACCATCCCGGGGGAAGTATAGGAAGAAAATTTTTTGTGAAGGTTAAAGACCTCATGCACACCGGCGATCTTCTCCCTGTCGTATCAGCAGATACGCCAATCTCGAGGGCTGTCATAGAGATATCCTCCAAGAGGCTGGGCCTCACGGTGGTCCTGGGCAAAGCCGGCAATATCGCCGGGATAATAACGGACGGAGACGTTAGAAGGGGTCTGGAAAAATGGGGCGGCAGGCTGTTTGAACTCAGGGCATCTCAGGTTATGACAAAAAATCCCAAGACAGTTCATGAAGAAGAACTTGCAGCAAAGGCCTTATCAGTCATGGAAAGTCACTCTATCACCGCGCTTGTGGTGCCAAATGCCAAAGGCGAGCCCATAGGCATTATCCACCTGCATGATATACTGAGGCAGGGCATAGTGTGAGTTATTCATAATAAGACATGTCTTGCTGATTCCTTAAGCATTGAACCCTTACAGCCATTCTGAACTCTCTATGCGCCATGCCTTATGCCAAATGCATTTGCGGTACAAACAGTAAATGAGCAAGCGCAGATTCTTCGTTTATCTTCTTATCCTGTTGGGTATTTTTTTACCGTTGGCGAGCCTTCCGCTCTCGTCTCAATACGATGCGAGAGACAGCTTTAAGTGGAATATTGTTAGAGCTGTCTTGACAGGGGAATTTATATTAAAAGAAGGCGTAATCGAGGTTGTTCCAGACAGAGATACGCCTCTATACAGGGAGTTTGAGGAGTACATATCAGAACATCAGATAACAAAACCCATCTCGGGAGAGCAGATGGCGGAGAGGTTCTACAATGATAGATACAAAGGGCAAATGCCACAGATGGAGTTCAGACTTAAACTGGACAAGAAAAAAGTGATAATCCATAAGAAGAAGATAGCAATTCCTTATATGTATGTTTTTGTATTGGGGTTGCTAATTATAGTAACTGGAGCAGGGATTCTGATTTTTTCAAAGATGCTGGCGAATAAAAACAGGGTGCCGTAAAATCTTACCCGTAAATATCTGCCTTATTTTGTCTTTTGATTTAGCCGGCTGAACGCAAGGTTCAGCAGAATGAAGGCCTTCAGCCGCCTCCGCTGAATCCATGGGATGAACCACCGGATGAAGAGTCTGAATCGGATGATAGCGAGCAACTAAAAGGTGACATAAGTTTTTTAACTTCAGCAGACCCGCACTTCGGGCATTTTGTACCCTTTTCGGCGGCTTCAATGCTTTGAATAAGGGCAAAATTATCAAGGCATTTTTTGCAAATATATTCGTAAATCGGCATGGTTACACTCCTGAGCTTAAAAATTATACTTTATTAGTATTTAATATTAGATAAATGGAAGTCAATACAATCTTAATATGTTTCAGAAGTGATGAGGTGTAAATTTATCATGAATCTTTTTACGCTTTCAATATATCCCGAAGATTAGAGATGAATTTTTCCGGATGTGTGCCTTTCCAGTAAATTCTTCCACAGTTATTGCACTTCATAAAGAAAGGTAAATTTAAAAAGACGTGCTCCGGTACAGACCCCTCAATCTCATGTTTATCAGCAATCCTTGTAAGAAGACCGTTACACTTTACGCACCTGCTTAAAAGTTCATAATGCCGGAGATTTAACGTGCCTAATACCTCTGCAAGCTGCCGTAAAGGGTCGTCCGATTGTATCAGAACAAAATGCCCTAAGCCCCTTCTTTTCACAAGGCGTGTATCACGGGTCAGAATACTCCTGCCCTGCTCCCGGGCAATTTTTATAAGCATGTTGTCGCTGATGTCCCGCTCATACAGCACATCGAATCCGAGGAACCTCAACCATCTGGTAAGTCTGCCGAGCATTGCATCGGCGATGAATCTGAAATTATGCTGAGTAGAATCGGAGATTTCGTGGTCAGGCATCAAGGAGTTACTCATTTCCCTGCGCCTGACCACGCACTAATCAAACACTCTATCCTTCAGCAGGAGGTTCAGGTATGGTAGGATGAAATTCCCTCTTCACAAAGGTATTCCGATACCTCGGCATGCCCGTACCTGCAGGGATTATCCTGCCCATTATAACGTTCTCTTTCAGCCCTCTCAGTTCGTCAACAGCGCCCCCGATAGCAGCCTCAGTAAGAACCCTCGTAGTTTCCTGGAACGAAGCAGCCGATACAAAACTGTCTGTTGTCAGCGATGCTTTTGTAATTCCGAGCAATAATGGCTTGCCCTGTGCGGGTTTGCCGCCTTCAGCTTTTACTCTTATGTTCTCTTCCTGGAAGAGCCTCCTGTCCACCTGCTCGCTGATAAGGAAATTGGTATCGCCCGGATCTTCGATCCTCACCTTTTTCATCATCTGCCTGACGATTACCTCTATGTGCTTGTCGTTAATCGTAACGCCCTGAAGCCTGTAAACTTTCTGTACTTCATCAACAAGGTACCTCTGCAATTCCTGCGGCCCAAGGATGTCGAGTATATTATGCGGGTTTACGGCGCCGTCCATAAGCGGCTCGCCGGCCCTCACCCAGTCTCCTTCATGAACGCCTACATGCTTACCCTTTGGTATAAGGTATTCTCTTGTCTCGTCGCCGCCTTTAACAACGACAACCCGCATCCCTTTATGCGCTCCCTTAAACTCGACCATTCCGTCAATCTCCGTAACAATAGCCTGCTCTTTGGGACGCCTTGCCTCAAAAAGCTCCGCAACTCTTGGAAGACCGCCGGTTATGTCCTTTGTCTTGGTCGTCTCCCTCGGTATCTTCGCAAGAATGTCGCCCGGATATACAATATCATTTTTCTCAACAAGAAGATGGGCGCCTGAGGGCAGGAGGTAACGTGCGGGTGCATTTGTTCCGGACAGTCTCTGGGTTACCCTTCCCTGCTCATCCTTGATGGAGACCCTCGGCCTCATATTCGCGGGATAATCAATAATTACTTTATGGGAAAGACCCGTTGTTTCATCAACCTCTTCCTTTAAGGTAACCCCCTCAATCATATCGCCGTGTGCGATTTTACCGCCTATTTCAGTGAGGATCGGTGTTGAATATGGATCCCATTCCACAAGTTTCTGCCCCATGTCCACCTTCTGGCCGTTTTTCACAAGGAGTTTTGCACCATAAACAACCGAATATTTTTCTCTCTCTCTGCCCTTGGAATCCGCAACAGAGATACCCCCGTTTCTGTTAACGACTACAAGAAGTCCTTCCCTGTTCTTGACTGTATTGATGTTTATAAATTTGATCGTCCCCGAGTTTTTTGCCTGAAGGATCGTCTGTTCGACAACTTTAGATGCAGCTCCACCGATATGGAAAGTCCTCATCGTCAACTGCGTGCCGGGCTCCCCGATAGACTGCGCCGCGACAATACCCACTGATTCACCTTTTTCTACAGTTTCGCCCCTTCCCAGGTCTCTTCCATAACACTTGGTACAGACACCGAATTTAGTCTGACATGTAAGCACAGACCTTATCTTGACCCTGTCAATACCGGAATCGACAATCTTCTGAGTCAGCTCCTCATCAATCTCATGATTCCTCTTGATTATAAGTTCTTTGGTCAAGGGGTCCTTTATATCTTCGACTGCTATTCTTCCCAGTATCCTCTCCTCTAAAGGCTGAATTATCTCTCCGCCCTCAACAAGGGATGTGACAACAATTCCATCACTGGTTCCGCAGTCGTCCTCAGAGATTATAACGTCCTGGGCTACATCGACAAGTCTTCTCGTAAGATAACCCGAGTTTGCAGTTTTCAGGGCGGTATCCGCAAGACCCTTTCTGGCACCATGGGTGGATATGAAATATTGTAATGGGGTTAAACCCTCACGGAAATTTGCCGTAATCGGCGTCTCAATAATCTCGCCGGATGGCTTTGCCATCAACCCCCTCATTCCCGCAAGCTGCCTTATCTGTGCGGTGCTTCCTCTCGCACCGGAATCAGCCATCATAAAGATGCTGTTGAACGACCTTCTCTCCTTGATTTCTTCTTCAGAGAGAGGCTGTCCTTCCTCTGCGCCGAGTTCCTTCATCATTTCATCAGCAACCTTTTCGGTGACATTTGCCCATATATCGATGACTTTATTGTACCGCTCACCGTGAGTTATTAGACCGTCTGCATACTGCTTCTGGACTTCTATAACTTCCTGCTCGGCCTTGCGAATGAGTTCAGGCTTCTTTGAAGGTATATGCATATCCGCCATCGAAATGGAAGCCCCTGATTTTGTTGCATATTTAAATCCAAGCTGCTCAAGATGATCCAGAAAAACTACTGCATGACGTTTGCCGCTCATTTTATAAATGTACTCTATCAGCTTACCGAGTTCCTTCTTGGTCATATCCTTGTTGACCATGGAAAAGGGTATATCTCCCGGCAGTATTTCACTGAAGATGATCCTGCCGGTCGTAGTCTCTACGAATCCCCCGTTCATCCTGACCTTAATCTGAGCATGCTCATCCAGAATCCCGGCATCGTAGGCAATTCTTACATCCTCGACATCGGCAAATGTCTTTCCCGCACCTTTGGCGCCCTTTCTCTCTTTCATAAGATAATAAATACCGAGAACCATATCCTGTGTCGGTACTACTATCGGCTTGCCGTTTGCAGGTGACAGTATATTATTGACGGACATCATAAGCACCCTTGCCTCTATCTGGGCTTCAATAGACAGGGGCACATGGACTGCCATCTGGTCTCCGTCGAAGTCTGCGTTAAAAGCGGTACACACAAGCGGATGAAGCTTTATGGCCTTTCCCTCCACAAGGATAGGGTCAAATGCCTGAATACCAAGCCGGTGCAGAGTGGGTGCGCGGTTAAGCAGCACAGGATGCTCCCTTATCACCTCTTCAAGGGCGTCCCAGACTTCGGGATTTTCCTTCTCCACAAGTTTTTTCGCCGCCTTTATTGTGGTCGCGTAACCTTTCTCCTCCAGCTTGTTGAATATGAATGGTTTGAATAATTCCAGGGCCATCCTTTTCGGGAGACCGCACTGGTGAAGCCTTAGGTCGGGACCTACAACTATAACTGATCTTCCTGAATAATCGACACGCTTTCCTAACAGGTTCTGCCGGAAACGTCCCTGTTTCCCCTTGATCATATCGCTCAATGATTTGAGTGGCCTTTTTGTGGTAGTCTTAAGAACCCTGCTTCTTCTGCCATTGTCAAAAAGTGCATCAACAGCTTCCTGAAGCATCCTTTTCTCGTTCTTGATGATTACGCTTGGGGCCTTCAGTTCCATAAGCCTCTTTAGCCTGTTATTCCTGTTGATAACCCTTCTGTAAAGGTCATTCAGGTCTGATGTCGCAAAGCGACCGCCTTCCAGCGGAACCAACGGCCTTAGGTCAGGAGGCAATACTGGGATGACATCCATAATCATCCACTCGGGTTTATTGCTGGATTTTCTGAATGCATCCACAACCTTCAGCCTTTTCGTAAGTTTCTTCTTGATACCTATAGACACGGCCTCGTGTATTTTCATCCTGAGTTCCGTATACAACACTTCGAGTTCCACCCTTCTCAATAGCTCCCTGATAGCCTCCGCGCCCATTCCAGCCTTGAATCTTGAACCGAACTCCGAGATCTTTTTCTTGTAATCATCCTCGGTCAGGAGCTCCTTCTCTTTCAACGGGGTATCGCCGGGATCGATAACAACATAGCTTTCGAAGTAGAGGACCTTTTCAAGATGCCTCATCGTCATATCAAGCAGAGTACCGATCCTGCTCGGCAGTCCTTTGAGAAACCATATATGCGCAACTGGTGTTGCGAGCTCTATATGTCCCAGCCTTTCACGCCTGACTTTTGACTGGATGACCTCAACTCCGCATTTATCACACACTACTCCCCTGTGCTTCATCCTCTTGTATTTGCCGCAAATGCACTCCCAGTCTTTTATCGGACCGAAAATCTTTGCGCAGAAGAGGCCGTCTCTCTCCGGCTTGAATGTCCGGTAATTAATCGTTTCAGGTTTTTTTACTTCTCCATATGACCATTCCCTTATTTTTTCCGGTGAAGCAAGCCTTATCCTTACCGCCTCAAAATCCGTAGGATCTTTCGGCCTTTGAAAAATGGCATAAATATCTTCAGTCAAGCTACTCCCCCTTGCTCTTTTTCTCCAGAAGTTCTACATCGAGTCCAAGGCTCTGGAGTTCTTTTATTAAAACATGGAACGATTCAGGAACCCCCGGTTCGAGGGTAGCGTCGCCTTTTACTATTGCTTCATACATACGGGCTCTCCCCGTAACATCGTCACTCTTAACAGTCAGAAACTCCTGCAGCGTGTAGGAAGATCCGTAAGCCTCAAGCGCCCATACTTCCATCTCTCCGAGTCTTTGTCCCCCGAACTGCGCCTTTCCTCCGAGGGGCTGCTGTGTAACCAGGGAATACGGCCCGATGGAACGGGCATGAATCTTGTCGTCCACAAGATGGTGGAGCTTCATCATATACATGTATCCGACTGTAACAGGCTTGCTGAATGGTTCGCCCGATTTGCCGTCGCAAAGCGTTATCTGCCCTCTTGACGGAAGTTTCGCCTTTTTTAAGAGATCTTTTATCTCCTGTTCCTTTGCGCCTTCGAATACAGGTGTGGCTACATGAAGCCCGAGGGCTCTCGCAGCCCATCCAAGATGGGTCTCAAGTACCTGACCTACGTTCATCCTTGACGGAACGCCCAGCGGGTTCAGAACAATCTCGACAGGTGTCCCATCAGGCAGGTAAGGCATGTCTTCTTCGGGCATAACTGTTGCAACAACACCTTTATTGCCATGCCGACCAGCCATCTTGTCCCCTATCTGGATTTTGCGTTTCATTGCTATATACGCCTTGACAACCTTATTTACCCCGGGAGGCAGTTCATCGCCCCTCTTCAACCTGTCGATCATATCATCATATCGCAGTTCAAGGTAGCGGATATAGTGATTCGCTTCATTATTGACTGACTCCATCTTTTCGCGGGTGCCACTGTCATCAGGCTTAATGCGAATCAGATGCTCATCCTTCACTCTCTCCAGATGCTTTTCAGAAAGCTTTTTACCTTTGGGACAAATAACCTCTTTCGTCTTCGCATCCCTGACATCCTCTGCAACCACCTGTCCTGTGAGCAGTTTCCTGAGGTTTTTAAACTTCTCATCTTTTGCTATTCTGACCTCTTCTTCCAGGTCTCTGTGAATCCTCTGTATATCTTCTTCTTCAATGCTTTTCGCCCTTTCGTCCTTCGCAGTGCCCTTTCTCGAAAATATTCTCACATCGACTACTGTTCCTTCTATCCCGGGGGGTACATAAAGACAGCTTTCCTTGACCTCTTCGGCTTTTTCTCCAAAAATGGCCCTCAAAAGCTTTTCTTCAGGCGTGAGCTGCGTTTCTCCCTTAGGGGTAACCTTGCCGACAAGTATATCTCCCGGCTTAACCTCTGCACCTATTCTTATTATTCCGCTTTCATCAAGATTCTTTAAGGATTCCTCTCCAACATTAGGAATATCACGGGTAATCTCCTCTGGGCCCAGTTTGGTTTCTCTCGCCTCCACATTAAATTCTTCTATATGCACAGAAGTGAACACGTCTTCCTTGACAAGCCGCTCACTCAGGAGAATGGCATCCTCAAAGTTGTATCCCCCCCATGGCATAAACGCAACAAGTATGTTCTTCCCCAGCGCAAGCTCTCCCATATCCGTGCAGGTACCGTCAGCTAAAACATCCCCTGCTTTTATGACATCGCCTATATTAACCAGCGCTTTTTGATTAATGCACGTGGCCTGATTAGACCGCTGGAACTTGATAAAACTGTATATATCGACTCCTGCCCTGCTGCCTGATGTCCGCACAACCACCCTTGATGCATCAACGCTCTCAACAACCCCGTCGTTTTTGGCAAGAACAAGTGCTCCCGAGTCCCTTGCCGCAACAGTTTCCACACCGGTGCCGACTATCGGGGCTTCCGGCTGTAGCAGGGGGACCGATTGTCTCTGCATATTCGAACCCATTAAGGCACGGTTAGCGTCATCGTTTTCGAGAAAAGGTATAAGCGATGCCGAGACGCCGACAATCTGTTTCGGCGACACGTCCATATATTCAACCTCCTGGGGTAATACCATCTTAAAGTCTCCGCCGACTCTCGCAGAAACGGTCTCACCGCTCAGGTTTCCTTTTTCATCCAACGGTGAAGTTGCCTCGGCAATGATATATTTTTCCCCGTCGATAGCTGAAAGATATTCAATATTCTTTGTGACCTTCCCGTTCACAACTTTCCTGTAAGGCACCTCAATAAAACCAAAATCATTGACCCTCGCATAAGATGCGAGAGACGTTATAAGACCTATGTTCGGGCCTTCAGGGGTTTCGATAGGGCATATTCTGCCGTAATGTGTAGGATGCACGTCCCTGACCTCGAAGCCCGCCCTTTCACGCGTAAGGCCTCCGGGACCCAGTGCGGAAAGTCTTCTTTTATGTGTGATCTCAGACAACGGATTTGTCTGATCCATAAACTGGCTTAACTGGCTCGATCCGAAAAACTCTTTTAAAGACGCCATGACCGGCTTCGCATTAATCAGATCATGCGGCATGGCAGTTTCCAGCTCGGTCAATGTCATCTTTTCCTTGATAGTCCGTTCCATCCTCACAAGTCCGATCCTGAACTGGTTCTCAAGGAGTTCACCGACCCGCCTTACCCTCCTGTTTCCGAGATGGTCTATGTCGTCAACCTCTCCTTTGCCCGTCCTCAGATTAAAAAGGTATCGTACGATCTCCACTATGTCATTGTCCGTAAGCACCCTGGTCTCCAGAGGCACTACGATATTGAGCCTTTTGTTAAGCTTCAAACGGCCGACAGAGGAAAGGTCGTACCTTTTAGGGTCAAAAAACAGACCATTAAAAAGGTCTTTCGCAGCTGCCAGGGTCGGCGGTTCACCAGGCCTTAACTTTTTGTATATCTCTATGAGAGCTTCTTCCTGAGTGCTGACTTTATCAGTCAATAGCGTGTCCCGGAGGGACGAAAGATGGTGGACGTTGTCAATAAAGAGGAGACTGAGAGAATCGATCTTCAGGGAAAGTATCTTATTTAATGCGTCTTCAGTAATAATCTCGTTGCCTTCAAGTACAACCTCTCCGGTTACGGGATCGATGATGTCTTTTAAAGTTATTCTGCCTGCTATCTCCTCACGTGAAATAGGGATTGTTTTGATCCCGGCAGCGTCCATCTTCCGGATAGAACCTCTTGTGATTTTACTCCCCTCCTTCACCAGCAGTTCCTTTGTATCAGGGGACACAATACTCACAGATGTCTTCAATCCCACGAGAACTTCACTGACGGAGCGGGTAAACTTGCTGCCGCCCAAAGTAATCTCCTCGATAGGATAGAATATTTTAAGGAGATCTTCATTCGTATATCCCAAAGCTTTGAGGACAATTGTAGCGGGCAGTTTTCTTCTTCTGTCTATCCTCACATAGAGGATATCTTTTGTATCGAATTCAAAATCAAGCCATGAGCCGCGTGATGGGATGACCCTTGCTGAATAAAGCAGTCTTCCGCTTGCATGGGTTTTTCCTTTGTCATGGCTGAAGAATACTCCCGGCGAACGGTGGAGCTGACTTACAACAACGCGTTCGGTTCCGTTGATGACGAATGTGCCGGTATCAGTCATTAAAGGTATCTCGCCGATATAAACGTCCTCTTCACGGGATTCCTTTAATTTCTTGCTTCCTTTCTGCTCAATCTCCCAGAGGTTCAGCTTAACTTTGATCTTCAGCGGTGCAGCAAAGGTGATACCTTTTTGCAGACAGTCCCGAACACCGAATTTCGGTTCTCCTATCGCATAACCCAGAAATTCAATGGATGCTGTCTCATTATAATCAACAATCGGAAATACGCTTAAGAACGCAGCCTCTAGTCCGGATTCTTCTCTTTTTTCAACTGGAATGTCCCTCTGCAGGAATTTCTCATAGGATTTTTTCTGAATCTCTATAAGGTTCGGTATTTCCAGAATCGGAGGGACTTTTCCAAAATTTAACCTCTTTCTAAGAACCCTTGCCATACGTCTCCTTTTTATTTAATTTCTACAGCAGCACCCTGTTCTTCAAGCTTTGCCTTCATGGATTCCGCCTCTTCCTTGGAGACGCCGGTCTTGACCGGTTTTGGAGCGCTGTCAACAAGTTCCTTTGCCTCTTTAAGCCCGAGTGAAGTAAGTTCTCTTACAACCTTGATTACCTGAATCTTCTTATCCCCTGCAGCGGATAGAACGACATCAAAGCTGGTCTTTTCCTCTACTTCCTGCGCAGCTCCGGCGGCAGCTCCGGGCATGGCAGCCACAGCAATCGGCGCTGCAGCGGTAACGCCATATCTGTCCTCGAACTCTTTTATAAATTTCGACATGTCGAGAATCGTCATATTGTCAATAAATTCGAACACCTCTTCTTTTGTAACAGCCATTTTTTAAATCCTCCTTTTTAATTTAAGTTGATGGCTCATGAACTTTTCCTATTTCAACTTTTCTTATTCTTTAAGGCTTCAATTAAATATACAAATTTGCTCAGCGTGGCATTAAGTGCGGCTGCCATTTTAATCATAGGGGCGCTGAAAGTTCCTGCCACTATCGAAAGCAATACGTTCCTTGAAGGTAATTCGGCGACAGACTTTAATTCATCCGCTGCACAGACCGAACCTTCAATAAGGCCGATGCCGACCTTAAGCTTGTCATTCTTCTTGGCGTATTCAAGCACCTTTTTTGCCGTCAATACGGGATCATCGTAGCTGATGGCAATACCGACAGGTCCTCTGAAAGAGTCCCTTGCAACTTGCACCGGGGTGCCTTCGGAAGCAATCTTCGCGAGGGTATTCTTTACAACTTTATATTCAAAATCACCCTCTCTTAAAAGGCTTCTCAAATCTGAAAGCTCAGTCACAGTGAGGCCCCTGAAATCCGTAAAGATTACAGCCTTTGCTCTGCTGAAATCTTCTCTCAGGTCATTTATAACCTGTTCTTTTTCTGTCCTGTTCAGTTTACACCCCCTTTCCCAGGGATGCCAGATCAACGGCTATCCCGGGTCCCATAGTTGATGAAACAGATATCTTCTTGAGATATCTGCCCTTGCTAGTTGCCGGCTTTGCCTTGATTATGGAGCTTATGACGGTCTTCGCATTATCAAGGAGTTTATCGGCATCGAACGAACTTTTTCCGATAGGCACGTGCACTATCCCTGCTTTTTCGGCTCTGTACTCAACCTTGCCCGCCTTAATCTCTTTAACAGTTTTTGCAATATCGAATGTCACTGTGCCGAGTTTCGGATTCGGCATAAGCCCGCGCGGGCCCAGAATTTTTCCGAGTTTCCCGACAAGACCCATAACATCGGGAGTTGCAACGGATTTGTCAAAATCGAGCCAGCCCTTGCTTATCTTTTCGACCAGGTCTTCCGAACCGGTGAAATCAGCCCCGGCATCTAATGCCTCTTTTTCCTTTTCGCCCTTGGCAAAAACCAGCACCCTCACTGTTTTCCCTATTCCGTGGGGAAGGACAACAGTTCCTCTCACCATCTGTTCGGATTTCCTCGGGTCAACTCCGAGGTTGACCGCCAAATCAATAGTTTCATCAAATTTCGTATACGAAGATTCCTTAACAACCTTAATTGCTTCTCCGAGCGGGTATTCCTTGCCCGGCTCGATTTTTTCCATGACTGCTTTCAGCTTTTTACCCATATCTCCCTCTTTAATCCGTTATTTCTATGCCCATGCTTCTCGCCGTACCTTTTATGATATTTTCCGCCTTATCCAGCGAGTAGGCATTGAGATCAGGAAGTTTCCTCTGTGCTATTTCTCTTACCTGAGCCGGTGTTACCTTCCCGACTTTGTCTTTATTCGGAACACTTGAACCCTTTATAATCCCTGCTGCCTTTTTCAGAAGATCTGAAGCAGGGGGCGTTTTTGTAATGAACGAAAATGACCTGTCGGCATAAACAGACATTACAACAGGGATTATCGTATCTCCAAGCGCCTGCGTTTGTGCATTAAACGCCTTGCAGAACTCCATAATATTAACTCCGTGAGGACCGAGAGCCGGACCAACCGGCGGAGCAGGATTTGCCTTACCTGCCGGAATCTGGAGTTTAACCTGGGCAATTACTTCCTTCTTCTTAGCCATACATCCCCCTATTTTTGAAAATTCTAAATTCTAAATCCCAAATCCCAAACATTGGGTATTAATCACATCAAAAGAGCGCAATACGGGGCCTTTTTGAAAATTATCATTTTGAAATTGTTTAGGATTTCTGATTTAGTATTTAGAATTTGTCCCATATTGTTATGCCTTCTCCACCTGGAAAAAATTTAATTCTACCGGAGTCTGCCTTCCGAAGATGCTAACCATTACATTAAGCCTGCCGTGGTCGATATCGACATCTTCGACACTGCCTATGAAATTCGTAAATGGTCCGTCTATTATTCTTATGCTTTCTCCCTTCTGGAATTGTGTCTTCACCTGGGGCACCGGTCCTTTTTCAATCTGCTGGAGAATAACCGAGACCTCTTCTTCTGAAAGCGCAACAGGGCTTGATCCACCAACAAATCCTGTAACCCTGGGGGCACTTTTGATCAGATGCCACGTCTCGTCGTCAAGATCCATCTCAACCAGTATATAGCCCGGATAAAATTTCTTGTCGCTTTCTTTCTTCTTGCCTCCCTTTAACTCAATAACCCTCTCAGTAGGAATTAATATCCTCGAAATCTTCTCCCCGAGATTTTCTTTGTCTATCTTCTCTTCTATCGACAACTTCACTTTCTCTTCGAATCCGGAATATGTGTGTACAACATACCATCGTTTTTCCATAATTATCTCAATGCTATCGCCACTATTTTTGTAAGACCAAGATCTACAACGCCCAGAAAGAGCGAGATGACCACGACCGTGATGATTACCACCCATGTGGAACCGATAAGCTCTTCCCTTGTCGGAAAAACTACCTTCTTAATCTCCGCCTTTACTTCCCTGAAGAATTCCTTAATCCTGTTTAACATTTCACTTTACCTTTATTTTCTTAACTTTTCTTATATAAAAATCCCCTAAACCTTTAAGTGGCAGGCCAGGAGGGATTTGAACCCCCATCCCTCGGATTTGGAGTCCGATGCTCTAGCCGTTAGAGCTACTGGCCTATGCCTTTTAAGATTTTGTCTCCTTGTGCAAAGTGTGTTTCCTGCAACTTCTGCAGTATTTTTTTATCTGTATCTTTTCTGTTGTATTCTTCTTGTTTTTCATGCTTGAATAATTTCTGTTTTTGCACTCTGTACATTGAAATAAAATAATATCCCTCATATGCTCCTACCCCGAATTTATTGTATAACCTCGGTAACAACACCTGCCCCGACGGTCCTTCCACCTTCTCTTATTGCAAATCTCAGTTCCTTCTCCATCGCAATTGCCGAGATAAGCTCCACTTCCAGCGTTACATTGTCTCCAGGCATCACCATCTCCACCCCCTCGGGCAACTGCGCCACTCCCGTAACGTCAGTCGTCCGAAAATAAAACTGCGGCCTGTATCCCTTGAAAAACGGTGTGTGCCTGCCGCCTTCCTCCTTCGTCAATATGTAAACCTCTGTCTTGAACTTGGTGTGCGGCGTGATGCTACCGGGCTTCGCCAAAACCTGCCCACGCTCTACCTCTTCCTTGCCTATCCCCCGCAGCAACACCCCAACATTGTCTCCAGCTCGACCCTCGTCAAGCAGCTTCCTGAACATCTCCACCCCGGTGGCCACTGTCTTCCTCGTCTCCCCAAGGCCTACTATCTCTACTTCTTCCCCTACCTTGACTATCCCGCGCTCCACTCTGCCCGTTACCACTGTCCCGCGTCCCGATATCGTGAATACATCCTCTATCGGCATCAAAAAAGGTTTGTCTATCGGCCTGTCAGGCGTCGGTATATAGCTGTCTACTGCCTCCATAAGCTCAAAAATACACTTGTATTCTTCCGCTCCAGCCTCCGTAGACGTGCTGTTCATTGCCTTAAGCGCACTGCCCCTCACTACTGGTATCTTCTCCCCAGGAAACTGGTACTTCGTCAGAAGCTCCCTAACCTCAAGCTCCACCAGATCCAATAACTCAGGATCATCCACCATATCTACTTTATTCATGAATACCACTATATATGGTACTCCTACCTGCCTCGCCAACAGTATGTGCTCCCTCGTCTGCGGCATCGGTCCGTCCGCTGCGCTTACCACCAATACCGCTCCATCCATCTGCGCTGCTCCGGTTATCATGTTCTTTATATAGTCAGCATGCCCCGGACAGTCTACATGCGCATAGTGCCGCTTGTCCGTCTCGTACTCTACATGCGCCGTCGCTATCGTGATTCCACGGGCCTTCTCCTCAGGCGCATTGTCTATACTGTCAAACGACCTGAACTGCGCCATACCCTTCATCGCCAATACCTTCGTGATTGCCGCTGTCAACGTCGTCTTACCGTGATCTACATGCCCTATCGTCCCTATGTTCGCATGAGGCTTTACCCTCTCAAATTTTGCCTTCGCCATATGTCCTCCTTTTTTTGTAAACCTAAATCAGTAAATAGTGAACAATAACTGGTTCCCCAAACCCGATTGCCTTCCTTTATTCACTAAAATTACTAATCACCTGCTTCTTTTCAAAGCCCATGACCGGGATTGAACCGGTGACCTCATCCTTACCAAGGATGTGCTCTACCGACTGAGCTACATGGGCACCCTTATAAGTGAAAAGTGTAAAGTTATGAGTTGAAAGTTTCAATCCCCTGATCGTTTTCTCTTCCTTTTAACTTATAACTCTCAACTTTTAACTTTTAGCTGCTGTTTTTGGAGCGGGAAACGGGATTCGAACCCGCGACCCTCAGCTTGGAAGGCTGACGCTCTACCACTGAGCTACTCCCGCACTCACAACAAAGTCAAAAGTAAAGAGTGATGAGTTAAAAGTTTTCATTTTGTGCTTCTCAATTCCTTCACTTGTAACTTTCAACTCTAAATTCTTAACTGCGAATTTTGATCCACAAAATTCGGATGGTGGAGAGGGGAGGATTCGAACCTCCGAAGGCTGCGCCGGCAGATTTACAGTCTGCTCCCTTTGGCCGCTCGGGAACCTCTCCTCTACGAGCCTTAGACCTGGAGCCACCGAAGGGAATCGAACCCCCGACCCGCTGATTACAAATCAGCTGCTCTGCCAGCTGAGCTACGGTGGCTTCACAACACCCCTAATAATGAAAAGAACAGAAAAAGGCAACACTAATCCCTTTTTCATTAGAATCTGAATTTAACAATTTTTGTTATAAAAAAATCAATTGTGGCGATTCAGAAATAATATCAATTATTGACATTATTCTCCTGTTTTCTCGATATTATACATCCTTTGGCGCAATATCTCGAACGTTATTATTCCGGTTGCAACCGCTGCATTAAGAGAGTTTATCCTGCCGTGCATTGGAATACTCACCAGAGTGTCACAAAGGCTTTTTACGGTACGCCTTAGTCCCTTGCCCTCAGACCCGATAACCAGGGCCAATGGTCCGTAAAGATCGGGACTCCAAAGAGATGCTTCAGTTCCGGCTTCGGTTCCGACAATAATTATACCTGTTCTTTTCATTTCATGGACAGCATGTTTAATATTCGCAACAGAGCAGACCGGAACATATTCAACAGCGCCTGCAGAGGCCTTTGACACAAGAGGACCAGGCCTTGCAGATCTGTGTGTCTGGACAACGACACCGTGGACACCGGCGGCATCTGCGACCCTCAAAATCGCGCCGAAATTTCTGGGATCCTCGATGCAGTCGAGTATGAAAAACAGAGGAGTTTCATTTTTACTGAAAGGAATATCGATCAGCTCATCAAGAAGAAAGTCTTCCCTCAAAGACACCTCTGCCGCAATTCCCTGGTGCCCTTTGCTGAAGGCATCAAAAAAATCCGGGGCAACCAGGTTAAAGGGAATATTTCTGGAAACAGCCTCCTGTTTTATCTCAAATACTTTTTCATGCCTGCCGGATGAAATGAAAATATTTCGGATAGTCCTTCCCGCCTTTATGGCTTCAACAACGGGGTTGAAGCCGTAAATCCACTCGCTATCCGACCTTAACCTTCCAGTCTGTCCTGTCTTTCTTGTCCTCAAGGATAATTCCTGTTTCTTCTAATTCTTTCCTGATAGTATCGGCCGCTCCCCAGTCTTTTCTGAGTCTTGCCGCCTGCCGCTGACTGATCTTCGCATTTATCACTTCCTCCGAAATGCCTATCTTTTTAGTCTTCATTAATGAGAGATTCCATTCACGGGGAGTCCTTCCGAATAAATTCAGAACCTTCCCGCATTCCGAAAGCATATTCCCAGCACTCATAATCAGTTCAGCAGTTTTTTCACCTGATGGCCTCGCATCGAGTAAACGGTTTGCCTCGCGTATTACTTCAAAGATATGCCCGACAGCAAGTGCTGTATTGAAATCATCGTCCATCGCCTCTTCAAATTTCCGCCTGAAGGAACCAAGCAATTCTTCAAATATTTTTCCGGCGTTGGAAAGCGGGGTGTCTCCATCCCCTTTATGAAATAAGAAATCCGACATCCGGACGGCTGTCGTGTAATATCTGTCAATTGAGCTCTCGGACTCACGAAGCTGCTCATCAGAAAACTCAATCGGGCTCCTGTAGTGGGTTGAAAGCAGGAAAAACCTGACCACTTCCGGATCAAATTTATCAAGCACTTCCCGGATCGTAAAAAAATTGCCGAGGGATTTAGACATTTTTTCTCTGCTTATTGTTATAAAGCCGTTGTGTACCCAATACCTGGCAAATGGTTTACCTGTATATGCCTCGGACTGGGCAATCTCGTTTTCGTGATGAGGGAACAGAAGGTCTGCCCCGCCGCCATGTATGTCTAAGGTCTCTCCCAGCTGCTTTATTGACATGGCAGTACACTCAATATGCCATCCCGGCCTCCCCAAACCCCATGGACTTTCCCAAAATGGTTCTCCTTCTTTTGATTTTTTCCATAAGGCAAAATCAAGCGGGTTGTCTTTCCGTTCATCTACTTCAACCCTTGCACCGGCCTGCATTTCATCGATATCCCTCTTTGAAAGCTTTCCATAATCCCGGAATCTGGTCACCGAGAAATAGACGCTTCCGTCTCTTTCATAGGCATAACCCTTGCTGATCAGATCCTGAACAATGGAGATCATCTCCGGTATATAGTCTGTAGCCTTCGGTTCCACATCCGCCCTGGCAACTCCCAGAGAATCCATATCCCTGTAGTATTCTTCGGTATATTTATGGGCCACCACATCCCATGTCACGCCTTCCTGCCCTGCCTTTTTTATTATCTTGTCGTCTATATCCGTGAAATTCCTGACATAAGTAACATTAACCCCCCTGTATTCCAGGTAGCGCCGTATTACGTCGAATACGATTGCACTGCGGGCATGACCGATATGACAAAGATCATAAACAGTTACACCACACGCATATATCCTGGCCATTCCTGGTGTCACAGGTATAAACTCCTCTTTTCCACCGCTCATTGTGTTATAGATCTTCACCTGATAATCTTTGTACTGATCGGGAAATTTGCATAAAGATTATACTACATCAAACCATTATAGGGTGCAATTTATGAATTGCACATGCATTTTATTATGCTATCATATCAACTGATGGAACATTCCGGAGATGAAACTTTTGATTTGAGGAAAATGATCGCTGATTATATGGAGGGAGGCTTACTCGATAATATCATCGATATGTTCAAGCACGATGAAGACCTTTATGTCCACATTGCCGCCCTGCTGACTGACGAGAGGATGCGGGTCAGGCTTGGTGCTGCAATTCTCGTAGAGTCCCTGGCAGAACAATTTCCTGAAAATATTCCAAAGGTAATACCACATATAATTCCTCTCCTTAAAGATCAAAACCCTGTAACAAGGGGCGATGCAGCCTATCTGGTCGGCAAGATCGGCAAGCAGGATGTCATAAGGCATCTCGAAGAGATGGCTGATGATGAAGACCCGAATGTGCAAAGTATTGCGCGGGAAGCAATAGAAGAAATAAGGGCTGCTTCGAAACCCGTCTGATTTTTTATTCTGAAAAATTCCCCGAATCCGCGATAAAAAGATTAACTACGGAGCCCGCAGAGAGTTTGCAGGATATTGAGTTCGTGTCTTTTTAAATTTATCCCTTTCTCTGTGTCCTCTGTGGTTAATTGGTGGATTCCGGATTTCTGCCATCTCTTGACAAACAGGGACTTTATCTTACATAGTTAGTCTGCATCCGCTGCCTATAGCTGCGGAATAGCAAAAAGTTAATTTTAAGGAGGAATCAGAAATAATGAGCAAGCGGCTTTATGTAGGCAACATCTCTTTCAAGGCAACTGAGGACGATGTGAAGGATCTTTTTTCGCAGGTCGGCGAAGTTGTTTCGGTCAAGCTTATCAAAGATGCAGCAACCGGAAGGCTGAGAGGGTTCGGCTTTGTAGAGATGGCCTCTGATGAGGACGCTCAGAAAGCGGTTTCACAGTTTAACGGCAATGCATTCATGGACAGGAATATAGTTGTCAATGAGGCGAAACCCCTTGAAAAAAGGGACAGAGGCTTTTCAAGGGAAAAAAGCAGTTTCGGCAAGAGGGGGTAAAGCAGGCACTCCGTAAAAGTCTTATCCATCCGGCAGATTCATGATTTCTTGAGAAGCATAGAGCCTTTTGGCAGGCCCAGTTCTTTAGAAACCACATCGCACTTAGACTGAAAAAGGAAGAATATTTTCTTTTCAGCTCCGCCGAGGGTTTCGAAGTTTCCCTGTCCCTTGCTTATCACAAGCCGGGCATTTTTGAATATCTTCTTAAACGATTCCGGTGTCCATTCAAGTATTGTACCCACCGCATCAGAGCCATTATCAATAACTTCACACACATTTGCAAGACCTGACTCAGCGGCGTCTTCCAATGTGGCATCGTTGATCACAGGTCCGCCTTTTACGACTGCCAGCACAGTTTTCCCTGTACTGATCAGGGTTTCTATGAGTAATCTGTCGAAGACAATTTCTCCTGCATTATCAGCAAGATAGAGGATTTCGTCGGTTGAGGATAAGGCATCCTGGAATTCGAGGTAATCATCGACAGCCAACTGATTATTCAACGCATTGCTGATAGTCCCTTCAATATCCACTGATGTAAATATTCCGAAATCTATTACATTGCCTGCAATTGCAAGCCTTGTGCTCATCCACAACGGATCGTCGCTTTTTTCGACTGAAATCTTAAGTGATGGGTAGAGGTTGAGCGCATGCCTGTTACACTCTGATTTAATGCTCCTGAAAGGGTCTTTCCCGAGCATCTGTCTTATTCTTCTATGAATAAAAGTGGTCGTATACGCAGGAGGTTTTGACGTATCAGCCTTCCGTATATCTTCAAGTGTGCTTTTCAGTACAGACTGCTGCAGCCACTCATCGTTTGTTCCAAACCTTAGCGCAATAAGAGACTGCCGGAGGAAGCATGGGAAACAATCAAGATGGCTCTTCATTTAAGGGATTTCGCCTTTGTTTCGACTTCTTTTGAGAGCTCCTTTTTATAATCTTTCAGTTTCTTTGCGATCTCCGGGTCTTTCCTGCCAATTATCTGGGCTGCAAAGATTGCAGCATTTTTTGCACCGGGTCTTCCTATCGACATCCCGGCAACAGGCACACCCGGAGGCATCTGCACCGTCGAAAGAAGTGAATCGAGGCCTTTAAGAGGTGACGAATCAATAGGCACGCCTATCACGGGGATGATGGTATGGGCTGCGATAATCCCCGCCAGATGAGCCGCCATCCCTGCCCCCGCGATTATGACTTCAATCCCTTTCTTTTCAGCATCAGAGGCAATTTTTATGGCACGCGCCGGAGTCCTGTGTGCAGAAGCAATAGTTCTCATAAAAGGTATACCAAACTTTTTGAGCATTTCCCCTGAGCCTTCCATAACCGACTCGTCTGAATCGCTTCCCATAATTATCAAAACCCTTGGTTTCATGTCTTCTCCTTTTAAATATTTCCGTATTGAAAAACTTAACCACCGGGGTCACAGAAAAAACTCTGAGTTCTCTGTGGTTTTATATTTTCCCTCATCTTTGATAACACTTCAAATATTATCAACATTCCCGATGTCTTTCCTGTAATGCATTCCTTCAAACTTTATCTTTTCTATTGAATCGTAGACTGTCTTCCTTGCCTCCTTTATATCCCCGCCGGCAGCAGCAACGCTCAGCACCCTGCCTCCTTCACTCACGATCCTGCCGTTTCTGAAAGAAGTATTTTCATGGAATACAACAGCTTGCGGATCTGACTTTAGTTCGTCAAGTCCTGATATGACAGGAGCCGCCTTATAATTGCCGGGATAATCTTTTGAATAAATCACTGCGCAGACAGATGCTTCGTGCTTCCATTCAATATGCAACTCAGCAAGTCTTTCTTCTATAACAGCCGATACTATTTCGGTAAAGTCGGTTTCAAGCCTCGGCAGCAGGGTCTGAAGCTCCATCTCGCCAAAATTGCAGTCGAACCCCGTAACCCTGATTTCATCATTGTTGAGCACAAGATCGGCAGATATGGCGCCCTTATATTTTATGCCGTCTGCGCTGAGAGCTCTCAACAGCGGCTTCATCACCTTATCAAGGACAACCTTTTCGAGGTCTTTCGAAACAGACGGCCCCGGACTGAAAGCGCCCATTCCCCCGGTAGCCGGCCCTTCATTATTATCATTCATATGCCGGTATATATACAGACTGCTGAAAGGCATCACTGCTTTGCCGTCAGTCAGGGCAACAAAGGAAAACTTCCTGCCTTTTAAATGTTCTTCAACGATAACCTGCCTGCCTGCTTCGCCAAAGGCCCTGTCCCTCAGAATTCGTCCGAGGATTTCCGTAGCCTCTTCTATTTTTGAGGCAATAAAAACCCCGTCTTCCGCATGCCGTCCGTCGATCTTTATTTCTATTGGCGCACCCTTAAGTCTTATATATTCCTGTGCATGAAGGTTTGAAGTAAAAATAGCATACTCTGCAGACGGTACCCTTTGCAGTTTCATGAGGTTCTTCTCGAATACCCTGCTTGACCTGACCCTTACAGCGTTGCCGTTGGGACCCCAGACCTTACATCCCTCTCTCTCGAATGCAGTCAGAATATCAGCAGAAAAAAGATTTTCGGAACCGATTATTATCAGGTCCAGCCACTCATATTTTACAAAGTCAACAAGTGCGTTGAGGTCGTCAGGAGAAACATTAATGCGCTCTGCTATGCCGGCCATGCCGGCGTTGCCGGGACAGCAGTAAATCTTGTTAACATGCCTGCTCTGAGACAGCTTCCATGCTATAGAATGTTCCCTGCCTCTTCCACCGATGACAAGGACCTTCATAACAACATAATCCGTATTGCTTTATTAATAAGTATCAACAAATTAGACTCTTTCTCATTCCACTTGGTTACTTCCCGTTAATAAAGGAGGGCATAGGGTTATACATTCTCTATGGCAAACCGGGGGGTTAAATTCCCCCTTAACAAAGGGGGATGAAGGGGGTTGTTTCAATTTATTCTCAACCCACCCTTCTATAGCCATCAACACATTGGTTATATCTTTTTTGATGTCTGCATCGTTAAATCTTAGCACTGACAGGCTCATAGATTCCAGAAACTTTTGTCGTTCCGCATCGTAGCAGAATCGCCCATCGTGGCTTTCTCCATCGATTTCTATTACAAGACCGAGTCTGCTGCAGAAAAAATCTACGATATAATCTCCTATGGGTTTCTGTCTCATAAACCTAAATCCGCACATTTTTCTGCTTTTCAATTCATTCCATAGCAGAACCTCGGATAGCACTCCTTTCTTTCGGAGCTCTTTTGCCGAGGATTTTAATTTTGGATTGTAGAATATTTTTATAACAACCCCCTTTTATCCCCCTTTGTTAAGGGGGAATATTCTAACACCCTATCAGAGTTCAACGGGCTTGCCCGTGGGTATCTGCGCTCTCACAGTTCACGGTTTCTCCCGCCTTCGCCAGATAATCTGCAATTAACCCGTCGTACCTTGAGGTATGTTTAAATACCTTTTTTGCGAGTTCGAGTCTCGTTTTGTAACTCACATCTCCATCTTGGCTCTTCATTTCGTTCATTACCTGTCCGTAATCCGACGGATCAACGATGACAACAACGTCCTTAAAGTTCTTCGATGCCGAGCGCAGCATCGCGGGTCCTCCAATGTCGATGTTCTCGATAGCCTCTGCAAAGGTGACCCCGGGCTTTGCTATGGTCTCTTCAAAAGGATAGAGGTTTACGACAAGCATATCGATCATATCAATTTTTTGCTTCTTCAACTCCTCCATGTCTGCGGGGTTCTCCCGCCTTGCAAGCAGTCCGCCGTGGATTTTCGGGTGCAGTGTTTTGACCCTGCCTTCAAGCATCTCGGGCGAAGCCGTATGTTCCGAGACATCCTTCACAGGGATTCCTCCATCCCTTAAACTCTTTGCAGTGCCGCCTGTTGAGAGTATCTCTACCCCCATTGAATAAAGCTCCTTTGCAAACTCCACGACGCCCTTCTTGTCCGACACACTGATAACCGCTCTTTTAACTTTAGACATAATTCCCCCCTTAAAATAATAACCAATGACCAAAATACAAGCACCAAATAATAACCAAATTACAAATTACAAACAAATTTCAATAATCAAACTACGAACATTTGTCGGCGATAGCAGAAAATATCTTTCTTAACTCGACAGCTTCTGTCTGGAATTTAATAATATCTTCTTCATATTCTGGATTTGCTTCCTGCAAAAGTTCAAGCCAATAGTAAGTCTCTTTGGCTTCTTTACGGGAAATCTTAATGCGATAAGTAAAATCTTTTTTGCTTAATGAATCATTTGCCTCTCGGTAATTTGCGCCAACAGAACAGCTTGCACTTATCAATTGTGCTACAATCTCTTTATTTATTACAGTTTGAGGTAAATGCTTACAAAACCTTATAACACTCTTGGCAAATTCCAAGGACCTCTCTTCAAGGTCAAATTTCTTTTTGGTCATTGTCCGTTATTTGGTGCTTGTAACTTGTTCATTGGTTATTGTCCGTTATTTGGTGCTTGTAATTTGGTCATTGGTTATTCTTCCTGATATATCCCTTTTCCATCATGCTTGTGAACGAACCGTCTCCTATAATTACATGGTCAAGGACTCTTATCCCGATCAGCTCTCCCACATCCACAAGTCGTTCTGTTATGGAGATATCCTCACGGCTCGGCCCCGGGTCCCCACTCGGGTGGTTGTGAACAAAAATGACCGATGCAGCGGATTCCCTGATTGCATCCATAAATGCTTCACGCGGGTGTATCAATGAATTGGTCAGTGTCCCTTCGGACACACGGCCATCTTTAAGTAACCTGTTTTTTGCATCCAGCATGGCGCATCTGAAGACTTCTTTTTTCAGGTCCTTAAGGCGCTGATGATAGTAGTGAAAAACGTCCTGACCGGATGAGAAAACAGGGCCTTTCTCGTGAGATGTTTCAACAAGTCTTCTGCCGAGTTCAAAGGCAGCCTTAAGCTGCGCAATCTTCGCATTCCCCATCCCTTTAAACGACGCGAATTCATTGTGAGACGCATTTTCGATTTTTCTAAGGCCACCCAATGAATTAAGCATCTCCATCGCAAGGTCAATGGCGCTTTTCCCCCCTCCGCCGGTGCGGAGTATTATGGCGATAAGCTGGGCATCCGAAAGGTTGTGTGCGCCATGTATCAGCAACCTTTCCCTAGGCCTCTCCCCTTCAGGCCACTGTTTAATGCTCTGATAACCCATATTTTCAATATCCAAAAACCAATTTATAATAACCAACAACAGATGCGGAAAAATTTTAGCATCTGCAATAACTATTGGTAAAGGTTATTCTTAACCCGAAAAATGCATTTCAGTTTAATTCATGCAGGTATGTGCGCAGCAAGAGCTCTCCGGCAGCTCCTTTGGAGGAGGTTACATATCCGGCGTTCATGCACGTTTTCATTCCGAACGATTGGCTGTTATCAAACCCGAATCCTGCGTTGGAGAGGTTTTGATGCGCATAGGCCTGGAGGTATGGTGGTAAATGCAGTTTTCGGGTTAAGTTTTTACTTGCCGGATTATATTTGGCAATTGACTATTGGTTATTGATTATTGATAAAATAGAAGGGAGAAAAATATGATCTTCAGAATAAGAGATAAATATACATCCAACCGGGGCGGCTTCACCCTTGTCGAGCTTATCGTTGTTATGGTTATCCTCGGCATGCTTGCTGCCCTTGTCTTCCCGAGATTAATCCCGAAAGTCGGCAAAGGCAAGCAGTCTGCGGCAAGGACCCAGATTGAACTTCTCGGCCAGGCCCTTGACCAGTTCAGGCTGGATGTCGGCAGATATCCTTCGACAGCAGAAGGCCTCGACGCACTCGTTTCAGATCCCGGACTCCCCAACTGGGACGGCCCATATCTCAAAAAGAGTGTGCCTAACGACCCCTGGGGCAGACCCTACCAATATGAATCTCCCGGAAACCACGGCGACTATGACCTGCTTTCCTATGGCGTAGACGGTTCACCCGGAGGAGAAGACGAAAACAAGGACATCACGAGCTGGGAATAAAACTGTTATTGCCACTCCTCATGACATTTTTTGTCATATCAATTCTTTCAACATATTTTTTGAGGTCATTTTATCCACGGGATACAGCCTTACACCAAAATCCGGCATCGCAAAATCCTTGAATATATTTTACTTTTCTGAAAAGTTATGTATAATTGGATTTGCCTTATTTATTTTCACAGGTATGGCATGGAGCTTGCTTCAGAATAGAACAGAGGAAATCTGAAGGAGGTGGTGTCAAGAGTAATATTTAGCAGCAGGAAATCTTAAATGGTCATTCTTAATGACCTGAGTTTTAAATTAGAAGGAGGGAAAAATGTTTCAGACGATTCAGAAGATGAAGCAGGGTGACGAAAGAGGTTTTACCCTCATTGAGTTACTGATAGTCGTAGCAATCATCGGTATCCTCGCAGCCATCGCAATACCGGGCTATCTTGGAATGCAGGAAAGGTCGAGGAAAGGCGCTATTGTCAGGGCAGCATCCGCATCCGAGCCTGAGCTGCAGGCATGGCTTAATTCCTCGCTGAAGGTCGGTCCGCAGGCCGGTTTGATAGAAAATGATACAACCGGTAACGGTACAATAGACGGGTCCGATGCAGTAAATTCAGAGCTCCTTGGTGGAGTCTGCGCAAGTTATGAGATAGCTCAGGACAATATGGGCAAGTTATCACCTTGGAGCAGCAGTATCGACCTCTGGGAGGTTGCTGATACAGCTGGAGCAATTTACTGTAACGACGTGAACGTCAGTACAGTTGCTATTACGGCAAAAGACCTTCAGAACAATATTCTCCATACAAAAACAATCTTTTCAGATTAATGAAAGTATTTGGCATGCAGGGGGAGAAATCTTTCCCCCTGCATTTTTTATTCTTCGGCAGTTTTTCTCTGGTTCTTTTCTTCTCTGTTTCCCCTTCCGTATATGTAGGAGACAGCAGCCTTTTCACTGCCACCTCATTCTTCCTGGGATCAGCCCATCCTCCTGCATATCCGCTTTTTAACCTTTTAGGCAAGTTCTTCACTTTTCTTCCCTTCGGCAATATCGCTTTTAAGGTTAATATCTTATCAGCGTTTTTCTGCGCCTTAACAGCTGCATTGAGTTATAAAACAGCGTACTTTGCCACAAAAAACGCTATCATCAGTCTTTTTGCGCCCTTACTTGTTCTTGCCTCATCCAATTTTCTCTTTGAATCCTCCAAAGCAGAGGTCTATACGTTAAATGCCTTTTTTGTCATGCTTATATTCTATCTATGCCTGAGAGCAGTAAGAGAAGAGTTTTTTTTAAAGGAGATTCTGCTTTCATTTTTTATTCTTGGCCTCGGTATGGCGAACCATCACACTTCAGGATTTATGCTTTTCTTAATTATCTATGTACTCTTTATAAGAAGAAAGGTGCTGCCTCCGGGCACATTGGTATTCAGCATTCTGCTTTTTCTGGCTGGACTTTCTGTATATTTTTACTTACTTGGCAGAAGCTTCGCCGGCACATTCATAAATTACTCTCCTGTTTATTCTTTTTATGATTTCCTTCAGGTTTTTTCCCGGCATGAATATTCCGGTGGCACTCTTGCTGCGGCAAAGGGGGCTGTCACTTATGGCATCGGCTGGCTTTATGCATTAAAAAATTACGCCATTATCTTGTCAAGGGAAATTCACCCAATATTATGGATGTTTATTTTTGCAGGCTTATCTTTTACATACAAGGACAGGAAAAAAGTTCTATTCATGATTGTTTCTCTGGCAACATGGATACTGCTTGCAAGGATGACCCTTTCGGCAAAAGAGCTGAGCATAAAAGATTTGACCATTGTGAGTCAGTATTTTTTGCAAGTTATTCCGATTCTCGGTGTTATAGGTTCAATAGGTCTTTTTGCATTTCATGAGAAGATTAAGGGACACTCCACACTAATTTCCAGGGTTTTAGTTACAGGAATTATTTTATTTCAGATCATATATATTTCCATATCTGTTCAGAAGGCATCGCTTTCAGATAATTACATAGCCTCAAGCTGGCTAAAAAATATCGCCAGCATCTTTAAACCCAAAAGTTTTTATCTGGCCTTCGGAGATAATCCGGCCTTTCTGAGTTATTATGGCTTTGGCGTAGAAAGACTGAGGGACGACGTGCTGGTAATGGACGGATATACGGGACAGAATACGTTTCGCCTCATTCTTGCCCCAAAAATAAAATATTATGTCTGGTACCCGGATTTCTATGATGCTGAAATGACTTCAGTTAAATATTTCTATCCTATTGCAGAAGAAGGCAGATTATATGCAAGCAGGATCGGATCTTTGCCTCCAAGGATAAGGGATAAATTCGATACGAGGAGATATGTGCTTGGCAGTATTCTTATGAGCAGGGATTCAAATCTTTTATTTGAAGAAAAATTTAAGCACGACTTTCAGAAAATAGACTACAGGCATATTCTTTTAGGCTACAAAGAAGATTTCCTGATGTCTGATCTGCTGGTAGATTATTATTACAGCATATGGGCGTATGCACAGCTGCTCGCTGATGAAAACCTTAAAGAGGCTGAACATTATTACAGGCTGTCACTTTATCTGGCAAACCGGGATTTGAAATTTGAAATCTTTAAAGACTATCTTGGTTTTGTTGCAAAAAAGAGTCCGACGGCTGCATCAGAATTGATTGCCGAGCTTGTAAAAACAGCTCCTGACGCAGAGTCAAAGAAGAAGATTGAAGAGATAAAAACATGGTTTGAAAGCGAGTACGCTCATTAAAAGTTCAAAAAAATAAAAATAAGGAGTGACTAAGATGTACATAATAATACAAAAAATGCAGACTCGAAAAAACAGTGGGTTTACCCTGATTGAACTGCTCATTGTAGTCGCCATAATCGGCATCCTCGCTGCAATTGCAATACCCGGGTTCTTGGGCATGCAGGAGAGGAGCAGGAAAGGGGCTATGTTAAGGGTTGCAACAGCGTCGGAGCCGGAAATACGCGCATGGCTTCATTCATCTTTGCAAGTGGGCACCTTGTCGGGACTGATCGAAAACGATACGAATGGTGATGGCACAATCGGCGCTGGCGATGTACCCAATTCGCAATTGATTGGAGGCGTGTGCGCCAGCTACGTAAATGCCCAAACTAATGCCGGGAAAACATCTCCATGGAGCGACAGTATAAATCTCTGGGCAACTTCCGCCACCAACGGGGCCATCTACTGCAATCAGATGACTGTCAGCACCATAACGGTCACTGCTCTCGATATGCAAGGTTCAGTTCTGAATGTAAAAACGATCATGTCAGATTTCTGATGATAAATCAGGATTAACATCTTAGAGTAGAATTGGTCTTCCCTTAATACAAGTATTTTGTTATATTCATTCCATCCATGTCGTATCTTTTTAGTACATACACATGTCATCTATCAAAAATCCTCGGGGGAATAAGCGTTCAAAATGTCTGAAACAGTGAATAAATCCCTTAAGACCGCTGTCAGTGGAACAACGCTCGTTTTTTTTGGAATGGTATCGAGTATCCTTTTGTGGTTTTTCACAAAGATACTAATCGTCCGATATACAACCAAAGAAGAATTCGGATTATACTCCTTGTCGGTTGCCATTGTAGGTATCTTTTCGATTTTATCAACGCTTGGGCTTCAGGAAGGTATTGCAAGATACATATCAATTTTCATAGGCGAAGACAGGCATGATAAAGCAAAAGCAATGGCCAGAGCTTCATTACTTGTCGGTTTTTTATCGAGTTTATTTTTCTTTGGGGTACTCTTCTTATCCTCAGGTATTCTTTCTAATTATATTTTTTATAAAAAAGAACTGCTGGCACCTATTAAGGTACTATCATTTTTTATCCCTCTGTCAGTGATGGCAGTAATAATGTCAGGCATAATGAGAGGCCATAATATGTTTATCCCAAAAATTTATGCAGATGTGGGACAGCCTCTATTTTTCCTCATCCTTCTCGGCTTATTTTTCCTGCTTGGACTTCCATTCATAAGCATAATTTATGCTTATGTATTATCAATGGCCGCGGTTTTTGTAATCGTTGGATATTGCTTGCTTAAAGAAGTCAATATAATGACCGTCTCAGCATGCGTTTGGGAGGAAAATAAAGAGCTGTTAAGGTTCTCCATTCCAGTGCTTGCCGTATCAGTATTAATCGTCATACTGGGTTGGACCGACACACTGATGCTTGGGAGATATACAAGTACAGCAGATGTAGGCATATATAACGTAAGCATTTCTCTTGCCAAACTACTCGTATTTCCCTTAAATGCTATCTCATTTGTGCTGATGCCTTTAGCCGGGGAAATGTTTGCGAAAAAGCAAAACGCTGAACTTGGAAGGACTTACCAGATCCTCACCAAATGGATTTTCTCAGCCACTTTCCCCATTTTCTTTATTCTGTTCTTCTTCCCAGAAATGACCATAACTTTCTTATTCGGTGCTCGTTTCATCGATGCCACAACGTCTCTGCGCATTCTCGCCGTCTGTTTTTTGTTTCACTCTTTTATGGGTGCAAATGGGACATTATTGCTTGTAATGGGGCTATCGGGCACCCTGATGAACATCTCTATATTTGGCTTTGTTCTTAATATAGGATTGAATTATATTATGATTAAGCTTCTTGGTTACGGCATAATAGGGGCATCGTGGGCAACCCTTATCTCGTATACTGCATTAAACATTTTAATTTCATTTATGCTCTATAGAAAAAGCAGTATTCATCCCTTTACGATTAAATATATAAAACCTATAATTGCATCTTCTTTAATCGGGATAATTATATACGCTCTTGCCAAGAACCTCTTTCTCTATAGCTGGATGCTTCCTTTATATTTTCTGCTATTTATTTTTGGTTATCTCTTAAGTCTTTTACTCACCAGAAGCATAGAAAATGAAGATATTCTGATGTTAATGTTTTTATTTAAAAAGCTTGGGCTCGGATCAGATGCACTTATAACATACTTAAATAAATTTAATAAATCATCATAGAGGAGAGAAAATGCTTACAAAAGTAAATAAAACAGATTATTTTACATTAACTTTTATTAATGAGATTTTAGAAGATTTATGCATGTATCATAATAACAATATTGACTTTGAAAGAATTGGTTGTCCTCCCGAAAGATTTTCATTGATATGTATTTTAAGGAAGTTAAGGGAAGGTTTCAGAAAACAAATATTAAGATTTTGCTTGAAAGATCAGCATAAATACGTAACAGATTTTTTAAAAAATGGTGGAGAGGATTTTGGTGCTTTTTTAAACGGTTTAACCAATTTATTCGACTTACTTGGCGATTCTAATTCGAAACAATTATTGATTAAAATTTTGGCGTTCAGAGCTTTAGGGAAAGAACACGTCAAGTTACCGTTGAATACGCCCGAATATTGGGAACAAAGAAAGTTTGCGTACTCTCTTATTAAAGGCAAAGAAACCATCGCGATTAATTTTATGAATTGGAAACTAAGGCGTTTTAATTTAAATAAAATTAATTTCCCAATAGAGCTTTATTTAGTCCCTATGGCTGTGACAGCAAGGTTCATCCTGAAAAACTATGAATATATAAACAAGAACGTATTAATCAAGGCTGAAAGTGGTGATTTTGTTATAGACGCCGGCGGCTGGATAGGAGATAGCGCCCTATATTTTGCACACGAAGTGGGGGCGAACGGAAAAGTCTTTTCTTTTGAATTCGTGCCAGAAAGTTTGGAAATTATGAGGAAAAACTTCGAACTTAATCCCTCTCTCAAAGATAGAATTGAAATTGTCAATAACCCTTTATGGGACGAATCTCAGATGGCTTTATCTTTCGAAAATAATGGACCCGGCACCAAGGTGTTACATAATGCAAGAGTTAAAGTTAGTGATATAATATTGACAATCTCCATAGATGATTATGTTGATAGAAATAGTATAAATAGAATTGATTTTATAAAGATGGATATAGAGGGATCAGAGCTTAAGGCACTTAAAGGGGCTGAAAAAACAATAAGAAAATATAGGCCTAAGTTAGCCATTTCTCTCTATCATAATTTATCTGATTTCGTCACTATTCCAGAATTTTTGCAATCACTGCAATTGGATTATGAATTTTTCTTAGGGCATTATACAATACATACTGAAGAGACTGTGTTATTCGGGCAGCCCAAAAAAACTTTTAGTTCTTAAAAATAACTGAGGAAATATTAATGAAAAAATTACTTAGGAAGTTTAAAAAAAGACTTATGACTGAAAAAATACATATGATTAATTATGTATTTGATACTTTTAAAGCACAATCTTTTGCTGATTTAGGTGGGATATGGGGAGTCGACGGAGGGTATACCTTTTACACGCTGGAAAAATTTCCAGTCGAAAAAGCCTTTTTGGTAGACACAAATATTTCCGATGTAGTTATGAGTAAGAAAAAAACTATCCCTCAATTAGCCCTGATAAAGGATAATTTTGGATCGCATGATGTTGCTCGTCAAATAGGATCGGTAGATGTTATTTTTTTATTCGATGTACTACTCCATCAGGTATCACCCAACTGGGACGAAATAATCAAGATATATTCAGATAATACTAAGTCTTTTATCGTATATAATCAACAGTTTAAGGGTAGCAAGACTGTCAGACTTCTTGATCTCGGGCAGGAAGAATATTTCAAGAATGTCCCGCACAAAATAGATGAGGGGCAGTATAAATTACTATTCGAGAAAATGTACGAGATGCATCCTCAGCATAACAGGATTTACAGGGATATACACAACGTATGGCAATGGGGGATAACGGATAACGACCTTGTTGATGTCATGAAAGTCAATGGATTTGAAATGGTGTATTTTAAGAATGACGGTCAATGGGGCAAGCTGATAAATTTCGAAGGTCATGCATTCATTTTTAAAAAATAGTAGAGAATTTTAATGCTGTTATTTGCAAAGTAGAGTTCGTCGTATTCTAAATCATTTGCCCAGTATAAGATACAGCTTTTTTTATGAAAATGTTTATATGACTTTTTTTCGATTCTTTTTTTACAATCCATGATCCTATCTAATAATTATGTCACCGAGATGAGATTTCAATGAAGAATAATTTAATGCAATCGCCCATATTTATTATCGGGAATCCTAGATCAGGAACAACTTTATTACGATTAATGCTGAATAGCCACAAAGATATTTTAATTCCTCCGGAATGCGGATTCGCCATATGGTGGCATGATAAATATAGGAATTGGGATTTAAATCCTGCGGATAATATTATATTAAGTAGCTTCTTGGATGATTTAAAATCTTCACGTAAAATTGAATTTTGGAATCTCGATTATAATGAATTGAAAAAATTTATTATTTTTAAACAACCTCTATTTTATACTGATTTAGTCTCTACAATATATGAGTTCTATGGAAAGTCTAGAGGACGAAAATTCAAACGGTGGGGAGATAAGAACAATTTTTATCTAAGACATATTCATTTAATAAAACAACTATTTCCCCAAGTATATTTTATTCATATAATAAGAGATGGGCGAGATGTGGCTTGTTCATATATTAGACTAAATAAAAAAAACATTATTTCAAAATATGCGCCAATCTTCCCTAAAAAGTTACGGGAAATAGCTCTTGAATGGACATCCAACATTTTATGTATTAGAAGGTCATTCAATATTTTAAACTGGCAAAATGTTCTTGAAGTTAAGTACGAAGATTTAGTAAGTACTCCTTATTTGGAACTTAAAAAAATATGTTCTTTTCTTAAACAACCTTTTCATCGATCTATGATAGATTATTATAAAAGCGCTGAAAAACAAGGCAATGAGCCAAAAGATTTTTTACAATGGAAAGAAAAAATACTACGGAGACCGACTAACAGAGAAGTGGGGCGGTATAAAAAAGAATTAAGCCTTAAAGAGCTTAATTCTTTCAATTCAATAGCTGAGGAGATTCTAAAAATCTATAAATATAAATTGTAGGTTTTGCAACTAAACAAAATAGAATTTTAACATCCAATGACCAAGAAAAATATTGATGACTTAGGCATCTTTGGTGGTAATCCAGCTTATGCTGAACCGCTCCATGTAGGCCGACCAAACATTCCCGATCGCACGCGGCTTCTTGGCCGTATAAACGACATTCTTGACAGGCGTTGGCTGACAAATCGAGGCATGTATGTGCGGGAGTTCGAACAGAGAATAGCCGATTTAGCTGATGTCAAGCACTGCATATGTATGTGCAACGGCACAGTTGCTCTCGAAATTGCAATTAGAGCTTTGGAGCTAACCGGCGAAGTCATAGTTCCATCATTCACATTTATCGCTACTGCCCACGCATTGCAATGGCAGGAAATAACACCGGTATTTTGCGACATAGATCCTGTTACTTGCAATATAGAACCCAACTGTATAGATCAGCTCCTAACTCCCAAGACGACAGGCATAATAGGCGTACATGTTTGGGGTCGCCCGTGCAAAATCGATGAGCTAGCCGAGGTTTCGCAACGTCATAAGCTTAAGCTTCTTTTCGATGCTGCACATGCTTTTGGTTGTTCTTATAAAGGCCAGATGATCGGCGGTTTTGGAGATGCTGAAGTCTACAGTTTTCATGCAACGAAATTTCTCAATACTTTCGAAGGCGGAGCAGTCGTTACCAATGATGACTCGCTGGCGACAAAAATCCGCCTTATGAAGAATTTTGGTTTTTCGGGTTATGACAATGTAATTTATATAGGCACAAATGGCAAAATGAATGAAGTCTCCGCTGCGATGGGATTGGCAAGTCTCGAAAGCATGGGTGACTTTATTGAAACCAACTTTCAAAATTATATGAAATATTCCGATAAACTGAAGGGAATAAGCGGTATGAGGCTCGTGAAGTATGACGAACAGGAAAAGAATAATTATCAATATATTATCCTGTACGTTGATGAAAAGATTAGCGGAATAACAAGGGATCAATTAATGAATATCCTGCATAAAGAAAATATCTTAGCCAGACGCTATTTTTATCCCGGCTCGCATAAGATGGAGCCTTACCGTTCATATTTCCCGAACGCAGGGCTGCTGCTTCCCGAAACCGAAAAAATTACCTCGCAGGTTATTAGTCTGCCTACAGGGACTGCCGTGGGTATAGAAGAAATAGAGAATATTTGTAAAATTATTCGTTTTATCATCGATAATGCTTCTGAAATCAGAAAACGTCTTCCTTCTTAAAGTAGCAAGATAAGCTTATAATGTTATAAAGATGGAATTTATTAGATCAATTAAGCAAATCATCTTCAGCATTTGCCTTTTAAGATTAACTATGCCATGAAAGTCAGCGTTTCTTTAGTAACTTACAATCAGGAAAAGTATATCGTTCAGGCTATTGAGAGCATCTTAATGCAAAAAACTGACTTTAATTTTGAAATCATAATCGGCGAAGATGAATCTCAAGATAACACAAGATCAATAGTAATGGAATATAGGAGACGTTATCCCGACAAAATCAGACTGTTTCTAAATGCCAGAAATGATAAGAATTTTTCAGATGGCATGCCCGCGGGAAGGCAAAATTTAATAAACAATCTCAATAATGCAAATGGCGAATACATTGCTTTTCTTGATGGAGATGATTACTGGACTTCTCCTGACAAACTTCAAAGACAGGTCAATTTTTTGGACACCCATCCTAATTATTCCATGTGCTTCCATAGCATTCAAATGGTATCAGAAGAAGGCCAACTTATGTCAATTAAATCTCCGAAAGGAAAAAAACAAATCTACACTCTTCGCGACCTACTAAAAGGCAATTTCATTTTTAAATGTTCAGCGATGTATAGAAGAGGTTTGTTTAAGGAATTTCCTGAATGGTTTTATAAAACTCCTTTAGCAGACTGGCCGCTCTATATCCTAAATGCAAAACATGGGGATATCGGATATATAGATAAGGTTATGGGCGCATATAGGGTACACAGCGAAGGGATATATTCTTCAAAAGGAGAAATTGAACAGGTAAAAGGAACGATTGAGATTTATCCGCATATCAATAACTATTTGGATTATCGATATAATTTTCTCATCAAATCAAGAATGTACTTTAAATTGATTGAAAAAAAGATGGGAATTGCCTTAGAGTCTCTTAAGTTAGGCCGTATTGTTAGTATATACAGGAAATTGTTTTATGAATAGATATTTACAAACAGCCAAGTTAAAACTTGCGCAGGAACAGCTCATTAAATACACATGATAGATGATTCCTGCCTCTTCACAATAATATCCAAGAATTATATCTCCTATGCAAGGAGTCTGATCAAATCCTTTCAGAAGTATCATCCAGGTGTTAAGACTTTTGTTCTTCTTGCAGATAAAATAGATGGATTTTTTGACCCTTCCCATGAAGTCTTTGAAATCATAGAAGCAGATAATCTCCGCATAGAGGATTTTGCATCGTTCAGCTTTAAATATAATATTGTTGAATTTAATACTGCTGTGAAGCCATTTTTTTTCGAGAAACTCTTTTCCATGGGTTACAAAAAAGTTATATATATGGATCCGGATATACTTGTATTCAGACAGATTGATGAGGTCTTCCAAGCACTCGATAAACATTCAATTGTTCTAACGCCACATATAACCGCCCCTCTTCCGGATGATGGGTGCATACCAAGAGAAATTGATATGCTTAAGGCAGGCATTTTTAACCTTGGATTCCTCGGCCTTTCAAGAAGCAAAAATTCAGTAAAATTACTTGAATGGTGGAAAAGCAGACTATATGATAAATGCCTCCAGTCGCCTGTTTCCGGTTATGCAGTAGACCAGATATGGTTGAGCCTCGTCCCGTCTTTTTTCGAGGATTATTATGTTATGAAAAATCCCGCGTACAATGTAGCGTACTGGAATCTTCATGAGAGGCAGCTTTCGCAACAAAACGAGATTTTTTTCGTCAACCAGAAGCCTTTAACCTTCTTTCATTTCAGCGGTTTTATGCTAAATAATATTGAAAGAATCTCTAAATATCAGAATCGTTACGACCTTAAGGTTCGCCCCGACCTTCATAAACTCTTTGAAATCTACAAGGAAATTCTTCTCGAAAACGGGTATGAGAACACAAGCTCATGGCCTTATTATTATGGTTTTTTAAAAAGCGGAACAAAGATATCAGATCTGGCGCGAGGCATCTTCTATGGTCTGAATCTTAGATCAGAAACTTTCGGGGACCCTTTTGAGAGGTTCTGGAGCAGACTCATTAACTTCAGATATCTGAGGGCTGTATTTAAAGAAAGGTTTATCCGAACCATTGTGGATAAGTTGTTTCTATATGCATGGAAGGTTCTTCTTAAAAAAAGAGGCAAATAACATAGCCATTCAGAGACTCTTTCATCTTCTATGAATATCCTTCATTTAATTTATGACCACACCAATAACCCATGGGTCGGGGGTGGTGGTGCAGTCAGAGCTTATGAAATATATAAACGCCTTTCGTCAAAGCATTTCATAACAGTCGTTAGCGGAAAATATCCGGGGGCAAAGGACTATAGCGAAGGTAATCTGCATATCCATTTCGAGGGGACTCATCTGAACAACTATGTTTTAAGCACTTTTAGCTATGCTTTTTTGGCTGCGCTTTTTTTGAAAAAATACGGCAGGAATGCCGATATTATTGTTGAGGACTTTGCGCCCTATAACCCCCTTTTTTCAAAATTTATTGTTACTAAGCCGGTTATCCTGCAGTTGCATCATAAAGAGGGGATAGAGTTGTTCAACCGTTATCTTCTTTTTGGACTTCCTTTCATGATTATGGAAACGGTATATCCCCGTTTATTCAGAAACATTATCTGTGTTTCTAATGAGAGCAGGAAGAAGTTCGGCGTCAAGCAGGCCGTCATCATTCCTAATGGAATAAGCAGGGAGTTATTCGATATTTCTCCTTCAGATAATGATTATACTGCCTACCTGGGTAGATTGCAGATTCATAATAAAGGTCTGGATACATTAGTGGAGGCAATGAAGTCAGTCAATTCGAAGCTTTTAATTGCAGGAAGAGGAAAAGATGAATCGAAATTAAGAAGCTTAATAGAACATAATAACGTATCCGATCATGTTGAGTTGACCGGCTTTTTAAGCGATGGGAAAAAGGGTGAATTTATAGCCCATTCAAAATTTGTGGTGCTGCCTTCACGGTATGAGGGACAGGGAATAGTTTTGCTTGAAGCCGCTGCCTGCGGAAAACCGGTTATTGTGAGCGATATCCCCGAATTACGTTACTCCGTAGATGCCGGCTTTGGTATATCTTTCCGAACCGGTAATGCAGACGATTTAGCGGAAAAAATCAGATTCCTTGACGAAAACGATTTACTCCGGCAGGAAATGGGTAGCAGGGGAAGGGAGTTTGCAAAAAATTATACTTGGGATGCTGTTGCAGAAGAATTTGAGAAATTCCTGTTTAACGTCTACAAACTTAATAATAATTAAGGATAGCCGAATACTTTCAATATATAATATTTATGGGGCAGATTCGAGAATAACTCAAGATTACTTCGCTTTATGACCATATACTGTAATAATCGAAGAGATTAGGGTAAAAATAGGCAAAAAACCAAGTGCTAATTTTGATCTCGACAAAATATTTTTTGAAGTTCTTCCTATGCGTGTTATATCAATTTTTCTGAAACCGGTTTTTTTTAGCAGCGTCTTTATTGACTTAGCCGAAAAGTAATTCAAATGCGCCGGCGGGTCATAATAATACCATTTATATCCTTTTATGCGAGCGTAATAACTTCTTGAATTTCCGGTTGTCAATAAAAGGACACCCCCTTTTTTAAGTTTTGAAAAAACATTGCTGCAAAATTTGACAGTATTCGGATCATGTTCAATAACTTCATATGCGACTGCAATATCATACTTTTCTGACGGGATATCCTCCCATTTTCCATACGTCTTTGCTCCCTTATTTTCTAGAAAAGCATTCACGATAGACGCTTTATCAAAACATTCAACAGAAGAAAAGGCAGAAAGATACCGGAACAGATTATCTTCGGGCCCAGGACCTATCTCAAGAATATTCTTGTCTGACAACCCATTTTTACCAAATAAATTTACAATATCATACGTAATCTTGTTCACATGCAATGTTTTTGCGGGCTCCCAGTTGCCAAAATAAGCAGCAAACGAAGCTTTTTGGCCCCTAAAATAATTTTCATCGTAGAAATCTTCCAGGTTAATAGCATCTTTCTCCTGAATCCACTGATGGAAACAGTTCGTGCATTGCAGTAGCTTGTACCCTTTCAATGCATACTTGAAATGAGCTTCCTGATTGCAGACAAAGCAATTCATATGATGATCATGAACTACGTTCAACGCGGTCGCCTTTTAATAATCCGCCACCAGCTGTTGTAAGGTGTCAACTTGCAAAGGAATTCGGCTCTTATATCTTCAAGATAATTGACTATCGCAGGGTTGATGAAATCCTCAACTAAAAGGTATGCCTCGTTGACCGAATGCAAAACCCTTTCTCCTCCCTGAAGGACTTCTGTCTCCACACCTTCAACGTCTATTTTAAGAACAATAACTTCGTAAGATGTTATTGTATCTTTCAATAATGAATCAAGGGTTTTTGTATAGACTTTCTGTCTATCCTCTATAGAACCCTGCCTTCCTAACCCGCTTGCTCCGGGCGCTTTGATATTGAAAGTAAATTCCATTTCTCTATCATCTTCATTGAATAATGCAAATTTGTATTTCCCGGTTTTATCCTCAAGTCTGTTTAATCTAATGTTTTCTTCAAGAAGAGCATGACTTGAATCAGCGGGCTCGAATGCAACAATAAAAATTTTATCGTACTTCCTGAATCGATTTCCTACTGTCACAGTGAAAGTGCCGAGATCAGCTCCTATGTCAGCAAATAGAATCCTTTTTCCGCTTTTCATTAGCTGTTGGATTAAGCCCAAAAGATAGTCTACATCCCTTCTTTCAAAAGCAGGGGATACATTGGACATATCAACGGTGCCGGGTCTTATTTTGAATCGACCGAATTTAGTTTCAACAAGGTCATCCTTGAATGGCGATGGCAGGAGAGAAGCACGGTCTATCAATTTCATTGATGAATATAAAAGTTCGTAGAGGAACATCTTAAACTTTGGGTTTTTTACCTCGAACCAGAGATAGAATATTTTTACAATGAAGTACTTCCAGTAAAAAATTATCTTATCTTTTAACCTGTATCTATATTTCATGGAATAATGTCAGCGCTAAAGAATTTTGTAAAAAATATTACATTGAAACTATACAATAAAAAGATGAAGAAAAGCTTGGTGCTTCCCATGTACGGAATCGGTGACGTTCTTATGACAACCCCTGCCATCAGAAATCTGAAAGAACAGTCAGATGCAGAAATTACTTATCTCCATATGTTTAAAACAACAAGGGATATCCTGATTAATAATCCATATATTGATGAAAATATACATTTTCCGTTTCTCGAAGCAGGCAGATTAAAAGGATTGCGTTTTCTATTGGGGTTAAGGAAAAAATACGACTATTCAATAAATTTTTATCCTTCAAACAGGAGCCAGTATAACATTGCCGCTTTTGTCATAGGCAGTCCTGTTCGCATCGGACATCGTTATACTGTGAAAGACCTGGAGGAGTTGAACTGTTTAAAAAACAAAACGCTAAAAGAAGATGACAAATTGCATAATGTTGAGGAGAACCTGAGGCTTCTTGGCTTCCTGGATATAAAAGAACCGAATCCATATCCACTGGAGATATATTTAACAGACGAAGAGATATCTTTTGCCCGGCGATGGTTAGAAAAAAATGCAATTGACAATAAGATTCTTATAGGTATTCATCCGGGCACCAGCGCTTTTAAAAATCAATACAAAAGAAGATGGAATGAAGCTTCATTTGCAAACCTTATAGACAGGCTCTCTGATGAAAAAAAGGACAGTGTTTTTCTCCTTTTTGGAGGACCTGAGGAACAATCATTGAAGAAGAGGATTGTCTCGGTTCTTCATGATTCCAGAAAAGCATTTCCGGTTGATTCACTGTCTGTAAGAGAGGCAGCCGCCCTTATGAAAAAGTGCAGACTGTTTATAAGTAATGATGCCGGGCCTATGCATATGGCTGCATCGGTTGGTATTCCTATAGTAGCTATTTTTGGTCCTACCAACCCGGTTTGGGTTAAACCATGGGGTGTAAGACATAAAATTATAAGGTTAGGCTTGCCATGCAGTCCCTGCTTCAGGTATTCACCGAAACCTCTGACGTGTGCAGCCAAGTTAGATTATGCCTGCATGAGAGATATAAGTGTTGATCTGGTTTATGATGCCTGTGTGGATCTACTGGAGAAAGGCGACATTGCATAGGATGGATAATTACTTGCGCAAATATATATAAATCATTTACTTACAAAGGGTGCATGGAAAATACCGGACACCCTCCCCTTCATCCCCTCCCATCAAGGGAGGGGAATCGACACTGTTCCCTCCCCCCTTTTAGGAGAGAATTAGGGAGAGGGGCATTTTCGAATCAACAACTTTATATCTCCTGTTAATATTCCGGATGAGTTCTGGCATGAGATATGCTAAATTATAAGATATGAAAGCCCTTGTAATCTTGCCGACCTTTAATGAAGTCAAAACGCTTCCGCAAGTGCTTGAAAAAATCTCCGCTTTCGAATGGCTGGATGCTCTTATTGTGGATGACAATTCTTCAGACGGCACCGACAAAGTGGTCGAACAGTGGCAAGACAGGTCAGACAGGTTCCACATTTTAAGGCGTCCGGCCAAGATGGGGCTTGGAAGCGCCTATGTTGAAGGCTTCAGATGGGGGCTCGAACGAAAGTATGACTACTTTTTCGAGATGGATTCAGATCTTTCTCACAACCCGGATGCATTGCCATGGTTCCTGAAGGAGATGGAGGATGGCGGCTATGATCTGGTTATAGGCTCCCGGTATACCAACGGCACCATAAGTGTCGTCGGCTGGGACTTCAGGCGCCTCCTTATGTCAAAATTCGGCAATTTCTATGCATCCAGGATACTGGGCATGAGATTGAATGATTTAACAAGCGGGTTCAGGTGTTACACAAGGCAGGCATTAAAGGCTATTGAACTTGAAAAAGTCTATTCGAATGGATATTCGTTTCAGATCGAAATGGTATACCGTGTTGCAAAAACCGGGTTCAAAGTAGGAGAGATGCCCATCACATTTTACGAAAGAAAGCATGGCTCCTCAAAGATGTCCAAAAAAATTGTGAGAGAGGCTGTTTTTCTTCCATGGAGGCTGAGGATAAGGGAAATAGGCAACTTTTTTGGGAAAATATTCTTAAAGAAAAATTATGTTAAAGAAGTATCTGATTAAAGGTTTCTTATTAGTCGTTTTATTTATGTTGCTCGTAGGCGTCAAGGCTTTTTATTTGCAGAGGAGCCATTTTCTTGCTGCTGAAAAATATTATGCCGAGGCTAACTGGAAACTGGCTATCCGTGAATATGATACTGCCATGCACTTTTACACCCCGTGGTCTCCGTATATAGAAAAATCTGCCCTGAAACTTTGGGAAATAGGCGAAATGTTCGAGAAGGAAAATAAGCTTGACTGGGCAAATATAGCTTACTCATCAATCAGAAGCTCCTTTTATGCCTCAAGAAGTCTCTATACCCCGGGCAAAGATTGGATCAATAAGTGCGACGAAAAGATAGCGGACCTCAATGTAAAGATGCTTGTACAAGATGGCTCTATTCTTCCAAAAGATGCAGATGCGGAAAAAGCAAAGCACCTATATGTAATGAAAGTTGACAGGGCGCCCAAACCTCTTAGGGCTTTGCTTGTTGTGGCAAGCTTTCTGGGATGGATCGGATCGGTTTTATTCATAATATTCAAGGGTTTTCATGATGACGGCAGAATAAACAGGAGACTCTTGTTATCCGGCTCTGCATCTTTAATCTGCACCTTTGTCATCTGGATTATAGCGATGCTTAACACATAAAAACTTGAGGGGGACAGAAAGATGAATAAAAAAGGCGTTACCTTAATCGAACTGGTGATAGTAGTTGCCATCATCAGCATACTTGCAATGATTGCAATCCCGGCTTATATTGGCCAACAAAGAAGTGCGGCACGCACAGAAGCCTATGCAAATCTGGAGAACATAAGGCTACTTGAAGAACAATTTTTTGCCGAGAACGGAGTGTATACCATATCACTTGGAACATGTGCTGCAAATAATCCGGGCAATGTGAATACAATTCAAAGTTCACTTCCTGCTTTCCGTCCGGGAACTGGACAAGGTTTCAGTTACTGCATTCAGGCAAATATTGACCTTGCGGGTAATGCTCAGACACCTTGCTTTAGAGCTTCTGCGTTTGGAAATACGGGACGAGTTGCAGGCGATATTTTTAGGATCGATTGTAACAATAACAAGGATTACTAAAAAGCTGTTTGATTTTTACAGACAAAAGCACCCGTGTATAATTTAACTTTGCTGTCACCCTTAACTTGTTTCAGGGTCACGGAACCTGCTGAATTTCGTCATGCTGAAATAAATTCAGCATGACGAGATGCGTTTTTACATACTCCTGTTAATTTTTTCTTGACAACCGGATCACTTTTTCGTTATCTTTTTATTTCTAATAAGTAAATAAAGTAGCTTGAAGGGGGGTAGAGAATTGTATGCTTTAGGGACACATTTATTGGTAGAATTGCGGGACTGCAATCCCGAAACTCTCAAAAGCCTCGAGAAGGTCAGAAATGCATTGGTCTCGGCTGCAAGAGAGGCCAAGGCGACAATAGTTGATGTTTCCTTCCATGAATTCAATCCCTTTGGTATCAGCGGCGTCGTAGTGATAGCGGAATCGCATCTGACAATCCATACGTGGCCTGAATACGGCTATGCTGCGGTCGATATCTTTACCTGCGGTGATATCATCAAGCCCGAACTGGCGGCCTCATTCCTCGTGAGGCAATTCGAATGCAAAAACCCTTCGATAGTCGAAATGAAGAGGGGCATCCTTTCTCATGAAAACGAGAAGCTGCCCCATAAGATATCGGAAGATTCTGCGGCCGAGTTTTGCCAGACTTTCCGACGATAGCGGAACAGAAACAGGAGGCCTATTTATCCTCTCTGTCTGTTAAGGCTGCTATACCCGGCAGTTCCTTACCCTCAAGCAGCTGAAGAGACGCGCCTCCGCCTGTTGACATGAATGAAATCGCATCGGACACGCCCGCCCTGTGCACGGCGAGGTTGGTGTCTCCGCCGCCTACTATGGTAAGGGCATATGCGTCTGCTACTGCCCGTGCGATATCGAACGTGCCCCTCGAAAAAATATCCATTTCGAACATGCCCATAGGCCCGTTCCATAATATGGTCTTGGCATCCTGTATCGCAACAGTAAACAGTTTTACCGAGGCCGGGCCGATATCGAGCGCCTTCCATCCTTTTGGTATCTCAAGTGTCGGTACGATCTTGATCACAGTGCCCGGCTCTGTATTCCGGGCAATTACGCAATCCACAGGCAGGTAAAACTTGACGCCGTTTTCTATCAGCTTCTTGCGTATCCTCTCAGCGGTATCCAGCATTTCATCTTCAACAAGAGAGTCTCCGATCTCGTTGCCCATTGCTTTTATGAAGGTAAAGGCCATGCCGCCTCCCACCAGCACCTTATCGACGTTTCCCACGAGATGTTCAAGAACCCCTATCTTTCCGGAAACCTTTGCACCACCAAGGATGGCAATGAAAGGCTTGACAGGATTATCAATCGCTCCCTTAAGGTATTCTATCTCCTTCTTGAGGAGAAACCCGGCTGCTGAAGGAATAAATTTTGTTATTCCGACAGTGGAAGCATGGGCTCTGTGCGCTGCTCCAAAGGCATCGTTTACAAAGACATCAGCGAGATTCGCCAGAGAACGGGCGAACTCCCCGTCGTTCTGCTCCTCTTTCGGATTAAACCTGAGGTTTTCAAGTAGAATCACGTCGCCGTTCTTCATCTTAGAAACAAGTTTTTCAACCTGGCTGCCCACGCATTCAGGAGCAAAGACCACCTCCTTATTGAGGAGCCTCTTCAGACGCTTTGCAACGGGAGCAAGGCTCAATTTCGGGTCGGCTTTTCCCTTTGGTCTCCCGAGATGAGATGACAGAATGACCTTTGCTCCTTCGTCGATTGCGTAATTAATTGTAGGGAGTGTCGAGCGTATCCTCCTGTCATCAGTAATCATAAGGTTCTCATCAAGCGGAACGTTAAAATCAGCCCTTATGAATACTTTCCTGCCTTTAATGTCAAGGTCTTCGATGGTAAGTTTATTGAATAAATCTCTATTCGGGATCGGCTCCGCAATGTCTCTTTTTTTCATAACTACACCCGCTTTCCAATATACAGAATCAGGTCTCTCAGCCGGCTGCTGTACCCCCATTCGTTATCGTACCATGAAAGTATTTTGGCCATTTTACCTTCGAGTACCATGGTCAAGGTCGAATCAACAATCGAAGAATGCGGATTTCCATTCGAATCGCTCGAAACCAGTGGTTCTTCGGAATACTGAAGAATTCCTTTCATAGGTCCCTCCGCAGCTCTCTTCAATGCAGAATTGATCTCTTCGGCCGTAACGTCCTTACCGAGATCTGCAACGAGATCCACTACCGAGACATTTGGTGTCGGTACCCTGATAGCCATGCCATTGAGTTTTCCTTTCAGCTCAGGCAGAACTATACCGACAGCCTTTGCTGCGCCGGTGGTTGTCGGAATCATATTAAGGGCCGCCGCCCTCGCCCTCCTGAGGTCCTTATGTGGCAGATCAAGAATCCTCTGGTCGTTTGTATACGAGTGTATGGTTGTCATTAAGCCTCTGGTGATTCCGAACTCGTTATGAATAACCTTGGCAACAGGGGCAAGGCAGTTTGTTGTGCATGAAGCATTCGAAATAATCTTATGTTTTGCCGGGTCCAGTATCTCCTCGTTTACGCCCATGCATATAGTCGCATCAGGGTCTTTTGCAGGCGCAGAGATTATTACCCACTTAGCGCCGGCATCCAGGTGTTTTGAGGCAGACGGCTTGTCAACAAACCTCCCTGTGGATTCAACAACTGCATCGATGCCAAGGTCTTTCCATGGAAGTTTTTCCGGTTCTGTTACTGCAAATACCTTTATGCCATTGCCGTCGACAGTTATACTGCCGTTTCCGGACTCTACACCGGCCTGAAATATTCCGTGAACAGAATCATATTTCAAAAGGTGGGCAAGTGTCTTTGCATCAGTAAGGTCGTTGATGGCAACAATCTCAATTTCCTCATACCCCCGGCTTGTCCTGAAAAAATTTCTCCCGATCCTTCCAAATCCGTTAATTGCAACCCGTAATCCCATAAAATCCTCCTTTTCTCACTTATTGTCAAAATTTACCACAGGGTTCACAGAGACACTATTACTATTACGGTCATAAGTATAAGACACTAATTAGTGCCTGTCCATAAAGTCGTATTTTGTCATTGTCCGTCCGTCAATATGTAAGACGGATGACCGAACAATCCATGGTTTGACATCCGTCTCAAGTATTGACGGATTACCATGACATTTTTGTCACCCTGAGCTTGTCGAAGGGCTGGATTCCCCGATCAAGTCGTGGAATGACAGGATGCTCACATTTATGTTTATGGACAGACTCTAACTAAACTTATTAACAACCAGCCCTGTCAGGAGCTTCGGATAGAAGTAAGTCGATTTTGGAGGCATCCTGACAGAGGAAAGGGCAGACTTTTCAACATCTTCGACCCTTGTTGGGTTCAGGAAAAAGGCCGCGCCGAACTCGCCGCTTCTGACTTTCTCAAGGGCTTTGTTCACATCCATTTCATAGCCTATGTCGGTTGTCTGAATTGACATTCTCCTCAGTATCAGTTCATGCAAAACAAAAACATCTATTTCCCTGAGATCAGGAGGCACATCCGACAAGTTCCCTCCCTTGAAAGTGAGGAGATGCCATGATTCCCTTCCGTTCCGGAAAAATCCGAAGGAACGGCTTTTTCCGGAGAGTCTCTTTTTGATATCAAAATCGCCAGTCACCTCTTCCTCCTCAAAATACTCCGCGAGAACCTTTTCCATATCCTCCGCTGCATCCTTTATAAGCCTGTGTGTCGGAAGGATAGTTATTCCTTCATCCAGCATATTGGTAAGGAACATAAGCACGTGGTCGGCAGTTCCCGCGCCTGCCGGATTACCTTTTAAAGAGGACTCCCTGAAAAATTCATAGGCAGTTTCATATCTGTGATGTCCGTCGGCAATAAAAACAGCCTTGTCCTGCAGTTCCCGTGCCATTATTCTTATTTCTTCTGCGTCACTAATCTGCCACAGCCGGTGCACATCACCTCCGATGTCGGCAGCCTCCAAATAGGGTTTAGTTGTTGATATTTTAGAAAGGATTTCAGAAATATTCCCATCGGAACTCTTATATAGTGAAAAGATCGGGCTGGTATTGGCATTACAGGCTTTCATGAGGTTAAGTCTGTCCTGTTTCGGCTTTGAATGTGTGCACTCATGTGGATGTATGCTTCCGCTGCCCAACTCTTCAAGTTTAACCAGGCAAAGGAATCCTATGAGACGCTTTCTAACGTTGCAGATACTGTAGGACATCTCATAAACATAAAAACAGGGCTTATTGCTTCGGATGAAGATACCTTCTTCCATCCATTGATCAAGGTATTTTGCGGCCCTTGAATATTTATTTTCAGTCTCGTCATCGCCGGGTTCTTCTTTACCAAAGTCTATTCTGACGATATTGAATTGACTCTGCATATATAATGCTTCCCGGTATTCGGGCGTAATTATGTCGTATGGAGGAGCAAGTACATCCTCCATAGAAACTTTGGAGACGTTATAGAGGATCCCCCTGAAAGGGATTATATTTGCCATTGCTTTGTTTTCCGCAGAATCCCGGGAAGAAGACTCGCATATCTTAGCACGGGCATAATACGAAATTCAAACGCCGAAAACAGCCGGAATCAACCGCCTGACCACAGAGGACTCAGAGAAAACATGCTAATCGAAAAGGTGGAAAGTTCAAACACTGCCACCTCTCTGTGGTCCCTGTGGTTTTTGTTTTTCTGCTGTTGGATTCATTAAATATAACCTCTACAAAGCATCTTCAGCCGTTGCCTTTATGACGTCTTTGATACTCTGATCAAGAAACTCCGGGATATATGGGATATCCAGGTTCAGAAAGCCCGATGTTATCACGGAAACCGCATCATCTCTCGATATGCCTCTGGACATCAGATACTCAACCTGTTCTTCGGCTATCGGACCAATCGAGGCTTCATGAGACAACTCCGCTTTTACTGACCCTTCCGAAACAAGCTGAGGTATTGCGTATATCTTAGCCCTGCTGGAAAACAGGATTCCCCGGCAGTCAAGGTGTGCCAGACAGTAGTCCTTCGTCTTCGCGACAAGATCACCCCTTGAATAAATTGTGCTCTCATCAGCAGCTATTGTCCTGGCAACAGATTCACCCCTTGTGTCTTTTCCCTCGAGGATTATCCTTGAACCAAGATCTATGTACGAGTCTTTCAGGCCGTAAACAACAGTATTGAATTTGGCAGAAGCCCTGTCACCCTTAAGGTGAGCCACAGGAAAAGACTGAATGGACTTTACAGGTTTCAGTAGAACATAGTTGCTGACAAAAGATCCGTCTTCTTCGACAACAACCCTCGTCCTTGGTCTTACATGAAAGTTGTCAGCCCAGTTGTGAATCATAGTGAAAAACAATTTCCCGCCTTTTTTGACGTAAAACTCTGAAATACCCAGATGAATTCCTTCTGCATCGGTGTTCGATAAAGTGCATCCGGTTATAACCTGGAGTTCCGCGCCTTCTTCAACAATGATTATATTGTGGACGTTCTGACTCACATTGTTTTCAGCCACGAGCAGACACGACTGTACAGGATACTGCGGTTTTTGATGTGGAAATATTCTGATAAAATACCCGTGAGTCATATGCAACGCTGCCTGCGCAGTATATTTATCCTGGTCTGCAGGAACAGACTTCCAGAAGTAGTCCTCCATCCAGTCATATTTTTCGAGTGCGGAGGTTATGTTCATTATTTCGAGCTGCCCCTCATAAGCCTTGTTCAGGCTCTCGTAAACAACAGACTGGTCCACCTGCATATAGGAGCCGGCCCTGTTTTCTTCCTCAAGACTGATGCCCGTTAGAATCGCGGCTTCCTTAGCCTGGTGGGACAGACTTTCGAGACTCTCGATTTTTCCCCTCTCGATATGCTTTGTATAACGCTCAAGGTCTATGTCAGGACCCATGGCAGCTTTCTTATCTTTTGCCTTCTCCGCCCTTGCCATTATTTCAGAAAGGTATGTTTTGCTTATCGGCATTCCGCACACCTCCTGTAGCCGTACTTTTTTATCTCGGAGAGGATATCCCTCGGGTTTCCTCTGCATAACATGTTACCGTCGTAAATTATATATCCCTTATCAGCGTTCACGAAGTCAAGGATATAGCCTGTATGAGTAATGATAATTGCGCTTCTCTTCGGGTCTTTCACCTTATCTTTCCCCAATAATGAATTTATTGCTTCGCCAACCAGTGCAATATTCTCGATGTCAACGCCGGACTCCGGTTCGTCTATCAGCACAAGATCAGGCCTCTGTACCATAAGCTGCAGGAGTTCCGAACGCTTCATTTCACCCCCGGAAAAACCGTCATTCAACCCTCTCTCCAGATGCCCTGAAAGATTCAGCCTATCAATATCCGCGTCTATATTTTCCCTGCCTGACCGGCCTGAAATAATATCTACAATCTTTTTTAAGGTAACCCCCCTGACTGTAGGGGGTCTCTGAAAAGAGACGCCAAGCCCGAGGCGGGCCCGTTCGTAGAGATCCTTGCTGGTAACATCCTCTCCCTTGAAGTATATTCTGCCCTGCTCTATTTTATATCTCGGGAATCCCATCAGCGTCATCATAAAGGTTGTTTTGCCGGCGCCGTTCGGACCGAACAACATATTGATCTCACCGTAATTCATAGAGAAGCTGACTCCCTTTAAAACCTTCCTGTCACCCACAGAGACCCAGAGGTCCTCCACTTTCAACATTTCATCCACCTTCAAATTCCTCCTTTCAAATCCTCATTACTATGTTAATAATAACAATCCAGGTAAAGTAAACAAGTTTTTTCTTCCCTGCACATTTCGCTCCCATCAAGGGAGAGGCGTATTTACTTCCCTCCCCCCTTGGTGGGGGAGGGTTAGGGTGAGGGGGTGGAGTTATACACAGAGTCTAAATAATCTTTACGAACCAATATATGTACTTTTAGGGCTAATGATAATACAATGACGAGCTATTGACAAAATTATTTGGCTTTTTGTATGGTATCAACATATAGTGTTTCTTCTTTTATAAACCTTATGGACCTCCCTGGATGGCAACGTTCCTCCGGGTATTTAAAAACCGCCGATATAAGTATAATCCTGATAGGAGTTTAATGATGGAAAGCACCAAAAAAAATGTGATGACGGATAATATCTCTATTTCAGAACTCAAGGAAAAAACGATCGATGAACTCACAAAAGTCGCGGGAGAGCTGAGTGTTGAAGGCGCCAGCAGCATGCGGAAACAGGATCTTATCTTTGCAATACTCCAGGCGCAGACTGAAAAGACAGGTTATGTCTTTTCAGCGGGTGTGCTTGAAATTCTTCCGGACGGGTTCGGTTTCCTCAGATCTCCTGATTACAGTTATCTGCCAGGTCCCGATGATATATATGTGTCACCTTCACAGATCCGCAGGTTTAACCTGCGTACGGGTGATCTCGTCTCAGGCCAGATAAGGCCGCCGAAGGAGAGCGAGCGTTATTTTGCCCTTCTGAAGGTCGAGGCGATAAACCACGAATCTCCCGAAGAAAATATTAACAGACCTTTATTTGATAACCTGATACCCTACTATCCTACCGAAAAAATCAAACTCGAATACGATCCGACTGATTACTCGACAAGGGTTATGGACCTTATAACTCCCATCGGCATGGGGCAAAGGGGGATGATTGTCGCAGCACCCAGAACCGGGAAAACCATGCTGCTGCAGTCTATTGCAAAGGCGATAAAGAAAAATCACCGCGATATTCATCTGATGATCCTTCTCATCGATGAAAGACCTGAGGAAGTGACCGACTGGAAGCGCCAGGTTCCGGGGGCAGAGATTATAAGCTCAACATTCGATGAACCGCCCCAGAGACACTGTCAGGTCTCGGAAATGGTTATCGAAAGAGCCAAACGGCTTGTTGAATGCAAGAGGAATGTGGTAATTCTTCTTGACAGCATCACGAGGCTTGCGAGGGCTTATAATGCCGTAATCCCCGCCAGCGGCAAGGTCCTTTCAGGCGGTCTGGACTCAAATGCCCTTCAGAGGCCCAAGCGGTTCTTCGGCACGGCAAGAAATATAGAGACAGGCGGCAGCCTGACTATTCTGGCAACGGCACTTGTTGATACGGGCAGCAGGATGGACGATGTTATTTTTGAAGAGTTCAAGGGCACAGGAAATATGGAACTTCACCTCGACAGGAAGCTCGTTGACAAGAGGATATTCCCGACCATAGATATTAACGGTTCAGGCACAAGGAAGGAAGAACTCCTTGTCGAAAAAGATGTTCTGAACAAGATGTGGATACTCAGAAAGGTGCTGACTCCGCTGAGCACGGTCGAAAGCATGGAATTCCTTCTCGGTAAACTTACGGGCACAAAAGGCAACAAAGATTTCCTTGAAATGATGAACAAGTAGCCCTTGCGCGTTCCATGAAATGCTAGGCAGAATTGAAGACGACCATTACTGCTTTGTATGCGGCAAAGATAACCCCTCTGGTCTTCATCTGAAATTTTCACTTCTTGAAGGTGTGGTCCGTACCGAATTCATTGCCGGGAAAATCCATCAGGGCTATAAAGATATTGTGCACGGCGGGATAATCTCCGCACTCCTTGACGAAGCAATGGTCAAGGCTGCCCTGTTACAGGGAATGCCTGCTGTTACTGCCGAGATAACGGTGAGGTTCAAACATCCGCTTTTGGCCGGAGAGAGGGTATTCGTCGAAGCTGCCCTGATCAAGGTAAGTAAACGGATTATCGAGACTACAGGCACTATGAAGAAATCCGACAATACCCTGATTGCCGAAGGCTATGCCAAACTCCTGCGGCAGCATTCTGATGCATTGTAATCCTTAGACCTCTCCGTTAAGTCTGACGATAACAAGATACCTCGTAATCCCGGTTAAAGGCAGGGTAACCGTCTGCAGGTCATAATGCACTCCCCTCAGGTTCTTCAGCTCTTCTTTGACTTTTGGTCCTTTGTTCAGGACGAGGCTACCGCCACGTTTTACGATATGAGCAGCTTTTTTTATAAATTCTCCAATGCTGAATAACGCTCTCGTAACAGCTATATCAACAGGCAATGGCAGTTCCTGATTCACCTTTATCTGCTCCACCCTGCTTTCTATCACCTCAATCTTTTCCATGGCAAGTCGCCGAATCACATGCCTGAGAAACGCAGTTTTTTTCTGTGATGGCTCTATAAGATAAATTGCTGTTTGAGGTCGCATGATTTTTATAGGTATCCCCGGAAACCCGGCGCCGCTGCCTGCATCTGCAATTCTTGGTTCTCCCGGAGGCATTGCCCTGAGATAGAGCAAAGAATCAAGGAAATGCTTGATAACGATATCTTCATCTTTTTCGAGCCCGGTGAGGTTGTAAGCCTTATTCCATTTCTTAAGCTCCGAAAGATAGGTCATAAAGGCGTCGATCTGCTCATTTGAAGGCAGAAGTCCCGATTCTTCAAGCCCGATTTTCAGTAATTCTTTTATCTCCACGCTCTCTCTTTAATCTCTCGATTGCGACCATCAGCAGGGCGACAGCCGCAGGGGTGATGCCCGGGATTCGTCCTGCCTGCCCCAGGTTTGCCGGTCTTATCTCCTGCAATTTACTAAGGACCTCTCTCGAAAGACCGTTCACAGCACTGTAATTAAAGTCCCCGGGTATCCGTTTGCCCTCAACTCTCTTAAGCTTTTCAGCCATCTCCATCTGCCGGACGATATATCCTTCGTATTTAACCTGTATCTGAACCTCTTTCTTTACCTCTTCACTCAACGGCTGATCTGAGGGCGCATTCCGGTCAATAAACGCATATGTTATCTCAGGCCTCCTGAGAAGTTGTTCCAGGGACTGGCTATCCGCAGTTTCATCAAGCCTGATGCGCTTCTTCTTCAGTCGCTGAATCTCCTCATCTATAAGTCTTCTTTTTTCAAGAAATTTTTCGTACATCCGCTGCTCCACAAGACCTATAGTGTATCCTTTTTCCACCAGGCGCAGGTCGGCATTATCATGTCTCAGAAGCAGTCTGTATTCAGCCCTTGAGGTGAACATACGGTAAGGTTCATTCGTTCCTTTAGTTACAAGGTCATCAATGAGAACACCGATATAAGCCTCGTGCCTTCCAAGTACCAGGGCTTGCCGGCCAAGAAGCTTCAATGAAGCATTTATGCCGGCCATGAGCCCCTGGGCAGCGGCTTCTTCATATCCGGAAGTGCCGTTAATCTGGCCTGCAAGGAAGAGTCCGGAAATCTTTTTCGTTTCAAGGCTGGCCTTAAGCTGAGTCGGGAAAACATAATCATATTCGATCGCATAGCCCGGCCTCATAATCTCCGCCTCTTCAAGTCCGGGGATAGTCCTCACAAATTTTACCTGGATATCGTAAGGCAGACTTGTCGGTATCCCGTTGGCATAATACTCCTTAGTCCCGAGTCCTTCCGGCTCAAGGAAAACCTGATGGCGCTCACGCTCTGCAAAACGCACAACCTTGTCTTCAAGTGAAGGACAATATCTCGCGCCGATACCTTTTATTTTTCCACTGTAGAGAGGTGAGCGGTCGAGATTGGCAAGGATGATCCTGTGAGTTTCCTTGTTGGTATGGGTTATGAAGCAAGGAAGCTGAGGGTTGGTAATCTTCTCTGTGCTGTGTGAAAACGGAAGCGGCGGATCGTCGCCATGTTGCGGTTCTGTCTTCGAAAAGTCTATTGTTTTTGCATCCAGCCTAGGAGGGGTACCGGTTTTCAAACGGCCCATCTCCAGCCCAAGTTCCCTCAGAGAATCAGAAAGACCTACAGACGGGAATTCGCCGGCCCGACCTGCCTGATAATTATCGAGCCCGATATGGATCAGCCCCTTCAAAAAAGTACCTGTTGTTATGATAACAGCCCGTGCCCCGTAAAAAGTTCCGATAGACGTTAAAACCCCTTTGACTTCTCCGTCTTCTGCAACAATCTTCTCTATAAGGGCCTGTTTGACATCGAGTTTTTCCTTAGACTCGATGACTTTTCTCATTTCAAACCTGTATAAAACCCTGTCAGCCTGTGCCCGGAGAGACCAGACTGCAGGGCCTTTACTCATATTGAGCATCCTGAACTGGATTCCGGCCCTGTCCGTTACTTTAGCCATCTCACCGCCCATTGCATCGATCTCCCTGACAAGATGGCCTTTTGCAAGTCCGCCTATTGCCGGATTGCATGACATCTGTCCGATGGTATCAAGGTTAATTGTGAAAAGGCAGGTGGAAAATCCCATTCGGGCAGATGCGAGTGCAGCTTCGCAACCGGCATGCCCGGCGCCGATGACAACAACATCATAATCACGGTCTTTAAGCATAGATTTACTATAAAAGATTGCTTTGATCGTATTCAAACAGGACCGAAAAGGTTATGCTATAATTCAGCAGGATGCTTAACCCGGAAAATGCATTTGAAAAGCGCAGATGTTGTGAGAAAAATTATTTTTCGATACCTTAGTGCACCTTCTGCAAATGGTTAAACAAATTTTTTTATCCCTGAAATGACAAAGAATAATTTAATCAAATCATCGGGTTAAGTAATTTTTTGAGCAATGTCTGCGCTTTTTGGGTTAATTTTATGCACCTGAAGGAACTGCTTGCTTCGGTATAAGGAAATATTTCTCGGTAACGGCCAGTGCAATAACAATTGCATTTACTGTTGTTTCAGAGATAAAGAAACCTCCAAAGCGGATTTCAATTCCCTCGTGGCTTCCTTAAAAGAGAAGGACACAGACAGTGTTGTTTTTTACGGCGGAGATACAACCGTTCGCAAGGACTTGCCGGATATTGTGCGCTTTGCCAGAGATTACGGATACAGGAGAATCAAAATTGTTACAAATGGCAGGGCCTTCTCTGAAATCGGCTTTCTGCAGGAAATAATGGAAAAAGGTTGCTCCTTATTCGAAATCATGTTATGGGGATCGAATCCTCCTCTCCACGATCATCTGACTCAGACAGCAGGCAGTTTCTGGGAGACAATCAGGGGATTGGAAAATCTTGCAGGGTTTCCTGATGAAAAATTCGTATGTGTGCGGATTCCCCTATGCATAAAAAATTACACTGATTTAGAGAATATTGTTGCCACAGCCCTGAACTTCAATATACAGAGGATTATACTGTCCATTCACGATCACGCGCTTTCTTTCCAGTCTCTTCTGCCCCATATCAAAAATGCCATCAATATAAGTATCTTCAACCGCATATGGATTCAGACAGAGGGGATACCTTTCTGCATAATGCAGGGCATGGAGCAGCATATAGGCGAAATATCTCACGGCGTGAATACAGTTTACGACAGAACATTCAGGCACCACGACTATTGTTCCAAGTGTCTTTATAATGAACTCTGCCCCGGCCCTGAGGTTAAGTATCTGGAAAAGTTTGGGGCTAAAGAATTTTCGCCTGTTTTGGCTAATAAATTCATTCAGGATATCAAGGCGTTATATGAATAAAAAAAGGGTCGCGCTGATTTCCTTCAACTGGGCAAACCATTTTTCTCTTGCATTAGGATATCTGAAGGCCTATGCACTCAGGGACAGGTTTATCCAGGAAAATGCTGAGATAGAAATAATCGATTTCGATACAGAGGTGCTTAATGTTCAGCAGGTGGTATATTACCTTTCACAGATCAAACCGGACATAATAGGTTTTTCCTGTTATTGCTGGAACATAGGAAAGGTGCTCGATACTGCGAGGATAATAAAGACCGTCTATCCCCATGTGAAAATTATACTCGGAGGGCCGGAAGCAGGGCCGATAGGAGTCAAGTACTTAAGGGAAAATAATTTTCTGGATGTGGTTATCAGAGGTGAAGGGGAAATGACCTTTGCCGCGCTTCTGAAATACTATCTGGGGAAAGGCCGTATAGAAGAAATAGGAAGTTTAAGCTACAGAACAGAAAGCCAAATACTTGAAACCCCGGAAAGCCCCCCGATTGAAGACCTGAGCGATATCCCTTCTCCATACCTCGAAGGTATCCTGACGCCAAGAGATAAGGTTACATACATCGAGACATATCGTGGCTGTATGTTCAAGTGCCATTATTGTTTTGAGGGGAAAAACATTCCAAGGCTCCGTTTTTTCCCTGATGAAAGGGTACAAAAAGAGATCGAGCTCGTCTTGATTAATCCGGAGATCAGGAGTCTGCACTTTATTGACACAGTTTTTAATCACAAAAAAGAGAGGCTGCAGAAGATAGTGGAGATGATCTCCGGTGCAAATCGTTTCGGCGCTGAACTGCGCACTGTGGAGATAATAGCTGAATTCGTCGACCAGGAGACCGTCGACCTTTTCAGAAAGGCAAATGTCAGGAGCGTTGAGACCGGACCGCAAACAGTCAATAAAGACACTTTAAAGATTGTCAACCGTTACTTTAAAGAAGACAAGTTCAGGAATGGAGTTAAACTCCTCGAAGAAAAAGGCATAGAAGTTACCACCGACCTCATCATAGGGCTTCCCGGAGATAATTTCTTTAAATTCCTGAAATCAGCCAGGACGTTAATCGATATGAAACCTTCAACCGTCGTCTTCAGCATCCTGCACGTGCTGCCCGGAACCGTCCTATACGATAAAGCCGAAGAGTTCGGCCTCAAGTTCGATGACAAGGCCCCTCACCTCGTTTTAGGAGCACCGGATTTTCCATATGAAGACATAGACAAGGCTGTGATCATGGCATACAGCCTTGACAAGGAATATAACATCCGGCCGTTTGCGGGCTGATCCCATCATCTACCGGAAATTATAATGCTTCCTTACAGGTTCCTTTATATCCCATACACAGGATAAACCGGCTGGGAACGTAACAAAATCTCCGGCTCCGAATTCAACGCCGCCCTCCTTTGTCTCCACAACCACTTTGCCCTGTAACAGATAACATTCCTCTGTCTGATCATAATGCCAGTCGAAACGTGACACCTCTTTTTCCCAGATCGGCCATGACTCAACCCCGCGTTCATCAAGGTACTGCTGCGCCGGTTTTTCCACTCTGATTTTCATGATTCACCTCACTTTTCCCTGCTTAACCCGAAAAATGCATTTCAATTTAATTCATGCAGGCATGTGGGCAGCAAAAGCTCTCCGGCAGCTCCTTTGCAGGCGGTTATATATTCGGCGTCCCTGCAAGTTTTCATACCGGACGATTGGCTGTTATAAGACCCAAATCCTGCGTTGGAGAGATTTTGATGCGCATATGCCTGCATGACTGGGGTCAAATGCAGTTTTCGGGTTAAACAGCTAGCTTTTCTTCCAGGGCCTTCTGAACAAACTGATTCATGGAAATCCCCATTGTAGTAGCTAAAACCTTATTAAACCACGATTCACTGTTTTGAATAAAGCCCTCAGCGAGCAGAGCGTCTGCCTTTGGCATAATATGCCTCAGCTTAAATGGATTATTCACTTTTATAGTGCATATCTGGATCCAGCCAGCGTCGTCAGACAAAGAACGGTGCTGTGGCAGAATGCCGTCCTGCAACGTGGAGGGCGTAAGTCGGCCTGGCGATTTTCCGGTGGGTTTTTATGGCAATATCGGGGTGGTTGTTCTTCTCCGAAAGATGTGCAAGGCAGGCCCATTTCAGACGACCGCCGTGGACGCCCAACAATTCGGCGGCTTCCATATTCGACAGATGCCCTGCAGGTCCGTGAATCCTGCGCTTAAGAAAGGCGGGATACGGCCCATTTTCTAGCATTTCAGGATCATAATTGCTTTCGATGAAAACCGCATCAAGGGAAGAGACTACCTCCCTCAGTTCTCCGAACACATGCCCAAGGTCTGTAAGAATTCCGAGTCTCCTGCCGCCGGAGGAGACTGCAAAAGCCGAACCATCGGCGCCGTCATGCATCGTGCGAATAGTCTGCACAAAAACGTCCCCGAAGCGGAGCATGTCTCCGGCGCGGAAATAACGGACATCGCTTAAATGGCCGAGACCGTGTCGTTCAAAGCCGGATTCCAGGGTTGCCGGTGTCACATATACAGGAAGCCCGTACTTGCGCTGGTACACTCCCGCAAAACGGATATGGTCCGAATGATCATGGGAAAGTATAAGCGCATCAACATTTCTGATGTTCCGCCCGCATTCGGCCAGCCTGTTCTCTGCACGTATGCCGCAGATTCCGGCGTCGAAAAGCAGTCTTATGCCGTCCGCTTCAACATAAATGCAGTTGCCGTTGCTTCCCGACTGAAGAGAAATGGCAAACATATTCGTTACGGGATAATGTAACAGAGGCGGACGACTTAAGCAACGGAAAATGCGTGGTTATTAACCCAAAAAATGCAATATCAGATTTCTCATGCAGGCACGTGTGCAGCAAAAGCTCTCCGGCAGCTCCTTTGTATGCGGTTATATATCTGACATCCCAGCACGTTTTCATTCTATACGATTGATTGTTATCTCTACCAAATCCTGCATTGGAGAGGTTTTGATGCGCATGTGCCTGCATGATTACCGGTCAAATGCATTGTTCGGGTTAAAATATCCGGGGTCAAGTTATAAACTTGAACCCGCCTGAAGGCCAAGTGCAAATCGCTTTTTTGACAGAAATATAGGCGGAATGATTTGTATAATAAACTGTTATGGAACAAAAAGATTACTATAAAATACTCGGGGTCAGTGAAGACGCCTCTTTTGAGGAAATCAAAAAGACCTACCGCAGGCTCGCCTTTCAGTATCACCCGGACAAAAACCCCGGCAGCGAAGAAATGATGAAAGAGCTCAATGAGGCATATGCCGTCCTGTCAGACGAACAAAAACGAAGGGAGTACGATTCCTACAGGCAGAGTTACGGATTCTACGCAAGAGACAAATTCAGGAAAACCTATACAGACGAGGACATTTTCAGAGATTCTGACATTAATCAGGTCTTCGCAGAGATGAGCAGAGTATTTGGCTTCAACAGGCCGGAGGATATCTTCAGCCGGAGCAATTTCTACGGAAATCAATTCAGAACCTTTCAGTTCAAAGGTCCCGGATTTACCGGAAAGGGTTTTTTCTTTTTCGGTCCAATGTCAAAAATTTACCAGGACATGGTTAGAGACACTCGGCATCAAACAGACAAAGCTTCGGCATATCAGCCTTCACTCCTGTCAAAAATACTTCTTAAGGGGGTGCAGGCGCTTCAGAAACAGGCGGCTAAAAAATACGGCCTGCAATTGCACGAAAGAGGCCGGGACTGTGAAGACGAAATTACAATCCCTTCTGAAGTTGCCTCAAACGGTGGCAAGGTGCCCTATCATTATGCCAAACCTGCGAATCCCCGCGACCTGATGATCAAGATACCGCCGGGTATGACAGAAGGCCAAAAGATAAAATTAAAGGGAATGGGAAAGGATGGAAGGCATGGCGCAGACCCCGGAGATCTTTACCTTAAAGTGAAGGTACATAGGCCGTTACTTAAAAAGATAAAAGATTTTTTTAGTAAATAGGGGGTTAAAATAAAGCATGCGACTTGTACTTTTCGACATTGACGGCACATTAATCGATTCAGGCGGCGCCGGGATACGTTCTCTCGATATGGCGTTAAAGGAGCTTTTTTCGGTTGACAAAGCCTTCCAGGGAATAAGTATGGCCGGTAAGACAGATACACAAATAATCAAGGAAGGTTTAAGAAAACATGGCATATCGTCTGACGGGAATGTAGAAAGCGTTGTCAGGTCTTACCTGAAATATCTCGAACAGGAGATTAATAATGAAGGCAAACACGTTAAGCCCGGTATTTTTGAAACATTGGACGCTCTGCGCCTCAGGAAAGAAACAGGACTGGGACTTCTGACAGGTAATCTTGAAGCCGGAGCACGGATAAAACTCGACCCGTTCGGCCTGAATCAATATTTCCCCGCCGGCGCATTCGGGAGCGACGATGAAGACAGAAATAATCTTCTGCCGATTGCAATAATGAGATTTGAGGAATTACTGCAGGAAAATATTGTGCCGGATGATTGCATAGTAGTCGGAGATACCCCGCGCGATGTGGAATGCGCCCATATATATGGCGCAATGTGCATCGGTGTGGCAACAGGTCCGTATTCCGCAGATGATTTAATAGATGCAGGAGCCGACTATATTTTGGAGGATTTATCCGATTATCAGACCGTTCGTAATCTATTTGATCTATGAACATAAAAATGAGAAATTAAACAAGGAGGGCACAGAGTATAGAACAATAAGCCCCAGCCCAATTACCCCGAAAAGCTCAAATTGGGATATTCCCTCTCCCCTGGCGAGAGGGCTGAGATTTCTTAGTCTCTGAGTTCTTTGACCCTTTCTCTGACTTCATTCATAAAGAACTGATAGGCATCCATGCCCTCCGGTTTTTTCGACATATCTATATCATGCGGATAAACGGGTTTGCCGAATTTAACTCTTATTTCATTAAATTTGGGCCAGTTCGCTCTCCGTGGAAGCGCTTCGTATGAGCCCTTAATATAGGCCGGCACAACGGGGATATTGAGTTCAATGGCCAGTATCCCAACGCCTTTTTTGAATTCCATCAGTTCACCGTCAAAAGACCTGCCGCCTTCAGGAAAGACAAGCAGTGATTGGCCGTTTCTCAAAATATAAGATGACATCTGTAAAGCTTTATTGAGTTGCATTTCCTGGTCAATAGGTATAACATTGGCAAGCGCGGCAAAGGACTCTCCGAATATTCCCGTAAAGTACTCCTTCATGCCCAGAATATAAAAATCCCTGAATAAAGTAATCGGCATTCCGGAAACCACAAGAAAAGCGTCAAGGTAGCTCGCATGGTTTGGCGTGATAATATAAGGTCCTTTTTCCGGTATATTCTCAAGTCCTCCGGTTTTCAGTCTGAAAAAGGTTTTCGAGATAATCTTTGCCGTGGACAAACCCACAAATATAATCAGCCGGGCAAGGTAATTGTGACGTAAACCGACATTCTTTCTTTCATCAGCAGATGGTTCAGTCGTCAAAATATCTTTCCAGGCCATCCTCTTTTCAACGGTACCTGTGCCGCCGGCGCTAAATTCTTTAACCCTTGCAATTAATTCCTCAACCGTCTGCACTTCTGAAATAAAGGTTTCGGGCAGCTTCACCGAGAATACGCTTTCGAGTGCAACAACGAGTTCAATCTTTGCCAATGAATCAAGCCCTAGATCAAGCTCAAGATTATCCGATAGCTGAACGGTCATCTTTTCTTTTAGCAAAGGTTTAATGCATTCAATCACATTCCTGCCGACTTCATCCCGGATAAGGTCTTTGTCCGCACTTTTCAGTTTCAACTTTTCGCTTTTAATTTTTGCCAGATCTTTGATCATGAACCTTCTGAGCTTACCGAGAGAGGTTCTCGGCAGAGGCTCGGGATATAGGGCATAACCTTTCAGCCTCATATACTGGGGAAGGCGAGCCGAAACATTATTGATCTCCCATTTTAACGCCTCATAGAGATTGCCGATCTTTTCCTTTTTTGCGTATTCAAAATCCGGAACAATAACGGCCTGAAGAGATTCAGTTCCAACTTTATCTTGAGATTGCATTACGCATATTTCTTTTATCAATGGGATGCTCAGATACCTTTTTTCGACTTCATCGGGGTAGATGTTTTTTCCTGAACTCAGGACAATGACCTCCTTTAGTCTGCCTGTTATGAAGAGGTATCCGTCATGATCTAAATATCCGAGGTCTCCGCTGTAAAACCACCCGTTTTTTAAGACCTGTTCTGTTGCCTCCGGGTTTTTATAGTATCCCTTCATCACCATAGGTCCTTTTATGGTAATCTCCCCAACTTCCATCACAGCAGACTCAATATTCTTCCCAGGATCAACTATTTTTATCTCGGCTGAGGGTAGGGGCTTGCCTACAGAGCCCGGCTTCCTCTTTTCTATGGGGTTAAAGGCCACAATAGGCGATGTTTCGGTAAGGCCATATCCTTCAAGGATTGTCAGACCAAGGGCCTCTAGGTCCTTCATTACCTGGGGATCAAGTCTGGCTCCTCCGCACGCAGAAAACCTGAACTTGCTGCCCAAAGCCCTGTGGACTGATTTGAAGATAATTTTACCGGGGTTGATATTAAATGTCCTTCTGAGTCTCCCGCAGGCAGTCAACAAAAAGAACATGATTTTCGGCAGGAATCCAGCCAATTTGTTGATCTTGTTAAATATGCCGTTCCGTATCAATTCAAGAAGTTGAGGCACGCTAACAAGAATGGTTACCCCGTTATCGCTCATTGCGGTCATAATGTCGGGCCCCTTCAGGCTCTGTGGAAAGGTAACGGGTATTCCAAGAAATACAGGGATAAGGAGGTTCCCCATAAACGGATAGGTGTGATGTAATGGCAGCACCCCGATTACGCTGTCGTCATGCAGAAGTATCCCAGCTTTGATTAGCGCCTCTGCATCGGAACAAAAATTGTCATGGGTGAGCATTACACCCTTGGGCGCACCCGTTGTGCCAGAGGTATAAATGATAGAAGCGATGTCCTTTCCGGAAATCTGCGGAAAATTCCCGACTTCCGCAGTCCTGCATATATCCCCAAAAACAGGTGAATCAAAGTTTGTGAGAGAGGCAGATTGCGGGTCTTCTTCAACAGCTTTTTTGACGTTCTCTTTCGTCTTCATACTGTGAAATATCATCTTCGTCTTCGAGTCGGCAAGAAGATTTCTTATTTCATCAGGGCCAAGTTGGGCGTCTATAGGAACAGCAACACCTCCCGACATGGAAACTGCAAGGTATGCCATACACCATTCCGGCCTGTTCTCGGAGATAATCGCAAGCCTGTCGCCTTTTTTGATACCGCTCTTAATAAGGTGCGATGCAATGGATTTGACAGCCTGAATCAACTCTCCGTAGTATATATGTTTCCATTCACCGTCAAAATAATTGAAGGCGGTCTTCTCTTTAAATGTTTCAGCAGAACTTAAAAATACCTCGGGGATGTTTTTCTTCATAATCATTAATTATCTGGCAATAAGGTACCCACAGCAATCATTTAACCCGAAAACTGCATTTCACCGGAATCATGCAGGCCTATGCGCATAAAAACCTCTCCAACGCAGGATTTGGGTCTGATAACAGCCAATCATCCGGCATGATCAAACCCCATCTCAGTAATCTATGCCCTTCTGAGGTTCTATTCCCTGATAATAAGCGTGCTTGACCTCTTTCATTTCGGTTACTGTATGAGCTCTTTTTATAAGCTCCGTTGGAGCATCCCTGCCCGTAAGGACAAGGTGCAGAAGTGTCGGCTTTCTATCGATGAGGTCGAGTATCTGGGGAAGGTCAACAAGTTTCAGTCCAACCGCATTATTTATTTCATCAAGTATCAAGATATCATAACTACCCGACAGCATCTTCTCTTTGGCAAATTTGATTGCCTCCTGTGCACTGGCCCTGTGTTCACTGAAAGTATGAGGGTCGCCCATAATCCCGCAGAAGCCTTTGCCTGTAAGATGGATTTCTACATTGGGAGAGAGTCTTTTTATCCCTTCGATTTCGCCTGAATACAGATCGCATTTCATGAACTCTACTATGCAGACCCTCATGCCATGACCAGCAGCCCTGAGCGCTATTCCAAGCGCTGAAGTTGTTTTGCCTTTTCCATGACCGGTAATGACAACAATGAGACCAACTTTTTCCCGGGGTTCCAATATCTTCAGTCCGGTTTCTTCCACAGGGTCGTCCTCCAGGCGTTTTAAATATTACATGTATTTAGGATTATATCAAATGTTCTCAGTTTATATGGCCCAAAAGAACTTATCGTCTCTTAACATATTGCCCTGTTACCCAGGCAAATTGTCTTGCAGTATTAAAATCTTTTAAATAAAATACTATTTAGTGTCTGTGTATAAAGTAAGAATTAAGTTGTCCGTCATTCCCCGACTCGATCGGGGAATCCAGTGTTTTCAACGATTTATGGATCCCCCGGTCAAGCCGGAGGATGACAAAATAGGACTTTATACACAGACTCTATTTATCCAATAATTTATCTGATGGTATTGCTCTTGCTAGCCCAATAGTTATGAACATAAAACAGATCAGAGAGATTGCACAGAAATTTTCACCCGAACAGATTGAGGGCTGCATTTCTCAGCAGATGGATACGGGTAAAAACATCTGCCTGACAGACGAGACCAGTGAAAAGACCATTAATGAACTTTCCAAGGCTGAGGTGGTAAGAGATTTTATGGATCAGGGCATGAGCCTTGCGGACGCTTTAAGAGAGCTGGCCCGGCGGATGCGACTCGCTCAGGAGGGCTTTCACAAACAGGAATGAACAGATTAGCCGGAGAACGTTCTCCCTACCTCAAACACGCTGCGGGACAGAAGATTAATTGGTATCCATGGTGTGATGAAGCATTTGAGACAGCCAGGGCGAAAGACTGTGCGGTCTTTCTAAGCTCCGGCGCTATATGGTGCCACTGGTGTCATGTAATGGCAAAAGAGTGTTTCGATGATGAAGAGATCGCTAAGCTTCTCAATGATCATTTCGTAAGCGTAAAACTCGACAGGGATGAAAGGCCTGATATAGACAGGAGATACCAGAATGCAGTGTCTGCCATGGGGTTTGGCGGAGGCTGGCCCCTCAGTGTTTTTTTAACACCCGATAGAAAACCGTTTTTTGGCGGCACATATTTCCCGCCGGACGACAGACCTGGAAGGCCGGGGTTCAGAAAGGTGCTGACGTCAGTAGCAGATTTCTATTCCTCTAAAAGGTGGGCCGTTGATGAATACAGCGGGAGACTGATAGATTCACTCAAACAAAACCCTCTGGAAGCCGGAGAAATACGACAGGCACGCATCAATGATGCGGTAATAAATATCCTCTCACAATTTGACTCTGCAAACGGTGGCTTCGGATCATCTCCGAAGTTCCCTGCGTCGGGCGCGATTGAACTTCTGATAAACAGATTTTATTTTACTCAAATGCAGTCATACGGTTACGCAGTCCGGAAGACACTTGAATCGATGGCAAAGGGCGGAATTCATGATCAGCTCGGAGGAGGTTTTCACCGGTATTCGGTAGATGAATCATGGATTGTACCTCATTTTGAGAAGATGGCGGACGACAACGCCTGGCTTCTCAGAAATTATATAGACGCATATGCCGTATTCGGCGATGAGTATTTCCTGGAAGTAGCCCGGGGTATCATAAGTTTTCTCAAAAATACCCTCTCTGAAGCCGGTGGGGGATTCTATGCAAGCCAGGACGCTGACGTTTCGCCCGATGACGAGGGTGGGTATTTTACATGGACAGAAAAGGAATTAGAACGCGTTCTAAATAAAGAGGAGTATCGTATAATAACTCTTCATTTCTTCCATGAACGCGGCTCCATGCATCATGATAAAGCCAAGAAAGTCCTGTTTGTCGCAATGGAAGAGGGAGATATTGCCGAAAGAACCGGAACCGATAAACAAAAGGTGTTGGAGATTATAAAATCCGGCAAGATAAAACTGTTGGAAGAAAGAAGCAGACGTAAAGCACCTTTTATCGATCATACGTTATACACTTCCGTAAACGGAATGCTAATCACCTCATTTCTTAAGTCTTACAGGGTGTTAAAAGACTCAAATCTGAAGGAATTTGCACTCACCACTCTCCGAAAGATATTGAATGAGCATTTTACGGATAACAGGCTTTTTCACACCGAAGGGATAGATGCACTGCTGGATGATTATATTTACTTAATAGAGGCTCTGATCCACGCCTACGAGATAACAGGCGATTCATCTTATCAGACACACGCGGAGACAATGATGGCCTTATGTCTGGAGAACTTCTGGGATAACGAAACCGGCGGTTTTTTTGATACCGGCACAGAGGTGCTCGGCGCAAGGCTGAAGGGGATCGAAGATATTCCCCATCCATCGGCAAACTCCCTTGGCATAATACTCCTGCTGAAACTCTATTCCATGACCGGCGTGAAAAGATATCATGATCTGGCAGAGACAGCGCTGAAAATCTTCTCTTTAAAAACAGAAAATATGGGAATTCACTCAGGGTATTATTTCTGTGCCCTGGACGCATATTTTCATATGCTCACATATTCATTACATACAATCCCGGGGCACGAACTCGCTGAAACAGCTCTTTCAGCCTTTTATCCTTATCTGAGTGTAGCGTACCGGGAAGATAAAGGCTCCGTTATTCCATGTTTCAAGAGTGTATGTTTCGAGCCTCTTGTCAGTCCCGAAAGTATCAGGAAGTTCCTGAGAGAACATATTAAAAGCATCATTTGATTGTACAAAAAAGGAGGGATTATCAGATATCAGAGCTCTGCAGGTATTATCCTGCAGAGCTCTGTATGCTGCTTTCTAATATGATCTGTCGAGCCTCTCACCTTCGCATATTTCTCTCACTTCATCTTTTACGAGCTTATCATTCTCCCAGACTCTTTCGCGAACTTTTCTGCACTTTGTCTTTTGATCCATTTCGATAGGATCCGCTCTGTAAACACCCCGCCCGTCTGTTGTCCTGTATTCAACCGGTTGTCCGGAAGCTGCGGCTTCTTTTGATGCCCTCATGGATATATCTGTAAGTGTTGCGCCGGCAATGCCGCCTACCGCAGCTCCGATAATGCCGCCTCGCCACGGATTCTTGCTGTCAAGGAGCGCTCCTGCAACGCCTCCGATAAGGCCTCCTGCGCCGGCGCCCTGGGCATGGTATTCGGTACACCCGAAAAGCATGAAGGACAAGGAAAATGCCAGTAACACTGCAACGATTTTTTTCATAGTCTCTCTCCTTTCATTTTGAACTTAAAAGCATCACTAAAATGTCTCGCGCCCTTAAATGATCCTTGCTATAAACTTGTAAATATATTTTTACCATAAAAAGCAAAAGAGTACAATAAGACATCCTCATCCGGCAGAACTTTTGGGTTATATGCCAACGCCTATTCCAACTTATATTGATATGTTAACATTAGACTATTATGATACCTTTCAGAAAGTCAAAGAAGGGCATTGAAATAAAGATCAAAGTAGAACCGCGATCGTCAAAAAAAGGCATTTCAGGCGTCTTTGGTGATTTCCTGAAGGTGAAGGTACATGCGCCGCCGGTCGCCGGGGCTGCGAACGAAGAGCTGATCGAAATACTTTCCGGGGAACTGGGCATAAAGAAGTCATCCATAAGGATCATCAGGGGCAGCTCCTCGAAGGTCAAGACAGTCGAAATTGAAGGCATAAACTCGATTGCCTGACATAAAAATCGACCGGCATTTTATTTGAAAGGGGGAAGTTGTAAGTGCTTGATGCAAGATTTGTGAGAGAAAATATTGACTTTATTAATAAGTCTATGATGGATAGAAATTACACTCTTCAGTTTGATGAATTTTTGGATTTTGAAGAACAGAGGCGCTCTCTCCTTAAAGAAGCAGAGGAACTTAGGAACAGGCGGAATGTGGTATCCGAAGAGGTGGGTAAGCTAAAAAAGCAGAAACAGGATGCAGCATTATTAATACAGGAGATGAAAGGGGTATCGGAAAAGATTAAAACACTTGATGAGAAACTCAATTCACTCGAAGAAGGTATTGACGCATTTCTCCTGAACGTTCCAAATATCCCCCATCAATCCGTTCCTGTGGGCAGGGATGAGACGGGTAATGTCGAAGTGCGGAAATGGGGTGAGCCGCGACAATTTGATTTTGAGCCTTTAAATCATTGGGATATCGGAGAGATTCTCGGCATTCTTGAATTCGAGAGGGCAGCCAAGATTGCGGGCGCACGCTTCTCTCTGACAAAGGGCCCTGGGGCAAAGCTCGAACGTTCTTTAATGAACTTCATGCTCGATCTCAATACATCAAAGGGATATAAAGAGGTATTCCCGCCTCTCCTGGTAAATAGAGAAAGTATGACGGGAACCGGCCAACTGCCTAAATTCGAGAGTGAGCTTTTTATAATACGTGATCCTGAGTTTTATCTTATACCGACGGCAGAGGTGCCGGTTACCAACATCCACAGGAACGAGATACTGAGCGAAAAGGATCTTCCAATATACTACACAGCTTATACGCCTTGTTTCAGGCGGGAGGCAGGTTCATATGGAAAAGACGTCAGAGGTCTTATAAGGCAGCACCAGTTCAATAAAGTTGAACTCGTAAAATTTGTGAAACCTGAAGACTCCCTTGAAGAACTTGAATCACTGACTAAAGATGCGGAAGATGTCCTTCGTAAACTTGAACTTCCTTACAGGGTTATGGCTCTTTGCACTGGAGATTTGGGGTTCTCATCTTCTAAGACATACGACCTTGAGGTATGGCTTCCAGGTCAGCAGAAATACCGGGAGATATCTTCCTGCTCTAATTTCACCGATTTCCAGGCGCGAAGGGCTAATATTAGGTTCAAGTATGAGGGTAAGAAAGGCACCGAATTTCTGCACACATTAAACGGATCCGGTCTTGCCATAGGGAGGACTATGGTGGCGATTCTCGAAAACTATCAGCAGAAAGACGGAAGCGTAACTGTGCCAGAGGTACTGAGATCTTATATGGGAACAGATGTAATAAAATGAGTCCTCGATGACCATCCGCTTGCAGACAGAAGATATAGAGAAAACCATTTTCCATCCCAAAGCATGTCTGAGTTCGGAAAGCAGGGGAAGACTGAAGCCTGAACAAGAAGGGGATATAAGGACATGTTTTCAGAGGGACCGGGACAGGATCATCCACTCAAAAGCCTTCAGGAGACTAAAGCATAAAACACAGGTATTCCTCGCGCCTCAGGGCGACCACTATCGAACCCGCCTGACGCACGTTCTTGAAGTATCCCAGATTGCAAGGACCATCTCACGGGCACTGAGATTGAATGAAGACCTGACAGAGGCGGTAGCACTCGGGCATGACCTGGGGCATACGCCATTCGGACACGCTGGGGAAGCAATTCTGAGAGAGCTCCATCCGGGGGGATTTGACCATTATAAACAAAGCCTCAGGGTAGTCGATTTCCTTGAGAAGGGCGGAGAAGGATTAAATCTTAGCCATGAGGTGAGAAACGGAATAGTAAAACATTCGAAAGGCAAGGGTATTATTATGCCTGAAACACAAGCAGACCGTGCTTATACACTTGAGGGACAGGTTGTTCGCGTATCCGACATCATAGCATATGTTAACCACGACCTTGACGACGCCCAAAGGGCGGGTGTAATAAAAAAAACCGATATCCCCAAAAAGATTCTGAAGACTCTGGGCGATTCTCATTCAAAAAGAATAGACACAATGGTCTCTGACTTCATTTACCGGTCCATGGAGTCCGACCTGCAGAAACTGCAATTAAGTGAAGAGATATCATCTGCCATTTATACGCTCAGGGATTTTCTTTATGAATATGTATATGAGAGCAACAAGCTGCTTAAAGAATTCAAAAAGGCAAAAAAAATAATGGGCGATCTGTATTATTATTACCTTGAGCATACCGAAGAGGTATTCTGCAATATAAGGGATGGAGAGAAAATTAACAGGCACCGGATCGTCTGCGATTTCATCGCAGGCATGACGGACAGATTTGCCCTTCTTACATATGAGAAGCTTTTTCTGCCGCAACAATGGACCGTTCTTTGATATAATTGCAATTGCACGCCACTCAGCCATTCGATATAATTGATACCAGTTACTAAAATTATTCATTAAATATATATTATAATAAGCTCATGTCTTCAACCTTCGGCGAAAAATTAAGGAAATTAATGAAAGCGCGTGGCATAAAAGCCATAAAACTCGCTCAGAAGATGGGTGTGAGCTGTGCATATATAAGTCAGCTCATTACCGGGATCAGAAGGCCGGGGCGTGAAACACTTTTGAAACTCTCCAGAGCCCTGGAAGTGCCCGTAGAAACGCTCCTGATGATAGAGACCGACCCAACAGATACTGTACTTATTTCCCGGAGAATACCTGTTTTGGACGAAACAAAAATGCGGGAATGGGCGGACGTTATCGATCTGGATTATCCCGCCTTTGCTGCCAATAATTACGAATATGCCACAACAGACGACCCGAATGCTTTTTATGTTTCTCCAAAAGGTCTTTTGTCCTGCTGCGGGCTTGATTCATGCGATCTGATATTGGTTGAGCCTAATAAACAGATAGGAAGCGGCGATATGGTTTTGGTATGTGCACCTGATGGCATCTCAATAAAGAAAATCGTAATTCAGGACGCCACCACTATTCTCCTTGATGACAAGAAAGAACCAGCTGTTTATTCGAAGGAAAATTTGAACGAAAACAATAAGCTTTATAAAGTCAGCCAGTGTCTCAGGAAATTTTAATTTAAAATTTCACCACTAATCTCTCTCGGCTACCTTTCCTATACTGACAATCTTGTCGTCGCCCTCCACATCCATGAGCTTGACACCCTGTGTATTTCTTCCATGCAGGGAGATGTTGCCTGCAAGGGTCCTTATCAGTTTCCCGGAGCTTGTTATCATAACGACTTCATCTTCATCTCTAACCTGCATCAGTCCAACTGCTTTTCCGCCCTTCTCTGTAATCTTAATCGATATGACCCCTTTACCTCCGCGGCCCTGAACGGGATAGTCCACTATGTTAGAACGTTTTCCGAGTCCTTTTTCCGTAACAGTAAGAAGGATGGTTCTCTCCTCTGCCACCTCGGCAGATACTACCTCGTCTTCTTTCATAAGTCTGATGCCTCTGACTCCCATTGCAGTCCGTCCGGTGTCACGCACTTCTTCCTCATTGAATCTTATTGAAAGGCCGTTTCTTGTACCTATAATCAGATCGCTTTTCCCGTCGGTCTTCTTCACCACTATGAGTTCATCGTCAGGTTCGAGTGTTATTGCGATGATTCCTTTGCCACGGGGATTGCTGTATTTCTCCAAAGCTGTCTTTTTAACAGTTCCTTTTTTTGTAAACATCACCAGAAAGCCTTCCTTAAAATCGCGTACCGGAAGAGCCGTTGTTATCCTTTCACCCTCTGTAAGAGCCAGCACATTTACAAGGGCCTTCCCTTTTGCAGCCCTACCCGCCTCTGGTATCTGATAGATCTTCAGCCAGTAGAGCCGGCCAAGATTTGAAAAGAAGAGCATATAATCATGCGTCGCGCCTATAAAAAGTTCCCTCACAAAATCCTCTTCCTTTGTCTCCATCCCGATAAGCCCTTTACCGCCTCTGCGCTGGCTCCTGTATGCACTCAAAGGGTTTCTTTTAATGTATCCCTGATGGGAAAAGGTTATGACCATCTCTTCGTCCGTGATAAGATCCTCGATGGTTATCTCCTTGGTCTCTGCGGAGATTTCGGTTTTTCTCTCATCCGCGTACTCGCTCCTGATCTCAAGTAGTTCATCCTTAATGATCTGTGAAACAAGCGCCTCATTTTCGAGTATCGCCTTAAGCCTTTCTATTTCCTTTAACGTCTCTGTATATTCACGTATTATCTTTTCCCTTTCAAGGCCGGTCAGTCTCTGGAGTTTCATGTCCAGAATAGCCTGTGCCTGAATCTCGGAAAGGGGATAGTCCCTCATTAATCCGGTCCTTGCCTCTTCAGGATTCTTTGACCTTCTGATGAGGGCTATTATTTCGTCGAGATAGTCGAGGGCTATTTTCAGACCTTCCAGGATATGCGCCCGTTCTTCGGCCTTTCTCAGTTCGAAACGGGTTCTTCTCAGGACCACATCACGCCTGTGCTGCAGGAAGCTTTTGAGTAGGTCCCTGAGTTTCAATACCCGGGGTTGGCCATTCACAAGGGCAAGCATAATAATCCCGAAGGTCGTCTCCATCTGGGTATGTTTATACAGGTTATTCAGTATAACCTCCGAAATCTCGCCCCTCTTGAGTTCCAGGACTACCCTGATTCCGTCCCGGTCGGATTCATCTCTTAGCTCAGATATGCCTTCAATCCTTTTTTCCCTGACAAGTTCTGCAATCTTCTCAATTAACCTCGCTTTATTCACCTGATAAGGAAGCTCGGTGACAATAATATTTTCACCGCCCCTGTGCTCCCTCTCGATTCTCGCCTTTGCTCTTACCTTAATAAGTCCCTTGCCTTCACTGTATGCCTGTAAGATTCCGTCAGTGCCATGTATGATGCCTCCAGTCGGAAAGTCAGGGCCTTTAATCTTCGACATAAGGTCTTTCAATGTACTTTCACGGTTATCGATTAAGAGGATCAGTCCGTCTATAATCTCTCCGAGATTGTGCGGCGGTATATTGGTAGCCATGCCTACTGCGATGCCTGATGAGCCGTTTACGATTAAGTTCGGCACTCTTGAAGGAAGCACAACAGGTTCTTCCGTTGTCTCGTCGAAATTTGCTATAAAGTCGACAGTATTTTTATCTATATCAGCAAGCAGCTCTTCTGCAATTGCGGCAAGCCGCGCTTCGGTATATCTGTATGCAGCAGCAGGATCTCCGTCTACAGACCCGAAATTACCCTGACCGTCAACAAGCTGATACCGCATATTAAAGTCTTGGGCGAGTCTTACAAGGGCATCGTAAACAGCTGTATCTCCGTGCGGATGATATTTCTTTAAGACTTCACCCACGACCCCGGCGCACTTGGAGTACTTCCTGCCGGGAAGGAGTCCTTCTCTGAACATTGCATACAGAATTCTTCTCTGAACAGGCTTCAGGCCGTCCCTGACCTCAGGCAGAGCCCGTCCGATGATTACGCTCATGGCGTAATCAAGATATGAGCCCTTCATCTCTTCTTCAATGCTTACCGGTACTTTTGACATAGTATCTCCTTGCTGAAATACAACAAAGGCTATTTTAACATATTGCTTTTCTCGCCGGTTAAAAATATAATTAAGCAAATGCTATCAAAAGTTCTTAGCGCAAGCCTGATAGGAATAGACGCCCACGCTGTTGCCGTCGAGGTTGATATAACAGCAAGGGGACTCCCTCATTTCTCTATGGTAGGACTGCCGGATGCAGCTGTAAAGGAGTCCCGGGACAGGGTCAGGGCTGCTCTTAAGAATGTCGGCTTTCATTTTCCGCTTAAGCAGATTACTGTTAATCTGGCCCCGGCTGACCTGAAAAAAGAGGGGTCTGCTTTCGATCTTCCCATTGCTATCGGAATAATAGCAGCAGAAGGTGTGCTTGATCCTGATTCAGTTAATGGTTATCTTTTAACCGGCGAACTTTCGCTGAACGGCGAAATAAAGCCTGTAAGGGGAGCTTTATCGATGGCGATGAGGACTAAGGAACTCCATCTAAAGGGTATTGTTCTTCCAGAAGAGAATGCCCCTGAGGCAGCCGTAGTAAAAGGGGTATCGGTATACGGTGTGAAGAGTCTTCCCGAGGTTATCGATTTTCTTAGAGACGGCAGACTTAAAAGCCCCTTCCAGACAGATATCGAAAAAGTAATGAAAGAGAGTGCAGTATACGAAGACGATTTTGTGGATGTTAAAGGACAGGAACACGCAAAAAGGTCCTTTGAGGTAGCAGCTGCAGGGGGGCATAATATCCTGATGATCGGGCCTCCGGGTTCGGGAAAGACCATGCTGGCCAAAAGGCTCCCTACAATACTTCCCGGCATGACTTTCGAAGAGGCATTGGAGACTACAAAGATTCACAGCGTAGCAGGTCTCCTCAAAAAAAATCAGTCTCTGCTTGCAGTCAGACCCTTCCGCTCTCCGCATCATACTATCTCGGATGTTGCATTGATCGGCGGAGGCCAGACACCCAAACCCGGGGAAGTCAGCATTTCGCATAATGGGGTACTTTTCCTCGATGAATTGCCAGAGTTTAAGAGAAATGTGTTAGAGGTGTTGCGTCAACCGCTCGAAAACGGGGAGGTGACGATATCAAGGGCCGTAGCATCGATTACTTATCCCGCATCTTTCATGCTCGTCTCTGCCATGAACCCCTGCCCCTGCGGTTACTTCGGAGATGTCCGGCATCAATGCACATGCACGCCAGGCCAGATACACCGTTACAGGCATAAGGTATCAGGCCCCCTGCTGGACAGGATCGACATCCACATCGAGGTCCCGGCAGTGCCCTACAAGGAGCTCTCGAACAAGTATTCAGGGGAAAAGTCGGAAGAGATAAGAAAAAGGGTTGTTTCCGCCAGGGAGCTTCAACTTGTAAGGTTCAGACAAGACCGTAAGATATACGCAAACGGACAGATGAAGACAAGGCATATCAAAAAATACTGTCTTCTCAAAGACGATGCTCAGTCGCTTCTCGACACAGCGATGCAAAAACTTGGCCTTTCAGCGAGAGCCTATACGAGAATTTTAAAATTATCACGCACCATAGCCGACCTCGATGCCTCGGAAGAAATCGGGTCACACCACGTTTCAGAGGCAATTCAGTACAGGACATTGGACAGGGGGATGTATTAAAAATATTGGGAATGAAACCACAGAGAACTCAGAGTGTATCTTTGTGGACTTAAAAAGAATTTCACTAAAAGAACTTTACTGTGATCTCTGTGGTTGATTCTTAATAAATTTCTAGCAAGGAGGAACCATGAAGATTTACGACTTACTATGGAAAAGGACGGATGGTAACGAAAAAGCAGGCAAAGTTTTTTGGCAAAAGGTTGGAATACTTATGGATAAGGATGGAAAGCTGTCCGTTAAGATAGACCTCTTGCCTGCCGTGAACTGGGACGGATGGCTGACGGTATCGGAGAGGAAGGAACAGTCATAGTTTTTTGTTGTTGAGATTTTGAAGTGGCTGTTCCCTAAGCCGTTAACAACCAGTATTTAACAAGAAAGGGGTTTTGAATATGGAAAGTTATCTCTAATCTTGATATAGTTAAATAAAATATTATTTTATTTATGAAATGCGTTGCATTATCTGGGTTAGATAAACTCTGCGGAGGCACTTATGAATATTGCAATACTCGGCGCACCTGGCTGCGTCGGCCAGACTCTTATAAAGAAACTTCTTCAGATCCCTGAATGTGAGGTTATCGCTTCATACCGGACGGAAACCGAGATTCCAGGAGATATGAAGAACAGTCGTCTCAAATGGAAACAGGTCAACCTGCTGGATATGTCCAGTGCTAAGAATTTTCTGAGTGGTGCAGATGTTTTGATTTATCTTATCCATTCACTCGGAGCGAAGAATTTTGAGGAGCTTGATACTAAACTGGCAAACGCTGCCGGGAAGGCATCTCTTAACGCCGGCGTCAGGAAAATAGTATATCTTGGCGGGATCATCCCAAAAGACGGGCAGATATCGCCTCATCTTGCCAGCAGGATGGATACCGGCAAAGCACTTTCGTCCTTTGGCATTCCTGTGGCAGAGGTTCGGGCAAGTATTCTTTTAGCCACCTGCAGTGCATCGTACCTGATCGTATATTATCTTGCAAAGCGACTTCCGTTGATGATAACTCCGAAATGGCTTAATTCCCTGTGTGCTCCGATAGCGCTCGATGATGCAGCAGGTTTCATAACGTCGCTGGCTTCAAAAGATATTACAGGTCATGAGGTTTTCGAAATCGGCTCTGATATCATTCGCTATCGCGACCTTCTATCCCTATGTGGAAAATCAATCAGAGGGGTTGAGAATTTTATTATTCCGGTGCCGATGTTTGCAGTACATCTGTCCTCCCTTTGGATACAGTTGATTACAGGTATTCCAAACAGCGTTGGCATAGCTCTTGCCGAGGGCTTGAAAAGCAACACCGTGCCGGCAACAAATCGGTTCAGGGAAGTTACGGGAAGAGACCCGGTTCCTGTTCAGGATGTGCTGCAGAGACTCGCCCGGGAGATGCGGGATAAAAACAAGTAGAGAGAAGTCCTGAATCGGCTTAAAACTTATTCCGTCCTGCCTTTCTCTTTAAACCATTCCGAGACTGTCTGGAATTGTGTCACATGGACCGAGTGTTTAATCTCTACATTTATAAAAACTGTTTCCGGAGAATAAACGAAATGAGCCAAGACATAATGTATTAAACCTGTCCTACCATAAGGGACGTGGGTTAAGCTAAAGGTGAAGAAAACCAAAGGCTCAGAGCCACAATTAAGGAGGACAGGTTATGTACCAGTATAGCAAATATGTTGG
>Ga0208244_100060_pt1 | contig 151498 bp, 152 predicted proteins | sample SubbioCR12Aug_5A_FD_184828 | JGI IMG/M metagenome (GOLD analysis project Ga0208244, IMG submission 184828) | Serpentinite rock and fluid subsurface biosphere microbial communities from McLaughlin Reserve, California, USA - CR12Aug_5A (SPAdes) | ecosystem: Environmental > Terrestrial > Deep... | reverse complement strand
ACAAGCAAACCTTTTCCGACGCCGGCCTGAAAAAACTCTACAGCGAGAACTATGCGCTGGTTTATGTCGATGCCGAATCCGGCAAGCGCTTGACGCTGCCGACCGGCGAACGCATCACCGAGGCCGAACTGGGCGCGCGCCTGCAGGCCTTCGCCACGCCGCTGTTCGTCTACATGACGCCGCAGGGCGAGAAGATTTTCCAGGCGCCCGGCTTCAAGACGGTGAAGGATTTCCAGGATTACGACCGCTACGTGCGCGGCGGGCATTACAAGCAGAAGACCCTGCTCGAGTTCCTGGGCAGCAAGTCGTGAGGGCGGCCGCGCTGCTGCTGGCGGTGCTGGCATGGCCGGCGCATGCCGCGTGGACCTGGGACGAGGCGCTCACGGTCAATTCGGTTCAGGGTGCGGCGATTTTCCCGCATATCGAATCGGCCAACCGTCAGGGCGTCGCGGTGTCGGGCGGCACGGTGGGCGTGGTGTGGGAGGACAATCGTGACGGCAGCCCGCAGTGCTACCTGGCGACCAAGCCCGCCGCGGCGGCGGCGTTCCAGCCGGAAGTCAAGTTGAGCAAGGGCGAATGCTATGAGCCGGTGGTGCTGGCCCTGGGCACGGGCCGTTTCGTGGCGGCCTGGGAAGAGGGCGGCAAGGTGCACGCGCAGGTGCTGCCCGGCGGCAAGACGCTGCAGCTTTCCAAGGCCGAGGCGGCGCAGGTGACGCTGGCCCTGCGCGGCGACGCGCTCTATGCGGCGTGGGCCGAGCAGGCCGGACGCTTCAAACGCATCGTCGTCGCCACGCTGGGGCTGAAGGGCGACGTACTCTCTGTGAAATCGGCGCAGCCGGTCGAAGCGGCGATGCCGATCGACGAACAGGGCTGGCCCGCGCTGGCGGTGGCCGGCGACGGCAGCGTGACGGTGGCGTGGGAAGACCGTCGCCATCGTCACACGGTGCCGATGGTGAGCCATAGTCGCGATGGCAAGCGCTTTGCGCCGCCTGCCCGCCTGCCCGATCACAAAAGCGGCAGCGCACCGGGTGGGCTTGGCGCAGGAATCGGCGCCATGCGGCCGACGCTGACCGCCTGGGGTGAACAAGGCATGGTTGCCGTCTGGCTCGACAAGCGCGATTTCCTCTCGGGCTACGACGTCTACGCCGCATTCGATCCGGGCACGCGCAGCTTCGGCCGCAACATCAAGGTGCAGGACAGCTTCGGCGACAACATGGCGCAATGGCACGCGCTGATCGTTGGTAATGGCGCCGGTCGCCTGGTGTCGCTGTGGGACGATGCGCGCGACGGCACGCCGGATGTGTGGCTGTCGGAATGGGAGGGCGATGCGTTCGGCGAGGATGCGGCGGTTCCGGCGGCGCACGGCCCGGGTGCGCAGTCGGACCCGGTGGCCACGCTGGATGCCGACGGCGCCCTGCATGTGGTGTGGCTGGACCGCGACGAAGCGGCCGGCACGCGCGTCCGTTACGCGCGCGCGGTACGCAAGTAAGCGTTAAATCCAGCCGCGCCGCTTGAGCCGCCGGTACAACACGACGACCGCGGCGCCGGTCGCCAGCAGCAGCGCCGGATAGGCCCACGGCCACTGTAGTTCCGGCATGAATTCGAAGTTCATGCCGTACAAGCTGAAGATCACCGTCGGCAGCGCCAGCAGCGCGCCCCAGCCGGCCAGCTTTTGCACCGATTCGTTCTGCTTCAGCGACAGCGTGGCTAAATTGAACTGCATGGCGTCCGAGGTGGTGATGCGCAAGTGGTCGATCGCCACCGCCACGCGCACCGCGTGGTCGTGGATGTCGCGGTAATACGCCTTGAGTTCCTTGGTCGAGAATTCCGGATGCATGCGGACCAGGTTTTGCGTGATCTCCTGCATCGGCTCGACCGCGTCGCGCAGCGCATTGAGATCGCGCTTCATCGCATACAGCCGCTCCAGCGTGTCCCGCCCGGCCTTGGCGCCGCTCATCAGCTGACTTTCGAGCGCGTGGAAGCGTTCCTGCATGGTCTCGATCACCGGCCGGAACTGGTCGACGATGAGATCGAGCACCAGGTACAGCGCATAGGGCGTGCCGGCCTTGATCCCGGCGGGACGGCGCTGCAGCCGCTCGTTCACCCGCTGATAGCCGCTGCCGCTGCCGTGGCGGATCGCGACGACGTAGTTGCTGCCGACGAACAGATGGGTCTCGCCGAGTTCCATCTGCGCTTCCCAAAGCTGGACGGTGCGCACGGCGATGAACACGTGGCGGTCGTACTCCTCCAGCTTGGGGCGCTGATGGGTCGATATCGCGTCCTCCAGCGCCAGCGCATGCAGGCCGAGCTGGTCGCCGAGACGGGTGATGGTCTGGCTGTCGGGCGATTTCAGTTCGATCCAGATGAAACAGTCCGGCTGGCCGATGTGGGCGCTGATGGCGTCGAAAGCGAGCGCCTCGACCTGAGGTTGGGCGTCGCGAAAGAGCAGGCAGTCGATGACGGGTTCCACCGGACAGGGGCAGCGTTTGCTTGGCCGACGCTCAGAACGGCAGCGCGAGCCCGGGCGCAGATTCGTGGAGTACGCGGCGGAAGTCGGCCTGAATGCGTTCCAGCGCCTCGGCAGTGTCGGCTTCGAAGCGCAGCACGATTACCGGCGTGGTGTTGGAGGGCCGCGCGAGACCGAAGCCGTCGGCGTATTCGACGCGCAAGCCGTCGAGGGTGATGACTTCCTGCGCGTCCGGGAAACGCGCGTTCTTCTGCAGCGTGTCCATCAGCGAATAATGCTCGCCCTCGGCCATCTTGATGTTGAGTTCGGGCGTGTTGATGGTATCGGGCAGGCCGTGCAGGGTGGCGTTGATGTCGACCTGCTTGGACAGATATTCGAGCAGGCGCGCGCCGGCATACAGGCCGTCGTCGAAGCCGAACCAGCGCTCCTTGAAGAACACGTGGCCGGACATCTCGCCGGCCAGCAGCGCGCCGGTTTCCTTCATCTTCGCCTTGATGAAGCTGTGGCCGGTTTTCCACAACAGCGGGCGGCCGCCGCGCTCGCGAATCCAGCCGAACAGCTTGCGCGTCGACTTGACGTCGAAAATGATTTCGGCGCCGGGGTTGCGCGAGAGCACGTCGTCGGCGAACAGCATCAGCTGACGGTCGGGAAAGATGATCGTGCCGTCCTTGGTGACCACTCCCAAACGGTCGCCGTCGCCGTCGAAGGCGAGGCCGATTTCTGCGTCGCTGGTCTTCAGCGCGGCGATCAGGTCCTGCAGGTTCTTCGGCTGCGAGGGATCGGGATGGTGGTTGGGGAAGTTGCCGTCGACTTCGCAGAACAGTTCCTCCACCTGGCAGCCCATGTCGCGATACAGCTTGGGCGCGAACGCGCCGGGAACGCCGTTGCCGCAGTCGACGATGATCTTCATCGGGCGCGCGAGTTTGACGTCGGAAACGATGCGCGTGAGGTATTCGCCGGCGATGTCGTATTCGCGGTAGCTGCCGTCGCCATGCACCAGATCATTGTTCACCAGCCGCTCGCGCAGCTTCTGGATGGTGTCGCCGGACAGGGTTTCGCCGCCGAGCACCATTTTCAGGCCGTTGTAGTCGGGCGGGTTGTGGCTGCCGGTGACCATCACCGCGCTGTTGGTGTTCAGTTGATACGCCGCGTAGTAAGTCATGGGCGTGGCGACCATGCCGAGGTCGACCACGCCGATGCCGGCGCGGCGGATGCCGCGTGCCAGCGCTGCGGCCATGTCGGGCCCCGACAAACGACCGTCGCGGCCGATGCAGATTTCAGTTTGCTTGCGTGCCACGGCTTCGGAGCCGATGGCATGGCCGATGGCCTCGACGATCTCGGCGGTGAAGGTCTTGCCGACGATGCCGCGGATGTCGTAGGCCTTGAAGATTTCCTTGGGGTATTCCACAACGCACTCCCTGATTGGTGATGCCTGGATTCTACCCGTGCTGTGTGTCGAAGTGCTCCATTAGCCGTCTGGGCAGCCAGCCGAGGCGGCCTGGGAAGGGGCCGACGGGAAAGCCCACATGACCGCCCGAGTCGGGCTGCTCCAGGGTGACAGCGGGCGAGACGTCCGCGGCGGTCGGCAAGGCCCACGCCGGCAGGAACGGGTCGTTCTTCGCGTTGATGACGAGGGTGCGCACGGTGATGGATTTGAGCCAGGGCTTGGACGAGACTTTGAACCAGTAGTCCTCGGCATCGCGAAAACCGTGCAGCCGCGCCGTGACCAGGGAGTCGAATTCTCGAAAGGTGGTGGCAGCGGCGATCGCCTCGGCATCCAGCAAACCGGGAAACAGCTGCGCCTTTTTCAAGGCCTTGTGTTTCAGGGTGGCAAGAAAGCGCGCGGTGTAGACCCGGCGATTGAACCCACGGTCGAGCGTGTGGCCGGCCGCGGTGAGGTCGAGCGGCGCCGACACCGCGGCGGCACGTTCGACGACGGCATGGGCCGCGGCACCCTGTTCGCCCAGCCATTTCAGCAGCGCGTTGCCGCCGAGCGAGACGCCGACGGCATGGACTGGCGCGTCGGGATGGCGGGATTTGACGTGTCCCAGGATGCGGGCGATCTCGTCGCTGTCGCCGGCAAAGTAGGCGCGCGGCAAGCGATTGTCCTCGCCCGAGCAGCCGCGGAAATGCGCCACCACGCCGTGCCAGCCGCGCGCCCTGACCTCGGCCATGAGGTCGCGCGCATAGGGGCTGTCGGCGCTGCCTTCCAGGCCGTGAAACAGCACCACCACGGGGGCGTTGTCCGGGCCGTCGACCCAGTCGAAATCGAGAAAGTCGCCGTCCGCCAATTCCAGCCGCTCGCGCCGGCTGGTAACCGGGGGCACGCGGATGAACAGACTGCTGTAGATGGTTTGCAGGTGGCCGCCGGGGAGCCAGGCGGGGGCGCGGTAGTCGGCGGTGCCGTCAACGTCCGTCAACGGCCGCTCAATGCAATACGACAGGCGGGGTGCGCGCCGGCGGGGTGCCACCGACCTGCAGCGGCGAGGCATGGTGCAACACCATGCGCCAGCCGTCGGCCTCGCGGCGGTAGACGTTGGTCGCCAGGATGGGCGGTCGCGGCTCGGTTTCCTGGCCGATGGTCAGGTACTCGCGCACGATGCGGATCACCTGGTCGGCTTCGCGCAGGGTATGCACGGTGTCGATGCGCACGCTGAAGTGCCCGGCCGCTTCGAACATGCTGCGCCAGCCGGCTGCTACCGCGGCGATCCCGTTCAGCGGAGCGGCCATGGGATGGATGCAGGCGATGCTGTCGTCGCGTGCCCACACCGCCATCATGGTGTCGAGCGAGCGGGCCTCGAAGGCGGCATAAAACGCCGACTCGGCGGCTTCGGGCGTGGGAAATACGGAATCGGTCATGGCTAGCTTTCGCTGCGGGGGATGCAGCGTAGGACCCGATCGGGACCGCAGCGTTCGCGGCCCGGCGGGGTGTCAGTGATGGCCGCCGCTGGGCTTGCCCTTCAGGCGATAGAGCGTTCCGCAGTAGGGACAGAGCGCTTCGCCCGTAGCTTCAATCGGCAGGTAGACGCGCGGGTGGGCGTTCCAGTCGGCGTGTTTCGGCATCGGGCAGTGCAGCGGCAGGTCGCTTTCGGTGACTTCGATGTCGCGTCGGGTATTGTCGGGCTGTTGGTTCATCGCGGATCTCGCTTATTTGACGGGTGTGAGCCAGTCGGTATGGGCGGGCGCACGGCCATGCACGCAGTCGAAATACATCGCTTGCAGCTTGGCTGTGAGCGGGCCGCGCGTGCCTTCGCCGATGGCGCGGTTGTCGAGCTCGCGGATCGGCGTCACTTCGGCGGCAGTGCCGGTGAAGAAGGCCTCGTCGGCGGAATACACCTCGTCGCGGGTGATGCGTTTTTCGATCACCTGCAGGCCGATCTCGCCGGCCAACTGCACGATGGTGTCGCGGGTGATGCCTTCCAGCGCGCTGGTCAGGTCGGGCGTGTAGAGCTTGCCATTGCGGATGATGAAGACGTTTTCCCCCGAGCCTTCGGCAACGAAGCCGTCGACGTCGAGCAGCAGCGCTTCGTCGTAGCCGTCCATCTCGGCTTCCTTGTGCGCGAGGATGGAGTTCATGTAGTTGCCGTTGGCCTTGGCCTTGCACATGGTGATGTTCACATGGTGGCGCGAGAACGAGCTGGTCTTGACGCGGATGCCGTTGTCCAGCGCTTCCTGGCCCAGATACGCGCCCCACGGCCAGGCGGCGACGATGATGTGCACCGACAGGTTCTTGGCCGAGATGCCCATGGCTTCCGCGCCGTAGAAAGCCATCGGGCGCAGGTAGCCGGATTCGAGCTTGTTTTCGCGCACCACGGTGCGCTGCGCTTCGGAAATGGTCGCCTTGTCGAACGGCAGTTTCATGCCGAGGATGTGGGCGGAGCGGAACAGCCGGTCGGTGTGTTCCTTCAAGCGGAAAATCGCCGTGCCCTGTTCGGCCTTGTAAGCGCGCACGCCCTCGAAGACGCCCATGCCGTAGTGCAGCGTGTGGGTGAGGACGTGGGTGGTGGCGTCGCGCCAGGGTACGAGCTTGCCGTCGTACCAGATGACGCCGTCGCGGTCGGCCATGGACATGGTGAAGAATCTCTCAGCGAATTGGAAAACGCCGATTTTACCGGAATCCGGACGCGGCGAGGCGGCCGCTTTATGGCACGATGCTGTCGCACAACAGGAGACTGAACATGCCATGGAAAGGGATGCTGCTGGCGCTGTGGCTGGCACCGATTGTTGGCTGTGCCGAGCCGGCGCAGGTCGACTACGACTATTACCTCCTGGCGCTTGCCGTGGCGCCGGCGTTCTGCGAGGACGAGCCGCAACGCAAGCGAGGCTATGCGCAATGCCGGGCGCTGTCCGAGGCGGGTTTTGCCGCGATGCCGCTGACCCTGCACGGCTTGTGGCCGAACCGGCTCGACCGCAAGCATCCGGCCTGGTGCGGGGGCGAGACCCGTGGCGCCTTTTGCAGCCTGCCACCGCTGAAGTTGCCGGCCGAGACGCGGGCGAAGCTGGCGCGGGCGATGCCGGCGACGGCCGATTGCCTGGACCGCTATCAGTGGGCCAAGCACGGCAGTTGCTCGGGGATGCGTGAGACCGACTATTTCGCCGCCTCGGCCGCGCTGACCGAGCGCGTCAATCGCGCGATCGGCGACGAGATTGCGCGGCACGCAGGGCGTGAAGTCAGCCTCGCCTTGCTGCGCGAGGTGCTTGCGAAGGCCGATCCGGAGTTGAAGGACGCGGTGAGCTTCGATTGCCGCACCCCGCGCACGCCCGATCCGGCCAAGCGCTTTCCCATGCTGCGCGAGGTGCGTGTCTATTTCGAGCGCGATCCGAACACTGGCGCGCCGGGGCGGCCGCTCCCGTTCACCCGGGCGGGTGTCAGGCATTACAACTCGGGCTGCCCGCAGGGCATGGCCTACGTCGATACGCCGCTGGATTGACAGAGCTCAGGGCGTATTGATGCGGACGAATTCGGGGAAATAATCCGCCCGCACGATGTAGGTGCCGTCGCAGTTGTAGGAGGCACGCACGATGCCTTCGGACAGCGAGATCGCAGCGTTGCGCAGGTAATAGCCTTCGATGCCGCGCAGCACGTTGAAACCGTGCACGATTTCGTTGATGCGCTCGGGCGCCAGCGGCTGCCAGCCGGTGCGCGCCTCGTCCATCAGCTTCAGCCAGTGGGTGGGCAGGTAGTGCCGCAGCGGGCCGCTCTGGATCATCGCGCGCACCCAGTCGATGGTGCGTACCTTCTCCTCGTAGGGCACGCTCACGAAATGCCGCGCCACGTAGCCCGGTTTCACCAGATCCTCGGCGTCGTGCACCTCGTAGGCAAAGGGGTTGAAGATCGATTCGGTGCGCACTTCGGAGCTGTTGAAGCCGACGTAGATCGCATACACGCCGGTGTCGCGCAGCAGCGCGGCGCAGGTTTCCAGCACCTGGCCGGCGATCTGGTCGAGGCGCGAGTTCTGGCGCGGGCGCAAGGGGACGGTTTCGCGCAGGCTGGGGTCGCCCTTGATGCTGACGAAGGGCCGGTCGGCGGGAAGGCCGAAGGCGCCGACGAGCGGTTCATGCAGCAGGCAGATGTTGGGTGCGCTGGGGGGCGGGGCGGCGGTTTCCATCGCGCCATTGTCGCATCCGCGAAGGCTTTACAGATACGCCTTGGCTTCCTCGCCGGGGTTGGGCAGGCCGGCCACCCGCCATGCCTCGCGCGGGCTGGGAAACAGGTGCTGCATGCAGTCTGCGCTTTGCCCCGTGAGATGGCAGACGTGGCTGAGCGCCGTCACGGTGCCATGTTTGAAAAATTCGTGCCGCAAGGCGTGCAGCAGGCCGATTTGCAGTTCGCTGAGCGGGTCCAGACCGTCCGCCTGGGCAATGCTGTCGGCCAGGCTTTCGCTCCAGCTATCGGGGGCGATCATAAAACCGTCGGGGTCGAACAGGGTCTGGCTGGTCGTAGGGGGATGCGTGTTCATGGGGACCTCCGGCATGGGATGGACGCATGATTATGTATAGCACCGTCATCGGGTCGGGCGACTTCGACAACCCGGCGTTCTGCGCCGTGCGCCCGGGCTTCAGTGGCCTTCGAGCTGCGCCACCAGCTTGCGCACCGGTGCGGGCAGAGCGGCCCCGGGCACCTCGGGCAGCGGCAGCCATATCTGGCCGGGCGGCGTGTCACGGCGCGCGGCCAGTTGAATCTGCACCGGCCGGATATGCAGCTTGAAGTGGGTAAAGCTGTGGCTGAGGGGCGGCAGTACCTGCTGGCGGTGGACGGTGAATCCGAAGTGTTCGCGGCAATGGTCGGCCGCATCGAGGTCGACATCGAGTTCGGGCAGGCTCCACAGACCGCCCCAGATTCCCCGGTTCGGCCGTTTTTCCAGCAGCAATTCCCCGCGATCGAGCAGCAGCAGCATCTGGACCTGCCGTTCGGGCAGCGCTTTTTTCGGTCGCGGCGCCGGCAATTCGGCGGTACGACCCTGCTTGTGCGCCACGCAGTCGGCATTCACCGGGCAGGCAGAACAGTCAGGCTGGCTGCGGCTGCAGACGAGCGCGCCGAGATCCATCAAACCCTGGGTGTAGGCCTCGATGTCGTGTTGCGGCAGCCGCGCTTCGGCCAGAGCCCACAGCGCGGTTTCGACAGCACGCTCGCCCGGCCAACCGGCGATGCCGCTGTGGCGCGCCAGCACGCGCTTGACGTTGCCATCGAGGATGGCTGCGCGCTGGCCGAAGGCCAGGGCGGCGATGGCGGCTGCGGTCGAGCGCCCGATGCCGGGCAGCTGCGCGAGGGCTTCGGCATCGGATGGAAAGTGTCCGCCGTGGCGCTCGACGACGGCGCGGGCGGCGGCGTGCAGGTTGCGGGCGCGGCTGTAATAGCCGAGCCCGCTCCATGACGCGAGCACCTGGTCTTCGTGCGCGGCAGCCAGGCGGTCAAGATCCGGGAAGCGTGCGACAAAACGCTCGAAATAGGGAATGACGGTGGCGACCTGGGTTTGCTGCAGCATGATTTCAGACAGCCACACGCGGTAGGGGTCGCGCGTGCCGGCGGCGGCCTGCCAGGGCAGGCTGTGCCGACCGTGAAGCCGTTGCCAGCGAACGATGCGGGATGCAAAAGAAATCACCCCGGCAGGGTAGCACTCTTTGCAGGGCGCAAGCCGGGGTGAAAGGAGGAGACGGATGAGCGTCGGCGAGCGGGTATCAGGCCCCGAGCTTTTGGCGGAACAGGCTCATCAGCTTGCCGAACGCCGATTCCGTGATCGATTTGCGTTCGACCAGCACGGCCTCGCCGCGGCGGAGCTTGTCGGCAAGCCGGTTCAGGTTTATGGAGAAGCTGTTCATGCCATCCTGGTCGGAGAACAGGTAGGTGTTCTTGACGCCGCCGCCGATCCAGCCGAGACGTGCCCAGCGGAAGGTGCCGTCCTCATAATGGAACTCCACCCAGTCGCCCTTGTTGAGGGCGCGGGCACGCAGCGTGTATTCGTCTTCGTATTCAGGTACGGCAGGCTCGGCATCCGCCTCGGCAGGCACGAACATGGCAGCGGTTGTTTCAACGTCCGGCTGGGCCGCAATTTCCTCGATTTCCTCCGGCGTAATGTCGGGCAGCGGAACCGGTTGCGTGGTGGGACGCACCGCGTTGGCATGCAGGATGACCAGGGTGGCAAAGAAACGCTCGGACAGCTTTTGCGGCAGGTCGATTTCAGTTACGCCTTCGCGCAACCGCTTCAGCAGGCCGGGCAGAATGCGCACCAGCATCAGCCGTGCATCCATGTCGGCCTTGGGCTGAACGCTCCACACCAGTTCGCGCATGGTTTCGACATGGCTGTTGAAATGGGCGCCCTCTTCACCGTCCTTGATGTAATTGAGCGTCAGCAGGCGGGCCCAGTCGCGACGCAGGAACTCGCGCACGATCTCTTCCACCGCCTGATCGGCAAGCGCCCGATTGATGAAATCGTGCACCACCACGGGCGCTACTTCCGCGCGCTCGGTCTGCTTGATCTGGACGATGTCCTGCTGCAGGCTGGCTACCGTAGTCTCTTCCAGCGTGTCTTCCAGCTGGGCGCCCATTGCCTCCAGTTCGTTGGCGGCGGCATCGAAAACGGCGATGTCCTTCTCGAAGCTGTCGAGCACGCGGCTGACAATCCGGGAAACCGCCTCGAGCCGGGCATTGCCGGCCGCATTGTCGGGGATGTGGACGGCAAGCGTGGCGGTTGCGTCGAGCATGCGACGCACCGGATGCCGGGACTGCAGGAAGAAGTTGCGATCCAGCATCGCGGCCTTCAGCACCGGAATCTGCAGGCGCGCGATTTGCGCCTTGAGCCGATCGGGAATCGTGGATTCGTCGAACACCACATCGAACAGCATCGCCACCGCATCCACCAGCACGGCGTCGAGCGGGCTCGCCGCCTGCATGGCCGGACTTTGCTGCAGGCTGCGCAGCACATTGCTGATGGCGCTGGCTTCCAGCAACGGCAGTTCGAAGCGACCGCCGCCGGGCAGCATCATGGCGGAACCGGCCTGCAGCTGGGCGAGCGAATCGAGCAAACTGAACCCGGCTACGCCGGATGCCATGATGCCGCCGGCGCCGGCCGTGCCGCTTGCAAGCTGCTCGAACAGCTTGAGCATGTCATTGCCCGCCGGCGATACAGAGGAAGCTGCGCTGTCGGAGGCGGAGCTTGAATTTCGCTTGTGCGATTGGGTGCCCGCCTTGAGGTCGGGCAGGACGCCCCGGTCCAGCAGATGGCGGTTGATCGATTGATAGATCTGCGCAAGCTCGGTGGTCAGAACCAGATCGAACTGATTCAGCAGCACAATCTGCAGGTTCTGGTTCAGCTGCATGTTCGTCATGCCGTCCAGCAAGGCTTCGCACAACGCGCGCGGAGTGATCGGATTGTCCTTCTCGTCAAGTTCCTGGCGTCCCAGCAGCTTGGCGATGCGTGCGTCGAGCGCAACCAGTTCTTCCGCGCAGTTGTAGTGCATGCGTGCGGTGGCCTTGTCGACGGCCAGTGCGATTTCGAAATCCTGGTCGCCCATCAGGGACAGACCGGACAACTCGAACGCCTCCGACTTGTCCTGGCCCTGGATCCGGTTGCCGAAAGCCTTGCAGTAGCTTTCCTTGCACGCGCTTAAAAGCTCATTGGTTTGCTTGTTGAGGACGCCCTGGGCATCGTAATAGGCGTTGCGCGTGTCCAGCAGGGGGGCCCGCTCAGCCATGGCGATCAGTGACTTTTCCATGGCCTCGGTCTGTCGGGTCAGCGCACGGGTCGCCCCTTCAATCAGCAGATCGCGGCAACCGTGCAAGAGCGTCAGGGTCTCGGCAGAGACCTGGCCGCGGCGCGAACGCTCGAACTGGTTGAGGTTAACTACGACGGACTTGTCTGGCATCTCGGGCTCCATTGGAATCACCTCACGGTATCGGCAGCCGGCCAACCAGAGAATGGGATCAAGACGCGAATAACCGGAGGAGACCGGCGGCCCCGCTGTCTCGAATGCCCGGAAGCAGGCCGCTATCGAGACCGGAAACTTTGCGTCCCCGCCTCGCGGCGGGTTTGCCCTGTTCGGTGGTCGGCATTTGTGTCGGAAAATTGACACTCAACCGCATAACTGAACTATCGGCGTCGGCGGTAAAAACTTTAAGGGGAGGAGGGTAAAAAATCCGCTGCCACGTAAAGATTCTTGTTTTTTGTAATAAAAACAATGGCTTGAAATTTTGCTATTGCTTGCAAGCGGGCTCGGGCATGGGGGTTGGCGTTCCCACGCGTCCCTGAAAGCCGCTCAGGCGCATAGGGCAAGGCCGCCTGTCTCGTTCGTTCGAGCAGACCGGCATGGATGCGCACATTTTGTGGAGCGGGCGAAGGGAATCGAACCCTCCTCATGAGCTTGGGAAGCTCAGGTAATGCCACTATACGACGCCCGCGCAGTCCTGATGTCCGTCTAGGGCGCCGGGGCCCTTCGGGGTAGAATCCGGCATCATACTGAAACTCATGTCCGGATAGAAGTTGTGATTGAACTCGTCATCAACGGCGAACCCCGTAGCTTTCCCGCCCCGCTCACCCTCGGCCAGTTGGTCCAGACGCTGGACCTGACCGGCAAACGCATCGCCATCGAAAAAAACGGCGAAATCGTCCCGCGCAGCCAGCATGCCGATACGCCGCTTGCCAGCGGCGACCGACTGGAAATCGTCGTCGCCGTCGGCGGCGGCTGATCCGGTTTTCCCTTCGCTCCTAGATTCCCCGCTCCTGGCCCCTTTGAATATGGAACCACTTGTCATCGCCGGAAAATCCTATGCTTCCCGCCTTCTGGTCGGCACCGGCAAATACCAGGACTTCGAACAGACGCGCCTTGCCGTCGAAGCCTCGGGCGCCGAAATCGTCACCGTCGCCATCCGCCGCACCAACATCGGCCAGGACGCCGGCCAGCCCAGCCTGCTCGACGCGCTGCCGCCGTCGAAATACACCTACCTGCCCAACACCGCCGGCTGCTACACCGCGGACGATGCGATCCGCACGCTGCGTCTGGCGCGCGAACTGTTGGATGGGCATTCTTTGGTCAAGCTCGAAGTGCTGGGCGACGCCGAATCGCTGTATCCCAATGTCGCCGAAACGATCAAGGCGGCCGAGGTGCTGGTGAAAGATGGCTTCCAGGTGATGGTTTACACGTCGGATGATCCGATTGCCGCCAAACAGCTGGAAGACATCGGCTGCGTCGCGGTGATGCCGCTGGCGAGCCTGATCGGTTCCGGCATGGGCATCCTCAATCCGTGGAATCTGCAGATCATCATCGACCGCCTCTCGGTTCCGGTGATCGTCGACGCCGGCGTCGGCACCGCCAGCGACGCCACCATCGCGATGGAACTCGGCTGCGACGCCGTGCTGATGAATACAGCGATCGCCGGCGCCGGCAACCCGGTGCTGATGGCTTCGGCGATGAAGAAAGCGGTGGAAGCCGGACGCGAGGCCTTCCTCGCCGGCCGCATGCCGAAGAAGGTCTACCAGGCCAGCCCGAGTTCGCCCACCAGCGGCCTCATTACCAGTAAAAATTAAGGCGGCCAAATAAGCATGACGACCGATTCCGGCGCGCATCCGCGCATCCGTTCCTATGTGCTGCGCGCCGGGCGCGTCGGCTCCGGCCAGGCGCGTGCGCTGGCCGAGATCGGGCCGCGGTTCATGTTGCCTTACCAGCCTGCGGCGCTCGATCTCGACCCAGCCTTCGGCCGAAGCGCACCACGCATCCTGGAAATCGGCTTCGGCATGGGCGAGGGGCTGGCCGAGATCGCCACCGCGCATCCCGAAAACGATTACCTTGGCGTTGAAGTCCACACACCGGGTGTCGGCGCGCTGCTGAAGCAGCTCGGCGAGCGGGGACTCACCAACGTGCGCGTCATCCAGCACGATGCCTTCGAGGTGCTGACGCAGATGCTCAAACCGGAGAGCCTCGCCGGCATCCACATCTTCTTTCCCGATCCCTGGCACAAGAAGCGCCATCACAAGCGCCGCCTGATCCAGCCGCCGCTGGTGCGTCTGCTCGCCAGCCGCTTGCAGCCCGGCGGCTACATCCATCTCGCCACCGACTGGCAGGACTACGCCGAGCAGATGCTCGCCGTGCTCTCCGCCGAGTCGGCTTTGCAAAACACCGTCGCGGATTACGCGCCGCGCCCCGACACCCGCCCGCTCACCAAGTTCGAGCAGCGTGGCATCCGCTTGGGCCACGGAGTGTGGGATCTGCTGTTCCGCCGGATTTAAAACCCATGCGGCTATGATGCAGGCATGGACATTTTCGCCCTCGTCAAATCCGCCTTCGCGCTGTTTGCTATCGTCGACCCGATCGGCGTCATTCCGATTTTCCTGCTTGCCACCCAAGGCTACACGCTGGCGCAAAGTCGTGCCGCAGCGCGCATCGCGGCGTTGACCGTGCTCGGAGTGCTGACTCTCTTCACCTTTGCCGGCGAGCCCTTGCTGGCCTTTTTCGGCATCCGTCTCGCGGCCTTCTCGGTGGCGGGCGGCTTGCTGCTGCTGTTGCTGGCGCTGTCGATGGTGGAGGCGCATGTCAGCCCGCAGCGACAGACCGAGGACGAGGCGCAGGAGGCGGAAGAGAAGGATTCAGTCGGCGTGGTGCCGCTGGGCGTGCCGCTGCTGGCCGGACCGGGCGCAATCACCCATGTGATCGTGGCGTCGGGCGCGACGCAGGGCGATGTGCTGCATCAGGGCCTGTTGCTGATTCCGGTGATGCTGGTGGCCCTGTCGGTGTGGCTGGCATTTCGTGCTGCGCCAATGATTGCACGGCGGCTCGGCAAAACCGGGATTCACGTCGTCACCCGCCTGATGGGCCTGATCATCGCGGCGATTTCCATCGAGATGATTGCGGGCGGACTGGTCAAGCTGTTCCCGGGCTTGATGGCCTGATCCGGTGCATCGCGCACCGATACGGCGCATGCCCTGCGCAACTTGCGGGTCATTCCCGCGTTCTATCATGTGTTCACTGCTGGCACGATTACTGCGCCATGCTGGTTTAAACTTCAAAGGAGTCAAGCAATGGAATTCGGTATCGTCGGACTGGGCCGCATGGGCGGCAACATGGCAAGGCGCCTGGCGCGCAAGGGCATCAAGATCGCAGTCCACAACCGCAGTCATGAAGTGAGCGAGGCCATTGCGGCGGAAACCGGCCATCACGCCAGCGCCACCCTGCAGGATCTGGTGGCCGCATTGCAGGCACCGCGCATCGTCTGGCTGATGCTGCCGGCGGGCGAGGCGACCGAGGCCGCGCTCGATGCGCTGCTGCCGATGCTGTCGCCGGGCGATCTGGTGGTCGACGGCGCGAACGCACACTTCAAGGACGATGCGCCGCGTGCGGCACGGTGTGCAGAATACGGCGTCGAGTTTGCCGACGCCGGCGTCTCGGGCGGCGTATGGGGGCTCGACAACGGCTACTGCATCATGTTCGGCGGTTCGGATGAGGCGGCGGCACGGCTCAAGCCCTACATGGAAGCGTTCGCGCCCACGCCGACCACCGGCTGGCTGCACACCGGCCCGGTGGGGTCGGGGCATTACGTCAAGATGGTTCACAACGGCATCGAGTACGGAATGATGCAGGCCTTCGCCGAAGGCTTCGCGCTGATGCAGTCCAAGCCCGATTTCGACCTCGATCTGGCGGCGATTTCAGAACTGTGGCGGCATGGCAGCGTGGTGCGCTCGTGGCTGCTGGATTTGACGACGGATTTTCTGGCGACCGATCAGACGCTCGAAGCCATCGAACCCTTCGTCTCGGACTCCGGCGAGGGCCGCTGGACGGCACTCGCGTCGGTCGAGCAAGGCGTGCCGACGCCGGTGATGACGCTCGCGCTGATGATGCGCTTCGCCACCCAGGGCAGGAACGACTACGCGGCGAAAATGCTGGCAAAAATGCGTCAGGGCTTTGGTGGTCATGCGGTGAAGGAGGGGTGAGATGAACCTGGGCAAAAACGCCTCCACCGACAATCTGCCGTGTTCGTTCGTGATTTTCGGCGCGACCGGCAACCTTGCGTCCAACAAGCTCCTGCCTGCGCTGTATCACCTGGAGGCTGCAGCACGGCTGGCAGAATCGCTCACCATCATCGCGTTTGCGCGGCGAGACTGGACGACCGAAACCTGGCGCGAGCACATGCGCGAAGTCCTCAAAGACAAGATCAAGGGTTCGCTCGACACGCCGATCTTCGAGCGCTTCGTTGCGCGGTTCAGCTATTTCAAGGGCGACCTCAACGACGCGTCCTCCTACCGCGCACTGGCCGAGCGGCTGCCACCCGAATCGGCGTGTTCAATCGCGGTCTATTATCTCGCGATCAAGCCGGCTGAATTCGGCGCGGTGATCCAGAACCTCGAGGCCGCGGGACTTAACAAACCGCGCGGACTGAACCGCGTGGTGATCGAGAAACCCTTCGGCGAAGACCTCGAGTCGGCGCAGATGCTCAATCGCCTGCTGCACCAGCATTTCGACGAGGAACAGGTCTACCGAATCGATCACTTTCTCGGCAAGGAAACGGTGCAGAACCTGCTCGTGTTCCGCTTCGCCAACACCCTGATCGAGCCGCTGTGGAACCGCAACTTCATCGACCATGTGCAGATTACGGTGGCCGAGTCGATCGGCATCGAGAACCGTGCGGACTACTACGATCGCGCCGGCGCGCTGCGCGACATGCTGCAGAACCACCTGATGCAGTTGCTCACCGTCGTCGCGATGGAGCCGCCCGCCGCACTCGAGGCCGACGCGCTGCAGGACGAAAAAGTTAAGGTGCTGCGCTCGATTCGCCCGATCGCCAAGCGCGCGGTGCACGCGCATGCACTGCGGGCGCAATACACCCGCGGCACGATCGATGGCAAGTCCGTGGTCGGCTACCAGCAGGAAGCAGATGTCGAGCCCAATTCCATCACCGAAACCTTCGTCGCCGCCAAGTTCTACATCGACAACTGGCGCTGGCGCGGGGTGCCGTTCTACCTGCGTACAGGCAAGCGCATGCCACACCAGACCTCGATGATCGCGATCCGCTTCCGTCATCCGCCGCAGCAGCTTTTCCGCGAAACCCCGCTCGAGTCGGTCGATCCCAACTGGATACTGTTGTCGATCCAGCCTGACGAATCGATGCGAATGGAAATCCACGTCAAGCAACCCGGACTCGACATGGATACGCGCCTGATGCAGATGAACGCGAGTTTTCTGAAGACCGACGAGCAGACGCTCGACGCCTATGAAACGCTGCTGCTCGACGTCATTGAAGGTGACCGCTCGCTGTTCCTGCGCTTCGACGAAATCGAGTGGGCGTGGCGGGTGGTCGATCCCATCCTCAATCACTGGGCGATCGAGCGCGAATACATCCCGACCTATCCCGCGGGAAATTGGGGGCCGGCCGATGCCAATCGGCTGTTCGACAGCGACGACCAGGTCTGGCGCAACGAACTTTAAGCGCGTTGCCACATTGAAATGAGCCGAGTGATGACGCTGCCCGAATGGCGGGTGTACGCCGATGCCGATGCGCTGGTATCCGCGCTGGCCGATGCCCTGTGCGCCGAAGCCGAGGCGGCCATCGCCGCGCGTGGCGCCTTTCACCTGGTGCTGGCGGGCGGCAGCACGCCACGCGAACTCTATCGCGCGCTGGCTGACAGGCACGCAGGCGATGAACACTGGCATGTCTGGTACGGCGATGAGCGCTGTTTGCCTGCCGACCATCCTGAACGCAACAGCGTGATGAGTGAGGTGGCCTGGCTTTCAGCCTCGTTGATTCCCCCGGCAAACCGTCGTCCGATCCCGGCCGATCAGGACGCGCGCGAAGCGGCGGCCGCGTATGGCGAGTGGCTGGCAGGCCTAGGCGATTTCGACGTGGTGCTGCTCGGCATGGGCGAGGATGGCCACACGGCGAGCCTATTCCCGGGACACGATTGGGGCGTGGCCCCCGGGAGTCCTGATGCTCTGAGCGTATTCGACGCGCCGAAGCCGCCGCCCAAACGGGTGAGCCTGTCGGCGGCTCGTCTGAATCGCAATCGGCGCCTGTGGTTCGTGATCACCGGTTCGGGCAAGCGCGCTGCGCTGCGGCGCTGGCAGCACGGCGAGCCATTGCCGGTTGCGGCGCTGCAGGGCAAGACTGAAACTGTCGCCTGGCTGGATGCTGCAGCCTGGCCGGGGGACGCCTGATCAGATGTCCGGATCGGGTTCCGGGTCGGATGACTGTCTGGGTTTTTTGTCTGCCGCCAGCATGGCCTGGCGCGTCGCCGGGGTTTCCAGGCTGATGCGGCCGAGCGTGCCGCTGCGGTAGTCGGTCAAGAGGATCATCGCGGCCTTTTCCAGATCGAACTCGCCGCCGCGGCCCCTCAGAATGCAGCCGCGTTTTTTTGCCACCGCTTCCAGCACGCCGGTGGCGTCCATCCCTTCCAGCGAAAACCCGTAACGTGCCTTCAGCAGTTGCGGGTAGCGTTCGAGCAGAATGCCCGCCAGAAACACCGCCACCTCCTCGTCGATCACCGCGTTGCGGCCGATGGCGTGGCTCGCCGCCAGCATGAAGCCGTCTGAGTCGTGCGCGATCTTCGGCCAGGTCATCCCCGGCGTGTCGACCAGGATCAGGCGCGGCGACAGGTTGATGCGCTGCTGCGACTTGGTCACCGCCGGCTCGTCGCCCACTGCCGCAACCTTGCGCTTGACCCAGGTGTTCATCAGCGTCGATTTGCCGACGTTGGGGATGCCCATGATCATCAGGCGCAGCGGCTTGAAGGTGTCGTCGCGGTGTGGCGCCAGCTTTTGCGCCAGTGCCGGCAACTTGGCCACATCGCTCGCCTTCTTGGCCGAAATCGCCACCGCCAGCACGCCGGGCTGCTGGTTGAAGTAATCGATCCAGGCGCGGGTCGCCTCCGGGTCGGCGAGATCGGCCTTGTTCAAGAGCTTGAGGCAGGCGCGCTGCCGATGCGTGCGCAGCTCGTGAATCATCGGGTTACTGCCGGCTTCCGGCAGGCGCGCGTCGAGCACCTCGACCACCACGTCGATCTGCGCCATCGTCTCCGCGGCCTTCTTGCGCGCGGTGGTCATGTGACCGGGGAACCACTGGATCGGCATGGGGGAGGGGTGTCAGCTAAAGGGGCGTGATTATCGCATTAGCGCGGCATCAACCGGCGCCACCGCCGCTGCCCACGCCATGAGCCGCCTGCAGAACCAGCGCGTCGAAGTCGGTGGCGCTCATCAGCCCGCGCTCGGCGACGATGTCGCGCACCGGGCGGCCGGATTTCTCCGATTCCTTGGCGACTTCGGCGGCCTGGTTGTAGCCGATCTGGGTGTTGAGGAGAGTAGCGAGCGCGACGCTCTGGTGGATGAAATAGGCGCAGCGTTCACGGTTGACGACGATGCCCTTAAGGTTCTTTTCAGTGGCGGCGTTCATCGCATTGGTGAGCCAGTCCATGGCGTCGAAGAGGGCACTGCCCAGCGCCGGCATCATCACGTTCAATTCCATCTGCCCGGCCTGCACCATGTAGCTCACTGCGGCGTCCTGCCCCAGCACCTGGAAGCAGACCTGGTTAAGCATCTCGAACATCACCGGGTTGACCTTGCCGGGCATGATCGATGACCCCGGCTGCACCGGCGGCAGCTGGATTTCGCCGAGACCCGTACGCGGACCGGAGGCGAGCAGGCGCAGGTCGTTGGAAATGCGGGTCAGCTCCAGCGCGAGGTTGCGGATTTCGCCCGACAGGCGCGCGAGGTCGTTCATCGACTGCATCTGCGCGACCAGTTGGCCGACGCGGATTGGCTCATTGGTGAGCTTGGCCAGTTCGGCGGCGGCGCGTGCCGGGTAGTCGGGCGAGGTATTCAAGCCGGTGCCGGCGGCGGAACCGCCGAGGCCGATTTCGCATAGCGCCGGGCGCACGGCCTCCAGGCTGGCGGCGCAGCGGCTGAGCGTCCAGGCGTAGCCGGCAAACTCCTGCCCCAGCGTGGTCGGCACCGCGTCCTGCAGGTGGGTGCGGCCGGACTTCACCGTGTCCTTCTCGCGTTCGGCGAGCCGCGAAAATTCCGCCGCCATGGCGTGCGCCGCAGCGACCAGGCGCGGCAGCTTGGCCAGCAGGGCCAGCCGGATCGCGGTGGGGATGGTGTCGTTGGTCGACTGCCCCATGTTGACGTCGTCGTTGGGGTTGACCGGCTTGTACGCGCCTTTTTCGCCGCCGAGCGCCACGTTGGCGAGGTTGGCGATGACTTCATTGCTGTTCATGTTGTGGCTGGTGCCAGCGCCGGCCTGGAAGCGGTCGACCACGAATTCGTCGTCATATTTGCCGGCAATGATCTTCTCGCAGGCGGCGACGATGGCGTCGCGCTTCTGTTCGGTCAGCCAGCCCGGCTGGCAGTTGGCGCGTGCGGCGGCCAGCTTGATGCGCACGTGCGCTAGTACGAAATCCTTATCCGGAGCGCGGCCCGAAATGGGAAAATTCGCGATAGCGCGGGCGGTTTGAGCGCCATACCAGGCGGTTTCGGGAACCTGGACCTCGCCAAGCGAGTCTTTCTCAGTGCGGAATTCATTCATGATGGAAAAATAATGCAAACGATACAAAGAACGCGATTTTATCCGATGTGGCTGGCCGGACTGCTGCTGGCCTTGATGGCCACAGGAGGGCAGGCCGCGGATTTCAAGGTGACCGACACCCAGGGCAAGACCCACACGCTGTCCGGCTACAAGGGCAAGTGGGTGCTGGTGAATTACTGGGCAACCTGGTGCCCCCCGTGCCTGGAAGAAATTCCCGACCTGATCGCGTTGAACGAGAACAAGAAAAACAATCTCGTCGTCATCGGCGTGGCGATGGATTACCGCAGCGCCAAGCAGGTGACCGATTTTGCCGACGGCTTGCTGGTCGATTATCCGATCGTGCTGGGTACCCCTGAAATCGTTCGACAAATCGGTCCGGTTCAGGGTTTGCCGACCACCTATCTTTTCAACCCAGAAGGTAAAATGGTCGCCCAGCAAGTGGGGTTGATTACCCGCGAAGCGGTGGAAAGCTTCATCGCCAAGCCTGCTCGCCCAAAAAAATAGTCCCGACTCAAACATTGAGGTGAACTCATGCGCCAATTGCTAATTGCCATCCTGCTGCTCGTTGCTGCGCCCGCCTGGGCGGAGATTCGCGATCCGATGAATCATTTCTTCCAGCCCAAATTCGGCGATCTGCAGGCGGACCTGCAGGAAGCCAAAAAGCAGGGCAAGAAAGGCATCTTCCTGTTTTTCGAAATGGACGATTGCCCCTTCTGCGATCGCATGAAAAACACCATCCTCAATCAGTCCGAGATTCAGGATGCCTACCGCGCAAAATTTCTGCTGTACCCGATCGACGTCAATGGCGACACCGAACTCACCGACTTCCAGGGCAACGCCATGACCGAAAAAGCCTTTGCTTTCGGCCTGCGCGTGCGCGCCACGCCGGTGCTGATGTTCTTCGATCTTGACGGCAAGCTGATGGCGCGCCATACCGGCCCGGTCAAGGACAAGGCGGAATTCCTGCTGCTGGAGCGCTATGTCAGCGAGGGCGCCTACGCGACGCAGCACTTCACCAAGTACAAGCAAGGCAAATGATGCGCATCGCTTGCAGTGTCGTGTTGACGTGGGCGCTGTCCGGTGTGGCAGTGGCCGAAACCTTGACCCTGGACCAGGCGCTGGCAACGGTGGCGGCTGCCCACCCCGACCGCCGCATGGCCGAGAGCGATCTGGAATTGTCGCGTGCCGACCGCGCGCAGGCAGCCAGCCGCCAGGATTTCAGCCTGTTTCTGGACGGCAGTCTGCGCCGGGGGCAACGCCCGGAAGGCGACTGGAAACCCGACAATATCGGTCGCATCGTTGCGCGCAAGCCCTTGCTGGATTTCGGCCGGACCGAGCAGGCTGTCGCCGCGGCCGATCAGGATATCGCAGCGCGCCAGGCTGATCTGCTCAATGTCGAGAGTCTGCGCCGCATCGACATCATGGCGCGCTTCTTCGATGTGCTGCTGGCCGACCAGCAATATGTCGCGGAAAACGAATTCATGACCGTGGCCTATCTTGACTGGGACAAGGCGCGTGAACGATTTGAGCTGGGCATCGGCAACCGCCCCGATCTGCTGCGGCTGGAAGCCTTCTACCAGGACTGGCGCGAACGTCGCAACGCCACCCTGCAACGCATGCGCGGCGCCCGGCAGAAGCTGGCCCATGCCATGTATCGTCCGGGCAACCTGCCGACCACGCTCGCCGAACCCGTCCTGCAGGACAACGCCCGCCCGGTACCCGAATACGATTCGCTGCTGAACTGGGTGCTGCAAAAGAACCCGCGGTTGCAGGCCTTGCAGGCGCAGCTGGCGGCGTCCGACGCGCGGCTGGCCGCGATTCGTGCCGAGCGCAATCCGGCGCTGGATGCCGAGGTGGTCGGCGCAGGCTATAGCCGCGAGTCCTCCACCCGTGACGATCTCAGCGTTGGTCTGGTGTTCAACATCCCGCTTTACCAGGGCGGCAGGGTGGATGCCCGAGTGGCGCGCGAGCTGGCGCTGAAGGAACGCCGTGCGGCCGAACTGGAAAAACTCAAGCTCGACCTTTCGGATACGCTGCTCGCCACCCTGCAGGAAATCGAGTGGTTGCGCGGCAGCGGACGCCCTGCGGCCGACAAGCAGGTGGAATATCGCGACTGGATGCTGGAGCGAGCCCGGGCGGAATACGAGCTTGAATTGAAGACCAATCTGGGAAGCAGCATGGCGGAAACTCAGGCGGCTCAGTTGCGGCGAAAGCAGATGGAATACCGGCTGGCGCTGGCCTTGGCCCGGCTGGAAGCATTGTCCGGCGGCAGTCTGCCGCCCGTTGAGGGAGCACAGCAATGAAGCAGCGCATGGTGGCTATCGCATTGGCCGGGGTTTGTCTGGGAGCGGCGGGCTCGCTGTGGGCGGCTGACAAGGTCGAACTCACCACCCGGGTATCCGGCGTGGTTGAGGAGGTACTGGTGAAGCCCGGGCAGCGGGTGAAGAAAGGCGCGGTGTTGCTGCGTCTCGACAAAACCGTGCTGCAGGCGCGCCTTGACGAGGCGGCGGCCGAGCAGGTGCGCGCAGACGCCGACGAGGCGGATGCCCGTCGCGAACTGGAGCGCGCGGAAGAACTGTTCAACCGTACCGTGTCGTCGACCAGCGAGCTCGAAGCCTCTACGTTGCGTCATGCCAGGGCGAAATCTGCCTTGGCAACTGCGAATGCGCGCCTCGTGATTGCAAAAAAGAACCTCAGCGACGCCGATCTGAAGGCGCCGTTCAATGGCGTGGTCAATGCCGTGCCGGGCGCACCGGGCACGGTGGTGGCGGCGGACTGCCAGCCGAAGCCGCTGGTGATCATGAGTTCAGGCCAGCCCTGAAAGCCTGACTGATTGCCCCGCCGCAGCGGGGCAGGGCAAGCCGCTGTTCAGCCCGCTGCGCGCTTGAGAGCTTCGGCTTCCATTTCGGCTGCCTGATGTGGCGAGGCCACGGCAGCGATCATTTTGCGACACCCCGGCAGGGCTTCGTTGAATCTCGCCATGTCGGTCACTTCACTCATTTTGCGGTAGGCCGGGGACTTGGTTCCCGCCAGGGCCGAGATGACGCCCAGCACATAGTCGCGTGCGGCTTCCAGACCGCTTGCAGCCTGGCTAACTGCGGGAGTGGGGGTATCTGTTGCCGCAGGAACCGTGTTGTTCGCAGCGACGACGGATGGGGGGGATCGACGGTGGTCGCGCCCTCGACCTCGATGAAGCCGCCACGCTGCAAATCGTTCAGCAGGGTTTCCAGTTCGGGGTTGGCCAGTTTGTCGCGCAATGCGCCAAACGTAATGCCGTTGCCGATCGCAAAAAGGATCTGCCGGCATTTGGGCCGCACCGTGTGGCCGTGGTTGAAAATTTCCTCTTGCCCCTTGATCGTTCGGGACAATTGCACTGTCATGTCCATGGGCATCTCCAATACTCCGTTATTGATATGTGGGTGCATCACCCTGGGAATTCAGGCAGCAAAACGCGTACCAGGCGAAGCGCGAGGCTGCATGCACCCTGCGGGGCCATGATCCTGTCGAATTTCTGACGACAGGCTGAAAAATCGCCGTCTTGGGGGGGTGGCGCGTGCGTCGTCATCGAAGTCATGCACGCGGCGATCCCCCTTGCCGGGAGCAGCCGCAACGCGCGCCAGACCCGTAATCGTCAGCTGCGCGGCATGGCCTCGGCCTGATTTTCGGCCGACCGGGTGCTCGGGGTGAAGTCCCAGTGTCGCTTCCAGGCGCCGACCACGAGGTTGGGGTATTCCGGGCGCCCCAGGCTGCCGTTGTAACGGCCGAGCGCACGGTACAGGTCGCCGCGTTCGATGTCGATGTAATGGCGCAGGATCAGCGCGCCGTAGCGCAGATTGGTGCGCAGGTGAAACAGGTTGTGATCCGGGTTGCCGATGGTCTTGACCCAGAATGGCATCACCTGGGTGTAGCCGCGCGCGCCGACCGGCGAGACGGCGTATTTGCGGAAGCCGCTTTCGACCTGGATCAGGCCGAGCATGAGTTGCGGATCGACCCCTGCGCGCGAGGCCTCCCAGTGCAGGGTGGTGAGGAATTCCAGCCGCTCGGCTTCGTCGGGCATGCGCTTGGCGAGCCGGCGCGACATTTCCTTCAGCCAGGCGGCCTCGTCGGCGACATTGCGGAAAGCGGTGCGGGTGACCGCGGTGTCGGCCAAGCCGCGCTGCAGGGACGCACGCACGTTGGCGGACAGCGCTTCCTCGCGCTGGTTGCCGGCCTGGGCGGGCAGGGCCAGCAGCAGGGCGGCGATCAGCAGGCCGATGTGCGGTGTCTTGTTCATGTCAGCTTTCCAGCAGTCGCTTTAAAAATTCCGTCGCCTCGGCCAGCGCGATTTTTTGCGCTTCGCCGCTTTGCCCGGCTTCGGCCCGGCGCGGCTGATATTCGATCACGCCGTCCTTCAACCCGCGCTCGCCCACCGTCACGCGGTGCGGAATGCCGATCAGTTCTGCATCGGCAAACATCACGCCGGGGCGCTCGTCGCGATCATCGAGCAATACGTCGAAGCCGGCCGCCGTCAAATCAGCATAGAGCGTATTGGCAGAATTTTTAACCAGTTCGCTCTTGCCATAACCGAGTGCCACAATCACCAGCAAGAACGGTGCCAAATTGGCCGGCCAGATAATGCCCCGTTCGTCGTGGTTCTGCTCGATGGCCGAGGCCACGATGCGCGACACGCCGATGCCGTAGCAGCCCATTTCCATCGCCTGAGCCTTGCCCGCCTCGTCCAGATAGGTCGCGTTCATCGCCTGCGAATATTTGTTGCCGAGTTGGAACACATGGCCGACCTCGATGCCGCGGCACAGTTGCAAGCTGCCCTGGCCGTCGGGGCTGGGGTCGCCGGGCGTCACATTCCTTATATCGGCCACAACATCCGGTTCCTGCAGGTCGCGGCCGAAATTTACCCCGGCGAGGTGGAGTTTTGGTTTGTTGGCGCCGCAGACGAAATCGCTCATCGCGGCGACCGTGCGGTCGGCGATGACCTTGATTTTGGTGCGGTCGATCCCGACCGGTCCGAGGAAGCCGGGCGGGCAGTCGAAGGCGGCGCGGATCTCGGCTTCGTTCGCCAGGCGGAAGTCCACCATGCCTTCCAGTTTGCCGAGTTTGACTTCGTTCAGCATGTGGTCGCCGCGCAGCAGCAGGACGACCATCTTTTCGTTCGCGATGACGGCGATGAGCTTGACGGTGCGGGCAAGCGGAATATCGAGCAGGGCGGCGACGTCCTCGCAGGTGGTCTGCTTCGGCGTATCCACCTCGCGCAATGCTTCCTGCGCCGCGGCGCGCGGCGTCGCGGGGGGTAGCGCCTCGGCGAGCTCGACGTTGGCGGCGTAGCCGGAGTCCGGACAGTAGGCGATCAGATCCTCGCCGGAATCGGCCAGCACGTGGAATTCGTGCGAGGCCGAGCCGCCGATGGCGCCGGTGTCGGCGGCCACGGCGCGGAAGGTCAGCCCCAGACGAGTGAAGATGCGCCCATAGGCGTCGTACATGGTCTGGTAGGTGTCGGCGAGGCTGGCCTTGCTGGCGTGGAAGGAATAGGCGTCCTTCATCAGGAATTCGCGCGCGCGCATGACGCCGAAGCGCGGCCGGATTTCGTCGCGGAACTTCATCTGGATCTGGTAGAAATTCAGCGGCAACTGACGGTAGCTCTTGATTTCGCGGCGCGCGACGTCGGTGATGACTTCCTCGTGGGTGGGGCCGAAGCAGAAGTCGCGCTGGTGGCGGTCCTTGATCTTCAGCATCTGCGGGCCGAATACCGCCCAGCGTCCGGTTTCCTCCCACAGTTCGGCCGGCTGCACCGCCGGCATCAAGAGCTCGATCGCGCCGGCGCGGTTCATTTCCTCGCGCACCACCGCCTCGACCCGGCGCAGCACCCGCAGTCCCAGCGGCATCCAGGTATACAGGCCGGAGCCCAGGCGCTTTATCAGACCGGCGCGCAGCATCAGCTTGTGGCTGACGAGTTCGGCCTCGGACGGGGCTTCCTTGGTGGTGGAAATGAAGAACTGGGTGGCGCGCATGGTGGAATAATCGGGACGAAAACGCGCATTTTAGCGTGCGGACGGGTAATCTTTCGCGCTCGATTTTGAGGATGGAACAGCAATGCGCATGAAGTTTGGCAAGCGCCGGGCCGACGATGAGGGACTGGAAGTGACCGAGGAACGCGGCATACGCACGCTGCATCTGGGTAGCCGCGCCATCCAGAGTGCGATGCGGGTGAGCCGGCCGTGGGATCTGGAGCTCGCCTACACCCGTGCCATGATGGGTTTCCTGATGTTCAACCCGATGCCGCAGGACGTGCTGATGATCGGCCTCGGCGGCGGCTCGCTCGCCAAGTTCATCCGCAAGCAGCGGCCGCAGACCCATATCACGGCGGTGGAAATCGATCCGCGGGTGATTGCCGCCGCGCGGACGCACTTCGATCTGCCGCCCGACGACGAGACCCTCAGCGTAATCGAGGCCGATGGCGCGATCTACGTGCGCCAGCATCCCGCCAGCGCCGACATCATCCTGCTCGACGGCTTTGACGCCGGCAACCAGGTGGAGGCGCTGGCGACCCAGACCTTTTATGCGGCCTGCCGTCGCGCCTTGAAGCCGGGCGGGATGCTGGTGGTCAACCTGTGGGGGCGCGACAGCGAGTTCAAGGAGTATCTCGCGCGGCTGGCCCGCGCCTTCGACGGCGAGATCGGCTGGCTCTCGGTGCAATACAAAACCAACGTCATCGTGTTTGCGTTCCACCAGCCGGGCGCGATGGCACGGCTCGAAGCGGCGCGTCCGCAGTTAGAAGACTTGTCCAAACGCTATGGGCTCGACTTGCGCGGCTTCGCGCGCGACTTTCAGTGGGCGGAGGACATTCTGCCCTTGCTGGAATAGCGGGGGCTGTCCAGGCGGTGCAGGTGGATGCTTTCGTCGTCCGAGGCCGAGGCCAGCGTGCGGCCGTCCGGACTGAAACGGATCATTGCGCCGCACAGTTCGTGTGCCTGGTATCGCTGCACCACCTTGAAGTGCGTGGTGTCGAGGAGGCGGATGGCCGAATCGGTGTGGCGCCCCAGCGTGGCCAGATAGCGGCCGTCCGGACTGAAGGCGACCGAGGTCAGGAGGCCGTTGTGTTCGGTCGGGAGTGAACGCGTTTCACCGCTTGCCACGTCCCACACGCTCAGGCGAAACCAGTTGCCCGCTGCCAGCATGCGGCCGTCCGGGCTGAATTGCAGGTCGTGGGGGGCGTGCGTGGTGGGGATCGTTCGGCGCGTTTTGAAGCTGGAATCCATCAGCAGGATGGCGTGATCGAGGGCGATCGCCAGTTGCTTGCCCTGCACGCTGAGCGCCACCACATCGCCGTCCAGCGGGATTTCGCGCAGGGGGCGCAGTCCATTCGCGGACCAGACGCGCAAACGTCCGTCGGTGTGTCCGCTGACGATCTGGCCTTGGAACAACGCCAGGGCGCTGACTTTTACTCCCGCCACCTGTGACTTGATCTGGCTGCCGCGCCACAGGATGAGGCGGCCATCATCGCCCCCGCTGACATGCTCGCCCGAGGCCAGCGGCAGGATGGCGCGCACCGCCCGCTGATGCGCGTGGACCTCGCTCAGCGGACGTTGGGTAGCGGCATCCCACACCCGCATTTCGCCCAGGAAACCTCCGCTGATGAGGCGTTGTCCATCAAGGGTGTAGGCGAGGGCGGTGGTGCCGAATTCATGTACCCCGGCCAGCACATGATCCGCCGGGTCGGCCTGCATCAGATTCGAGCATCCGCTGAAAAAATGAATAAAAACAATGCTTAGCAGAATGTTTCTGAGCATGGCGGGTTTGCAATTTTTGGTGGGTGTGAAAGAATGCAGGCAATCGAACTTAATGAATGGTGGCGGCCATGATCGACCGAGAAGGGTACCGCCCGAACGTAGGCATTATATTGTGCAACGCGCACAACCAGGTTTTCTGGGGCAAGCGCGTCAACCAGCACGCCTGGCAGTTTCCCCAAGGCGGCATCAATGCGGGGGAAACGCCGGAACAGGCCATGTTCCGGGAACTGGAAGAAGAAGTGGGCTTGCAGCCCGCACACGTGCGCATCCTTGGACGCACACGCGAATGGCTGCGTTACGACGTGCCGCCGCATTGGACGCGGCGCGACAACCGCGGCCTGTATCGCGGACAGAAGCAGATCTGGTTCTTGCTGCGGTTGACCGGGCGCGACAGCGATGTTTCGCTGCGCGCCAGCGAACGTCCTGAATTCGATGCCTGGCGCTGGAACGAGTACTGGGTGCCGATGGATGCGGTGGTGGACTTCAAGCGTGAGGTCTATCGCCTGGCGCTCGAGGAACTCGAGCGCTACTTGGGCAAGGATGTGCGTTATCTGCGGCAACGCACCCATCGCGCATGCGATCATCGGGAAGCAATGCCCGACCTGCTGCTGAAGTCTTGAGCCGAACTGCGGAGGGGGAATGAAGCTACGCATTCACACTTCCGCTACGCTGACGCCCACCGCCGAACCCGTTCCCGGCCTGCCCCTGTGGCAGGTCGCTCCCACGCGCGACAGCAGCGGCAAACGGCTGATCGATTTCATGATGTTGATTCCGCGTCTGCGCAGCCGACCGGCTGCCGAGATCGAGCGCGCCTCGCGTGATATCCAGAGCGTGCTGGCCCTGCATCAGGACGTGGTGTTTGCCGACCTCAACCTCAAGCTCAACCTGTTGTGGGTGTCGCTGCGCTCGCGCCCGGGAGCGATCAGCGAACTGGTCGCGGCGATCCGTTTGCGCGTGCCCGAGGCGGTGCTGGTAGGGCACCATACCGATCTCAGCTAGGCTCCGGCGGCCATTTTGGCCCTGTGCCAAGCAGGGATGAATAGCCCTGCAAAACACATGGAAACCCGCGTCTTTTCTTGCGTTGGCATTCACCCAAAGCAGCAGAATTCGTTAAAATGAGCGTTTGCTAATTAACCCGCTGGAGCAAACATGGCCGTTTCTGAACTTCAGGTGCAAACCGCACTGAAAGAGTTGGTTGATCCCAACATGCAAAAGGATTACGTCTCGACCAAATCCGCTCGCAACATCAAGATCGACGGGGGCGCCGTCTCGGTGGACATCCTGCTGAGCTACCCGGCCAAGAGCCAGTTGCCCGTCATCAAGCAGCAGGTCGAAGACAAGCTCAAAACCATCGATGGCGTGACCAGCGCCACCGCCAACGTCAGCTTCAAGATCGTCTCCCACAGCGTGCAGCGTGGCGTCAAGCTGATCCCCAACGTCAAAAACATCATCGCTGTCGCCTCCGGCAAGGGCGGCGTCGGCAAGTCGACCACCGCCGTCAACCTGGCGCTGGCGCTGGCTGCCGAAGGCGCCAACGTCGGCATGCTCGACGCCGACATCTACGGCCCGTCGCAGCCGACCATGCTGGGCATCACCGACAAGCCGGAGTCGACCGACGGCAAGAATCTCGACCCGCTGATCGGCCACGGCATCCAGGCGATGTCGATCGGTTTCCTGATCGACGTCGAAACGCCGATGGTGTGGCGCGGCCCGATGGTGACGCAGGCGCTGGAACAGCTGCTCAACAACACCAACTGGACCGACCTCGATTATCTGGTGGTCGACCTGCCGCCGGGCACCGGCGACATCCAGCTGACGCTGGCGCAGCGCGTGCCGGTGACCGGCGCGGTGATCGTCACCACGCCGCAGGACATCGCGCTGATCGACGCGCGCAAGGGCCTGAAGATGTTCGAAAAGGTCGGCATCCCCATCATCGGCGTGGTCGAGAACATGAGCCTGCACATCTGCTCGAAGTGCGGCCACGAAGAGCGCATCTTCGGCGAAGGCGGCGGTGAGCGCATGTGCAAGGACTACAGCGTGGAATTCCTCGGCGCGCTGCCCCTGGACGGCGCGATCCGTGCCGATACCGATTCCGGCACGCCGTCGGTGGTGTCCGACCCGGAAGGCCGCGTGACCGAGATCTACAAGAAGATCGCGCGTCGCGTTGCAGTTAAAATTGGCGAAACTGCGGTGGACCATTCCGCCAAATTCCCCAACATCGTCATTTCCAACACCTGATGAGCATCAAGTCCGACCGATGGATCCGCCGCATGGCGGAGCAACATGGCATGATCGACCCGTTCGAACCGGGTCAGGTCAAGCAGGCCGGAGGCCGGTCCATCGTGTCGTACGGAACGTCGAGCTACGGCTACGACGTGCGCTGTGCCGACGAATTCAAGCTGTTCACCAACATCAACTCGACCATCGTCGACCCCAAGGCTTTCGACCCGAATTCCTTCGTCGAGGTCAAGGGCGATTACTGCATCATTCCGCCTAACTCGTTTGCGCTGGCGCGCACCGTGGAGTATTTCCGCATCCCGCGCAGCGTGCTCACCATCTGCCTCGGCAAGAGCACCTATGCGCGTTGCGGCATCATCGTCAACGTGACGCCCTTGGAGCCCGAGTGGGAAGGCCACGTGACGCTGGAGTTTTCCAACACTACGCCGCTTCCGGCACGGATTTACGCCAACGAAGGCGTCGCGCAGATGCTGTTTCTCGAGTCCGACGAAGTGTGCGAAATCTCGTACCGCGATCGCGGCGGAAAATACCAGGGCCAGGTCGGCGTGACCCTGCCCAAAATTTAACGTCACCGTCTTCCGGTCGACGTACAATCCGCGTTTTTCCACGTATAGACACAGGAGCCGCCATGCGCTTCCGTTTTCCCGTTGTCATCATTGACGAAGATTTCCGCTCCGAGAATGCCTCGGGGCTGGGCATCCGTGCGCTCGCCGAAGCCATCGAAAAGGAAGGCATGGAGGTGCTGGGGGTGACCAACTACGGCGACCTGACGTCCTTCGCGCAACAGCAGGCGCGCGCGTCGGCCTTCATTCTGTCGATCGACGACGAGGAGCTTGCCGGCAGCGACGAGGACACCAAAAATGCGCTGCAGAAGCTGCGCGCCTTCGTCGAGGAAGTGCGTTTCCGCAATGCGGAGATTCCGATTTTCCTGCACGGCGAAACCCGCACTGCGCGCCACATCCCCAACGACATCCTGCGCGAACTAAATGGCTTCATCCACATGCTGGAAGACACGCCGGAATTCCTCGCCCGCTACATCGGCCGCGAGGCGCGCGCCTACCTCGATTCGCTGGTGCCCCCGTTCTTCCGCGCGCTCACCCACTATGCGGCGGACGGCTCGTATTCCTGGCACTGCCCGGGGCATTCCGGCGGTGTCGCGTTCCTGAAGGCGCCGATCGGCCAGATGTTCCACCAGTTCTTCGGCGAGAACCTGCTGCGCGCCGACGTCTGCAATGCGGTGGACGAACTTGGCCAGTTGCTCGACCACACCGGCCCGGTGGGCGCGTCGGAGCGCAACGCGGCGCGCATCTTCAACTGCGACCACCTGTTCTTCGTCACCAACGGCACCTCGTCGTCGAACAAAATGGTGTGGCACGCCACGGTGGCGCCGGGCGATATCGTGGTGGTCGACCGCAACTGCCACAAGTCGATCCTGCACGCCATCATCATGTGCGGTGCGATACCGATTTTCCTGACGCCGACGCGCAACCATTACGGCATCATCGGGCCGATTCCGCTGGATGAATTCCGTCCGGAGAACATCGAGAAGAAGATCGCCGCGCATCCGTTCGCCAAGGATGTGAAACGCAAGCCGCGCATCCTCACCATCACCCAGTCGACCTACGACGGCATCCTCTACAACGTCGACATGATCAAGGAACTGCTGGGCGACTACATCGATACCCTGCATTTCGACGAAGCCTGGCTGCCGCACGCGACCTTCCACGACTTCTACCGCGGCATGCACGCCATCGGCAAGAACCGCCCGCGCGCGAAAGATGCGCTGGTGTTCGCCACCCAGTCCACCCACAAGCTGCTGGCCGGCTTGAGCCAGGCCTCGCAGATCCTGGTGCAGGATTCGGAGATGCGCAAGCTCGACTTCCACCGCTTCAACGAAGCCTACCTGATGCACACGTCGACTTCGCCGCAGTACGCCATCATCGCCTCGTGCGACGTGGCGGCGGCGATGATGGAGCCACCCGGCGGTCCTGCGCTGGTCGAGGAGTCGATCAAGGAAGCGCTCGATTTCCGCCGCGCCATGCGCAAGGTCGACGCGGAGTTCGGCGACTCCTGGTGGTTCAAGGTGTGGGGCCCCGAGAAGCTGGCCGACGAAGGCGTGGGCGACCGCGAGGACTGGATGCTGAAAGCGGGGGAGCGCTGGCACGAGTTCGGCAACATCGCGCCGGGCTTCAACCTGCTCGACCCGATCAAGGCCACCGTCATCACGCCCGGCCTGGACATGGATGGCGCCTTCGCCGACTGGGGCATCCCGGCGGCGATCGTCACCAAATACCTGGCCGAGCACGGCGTTATCGTCGAGAAGACCGGGCTGTATTCCTTCTTCATCATGTTCACCATCGGCATCACCAAGGGCCGCTGGAATACGCTGGTGACGGCGCTGCAGCAGTTCAAGGCCGACTACGACGAGAACCAGCCGCTGTGGCGCGTGCTGCCCGAATTCATCGAGAAGCACCCGCGCTACGAGAAGACCGGCCTCAAGGACCTGTGCGACCAGATTCACACCATCTACAAGGCCAACGACGTTGCGCGCCTGACCACCGAGATGTACCTGTCGGAAATGGCGCCGGCGATGAAACCGGCCGATGCCTTCGCCAAGATGGCGCACCGCGAGATCGAACGGGTCGAGATCGACAAGCTCGAAGGCCGCATCACCGCCATGCTGGTGACGCCCTATCCGCCGGGCATTCCCCTGCTGATTCCGGGCGAGCGTTTCAACAGCACCATCGTGCGTTATCTGCAGTTCACCCGTGATTTCAATGTGAAATTCCCGGGCTTCGAGACCGACGTCCACGGTTTGGTCGAAGACGTGGTCGACGGCAAGCCTACGTATTACGTCGACTGCGTGATCTGACCCGGCTGCCCGCGGGGAAGAAAGGCTTGATTTGTCAGGCAAAAAGCGTATGATTTGCAGTCCCCGGTTTGCCGGGGATTGTTTTTTCTTGCAGTTTTTTAACCTTGCTCCACCGCACCGCAGCGGGGGGCTGAACCGAAAGGAACACGATGCGGCATTACGAAATCGTATTTATCGTACATCCCGATCAGAGCGAGCAGGTGCCCGCCATGATCGAGCGATACAAGAGCAATATCACCACACGCGGCGGCAGCGTCCACCGTCTGGAAGACTGGGGCCGCCGCCAGATGGCCTACCCGATCCAGAAGGTCCACAAGGCCCACTACGTGCTGATGAACATCGAGTGCGACCAGGAAACCCTGGAAGAACTCGAGCACGGCTTCAAGTTCAACGACGCCGTGCTGCGTCATCTCACCATCAAGCGCGACGATGCCGTGACCACGGCTTCGCCGATGATGAAGGAAGAAAAGTCGCGCGACATGCTGGAGAGCGCCAAGCCGGAAGCGCCGGCTGAGCAAGCTGCCGTTGCCGAGTAACTGGCTGGAATGAGTGAATAGGCTAGTCATCAACGGAGCGCTTATTCAGGTAGAACCTTTGCGTTACAGCCCGGCGGGGGTGCCGATTGCCGAAGCGGTGGTTCATCACCGCAGCAGTCAGACCGTGGCAACCCAGCCCAGGCAGGTGGAATGCGAGTTGACGGTGCAGGCGAGCGGAACGCTCGCTACCCAACTGGCCCAGCTGGCTGCCGGAACGCAGGTGAAACTGGAAGGCGCATTGAACCGACGCAGCGTGAATAGCCGACAACTGATCCTGATATTGAATCGAATCGAAAAGGAATAAATCATGGCACGTCCCATGGGTGGTAAATCCGGCGGCAAGTTCGCCAAAAAAGGCGGCCGCGACAGCGGCAATCGTGGTCTTTTCAAGCGCCGCAAGTTCTGCCGCTTCACCGCTGAAAAAGTGGCTGAAGTCGACTACAAGGACATCGAGGTGCTGAAGGAATTCATCGCTGAAAACGGCCGCATCATCCCGGCCCGCATCACCGGTACCAAGGCGCATTACCAGCGCCAACTGGGTACTGCGATCAAGCGTGCGCGCTTCCTCGCGCTGATGCCCTACACCGACCTGCACTAAAAGGAGACGACCATGCAAATCATTCTGATGGATAAAGTCGTCAACCTGGGCAACCTGGGTGACGTGGTCAAGGTGAAAGACGGCTACGCCCGCAACTTTCTGATCCCCACCGGTCGTGCGCGCCGTGCGACGCAAGCCAACATGGAAGCGTTTGCTGCACAGAAGGCCGAACTGGAGCGCCTGGCGGCTGAAAAGCTGGCCGATGCCCAGCGCCGTGGCGAAAAACTGGAAGGTTTCAGCGTCTCCGTCAGCCACAAGGCGGGTGTCGATGGTCGCCTGTTCGGCTCCATCACCAACGCCGACATCGCCGACGCACTGAAGGCGCAGGGCCATGAAGTGGCCAAGGCGGAAATCCGCATGCCCGACGGCCCCCTCAAGGCCATCGGCGAATACCCGCTGGTAGTGGCCTTGCACAGCGATGTGCACGCCAACATCAACGTGGTGGTGACCGCCGAGCAGTAATTCTGCCGTCAGCGCCGAAAAGGGAGCCGTCGGCTCCCTTTTTTTATTCCCGCCTGTACACGCTTTATCCACAGCCTTATCCCTTGGTACGGGCGGGGCACGAGACTAGAATTCCGCCATGGCCGCCATCCACTCCCTGACCGCAAACTCCGATCCCCAACTGGCGCAAATGCGCCTGCCGCCGCATTCGCTCGAAGCCGAGCAGGCCGTGCTGGGCGGCCTGCTGCTCGACAACAGCGCGTGGGACCGCATCGGCGACGTGGTGGCGGAAAACGATTTCTATCGCCAGGATCACCGCCAGATCCTCCGCGCGATCGTGCGGCAGATTGCCGAAAACCGTCCCGCGGATGCGGTGACGGTGTCCGAAGCCCTGCAATCGATGGCGCAGCTCGAAGGCGTCGGCGGGCTGGCGTATATCGTCGCGCTGGCAAGCAATACGCCGTCGGCCGCCAACATTCGCCGCTACGCCGAGATCGTGCGCGAGCGTTCGGTGATGCGTCGTCTGGCCGAGGTCGCGACCGGGATTGCCGACACCGCCTATTCGCCGGCCGGCCGCAGCGCCTCGCAATTGCTCGACGAAGCCGAGGCGAAGGTGTTCGAGATTGCCGAAAACGGCAGCCGCGGACAGGCGGGCTTTACCGAAATCAAACCGCTCTTGAAGGAGGTGGTCGAGCGCATCGACGAGCTCTATCACCGTGACAACGACTCCGGAATCACCGGCGTGCCGACCGGTTTCCACGATCTCGACCAGAAGACCTCCGGCCTGCAACCCGGCGACCTCATCATCGTCGCCGGGCGTCCGTCGATGGGCAAGACCGCGTTTTCGCTCAACATGGCCGAGAACGTTGCCCTTGACACCGGCCTGCCGGTCGCTGTCTTCTCGATGGAAATGGGCGGCACCCAGCTGGTGATGCGGATGATCGGCTCGGTCGGCAAGCTCGACCAGCACCGGCTGCGTACCGGCAAGCTCGGCGAGGACGACTGGCAGCGCCTCACCTACGCGCTCGGCAAGCTCAACGAGGCGCCGGTCTTCATCGACGAGACGCCCGGGCTCAACGTGCTGGAACTGCGCGCGCGGGCGCGCCGCCTGATGCGCCAGTGCGGCAAGCTCGGCCTCATCGTGATCGACTACCTGCAGTTGATGTCGGCCAGCAGTTCAGGGGAAAACCGCGCCACCGAAATTTCAGAGATTTCCCGGGCCCTGAAAGGCCTGGCGAAGGAACTGCACGTGCCGGTGGTCGCGCTGTCGCAGCTGAACCGCGGCCTGGAACAGCGTCCCAACAAGCGCCCGGTGATGTCTGACCTGCGCGAATCGGGCGCCATCGAGCAGGATGCCGACGTCATCCTGTTCATCTACCGCGACGAGGTCTACAACCCCGACACGCAGGACAAGGGCACGGCGGAAATCATCATCAGCAAACAGCGTAACGGCCCCATCGGCACGGTCAGGCTGGCATTCATCGGCGAATACACGCGCTTCGAATCCCTGGCCCAGCCAGGCTCCTACTAAGCCCTGACCATGCGGCCCATCCAGGCGCAAATTTCCGTTGGCGCGATGGCGCACAACCTGCGGGTGGCGCGCAGCCACGCTGGCGCGGCACGCGTGTTTGCGGTGATCAAGGCCAATGCCTACGGACACGGGCTGTCGCGCGCGCGGCGTGCCCTGGCGTCGGCCGACGGCTTTGCCGTGCTGACGCTGGAGGAGGCCGCCAACCTGCGCTTGATGGGGGTGGAGCAACCCATCCTGCTGCTTGAAGGGATTTTCGGCGCGGATGAAATCGCCCCCTGTGTCGAGCTCGACCTGTGGCCGGTACTGCATCACGCCGCGCAGCTCGACTGGCTGCAGCAACAACCGCCCGCCCGTCCGATCCAGGTTTTTCTCAAATTCGACAGCGGCATGCATCGCCTGGGCTTCCCGCTTGCCGATCATGCCGCCATCGTCGCGCGGGCGAAAAGCCTTCCCGGCGTGGCCGGCATCACTCTGATGACGCACTTTTCCCAGGCCGACGAGGCCGTCGGGGTGGACTGGCAGCTGCAGCCGTTTCTGCGCGAACTGGCCAGGTACGGTCTGCCCTGGAGCAGTGCCAATTCGGCTGCGCTGCTGCGTTTTCCGAACACGCTGGGCACGTGGGTGCGGCCGGGGCTGATGCTGTACGGCGCATCGCCCTTTGCCGAAGAGCCGGCCGAACAACTGGGACTGCGACCGGCGATGACCCTCCGCTCGGAAATCATCAGCGTGCAGTCGCTGCAGCCGGGCGAAGGCGTCGGCTACAACCTGTTGTTTCGCGCCGAACGCAGCATGCGGGTCGGCGTGGTCGCCTGCGGCTATGCCGACGGCTACCCGCGTCATGCGCTGACGGGTACGCCCGTTCTGGTAAATGGCCGCCGCAGCCGAACCCTGGGACGGGTGTCGATGGACATGTTGTGCGTGGATTTGAGCGAATGTCCCGACGCCGGCCTGGGCAGCCCGGTGGTGCTGTGGGGGGAGGGGCTGTCGGTGGATGCGGTGGCCGCCGCCGCCGGAACCAGCAGTTATGAACTGCTGTGTGCCGTGGCGCCACGCGTTCCTGTCGTGGAGACGGACTGAGCGACACCGTCGGTGGCGGTGAAGCGAACGGTGTTAGCTTTGTGGCTGCTTAGCCGCGGGCGTCGATCGGTAAGAAACATTCCAAATGGCGTTCGCCCCGGGTGAATTCGGCGCAGCCGAAGCGAAGCGTGGCCGCGCCCAGCGCCAGGGCAAACGCATCAAAATCTGCAATGCCTTCGTAGATTTCCATCCAGGTGTCCGCGTCGTCGCAGCGCGTGAGGCGGCGCGGCGGCCGGGTGCAATGCGCCGCCATCGCCGCCAGCAGGGCATCGATCCGGATGGCTGCGATGGCGGCCTGTGCCGGGTCGATGCGGTAATACAAATAGGCGTGCCTCACCTATTCCGGCAGCGCGTAGGGCAGGGGCTTCAGGCTCAGCGCGGCGCCGTCGGGGGCTTTCAGATGCAGGGTCTGCGTGGACGCGCTTTCGACCTGGGCGACGGCCAGCAGATCGTAGCCGCCGCCCGGCGCCGGCGCTGCGTTGACCACGGTGCCGCTGACCTGGCCGTCGAGATCGGCGCTGTACAGGCTGTCGCCCGGGGCCGCGTCGGCCTCGACATGGGCGAGAAACATGCGGCGCTTGAGCTTGCCCAGATACTGGCTGCGGGCGACGATTTCCTGGCCGGGGTAGCAGCCTTTCTGGAAACTCACCCCGCCGATGACCTCGAGGTTGACCATCTGCGGCACGAACTGCTCCTGAGTGGCGGCGACGATCATCGGGATGCCGGCGTTGAGCCGCAGCCAGTCCCACACCGGCGCACCCACCGGGGTGGCCGATTGGCGCAGGATTTCCCATACGGTCGCGGCGCGCTCGGGCTCGATCGACAGCACGAACTTGTCGGCACCGACGCGAATGGTGTGCCCGGCTTCGCCGACCCGCGTGCGCATCGGCGCATCGGGCACGCCGCCCATGGCGGCGGTCACGGCCGCCTCGGCCTGCGGGCCGGCCACCACCAGCCGAACGGTTTCATCGCTGGCGTCGCGCGCCTGCACCTTGGCGCGCAGGATGAACATCGACAGGCGCTTTAGCACGCTGGGCACGATGTCGCCCGCGAGTTGCAGGCAGGTGTCCTCGCCTTGCCGCCACACCAGGAAATTGCCGAGCAGGCGCCCCTTGGGGCTGCAGTAGCCGTTCCACTGCGCGCCGTCGGCGTGCAGGGATCGCACGTCGTTGGTGAGCTGGCCCTGCAGGAAATTGGTCGTATCTTCGCCGCGAAAGGCGATCACGCCGAGTTGCGACAAATCCGCCACAATGGTGCCGTCCGTGGCGGCGGTGCGTTCGGCGGCGGGGTCGCCGTAGTGCAGCACGGTGTCGTTTTCGAGGCTTGCGCCTTGGGCATGCAGAAATTTATTCCAGGACTCGATCATGGTTCGTTCCAGTCAAAGGGGAATGCGATGAATCGCAAAAGTGTACACGCTGATGCATGAGATTCGGCTCATGCCCTCACGCCGACTGGGGCTGTTGCTGGCGGGCATGACGGCGCTGGCGCTGCTGGCCCTGCATCTCGCGGCCCTGCCATGGAGCGTCCAGTGGGCACTTGGCGTGGGGGTGATCGGTTTGGCGGGGTGGGGCTGGCGGCAGGCGCGTCCGCGGGCACACTTGCGCATTGCTGCGGATGGCCGCCTGCAATGCCTGGACGATGCGGATGAATGGCGCGATGCCGAGGTGCTGGGCGACAGTTTTGCCTCGACCGCGCTGACGGTGGTGCGCTACCGGGTGGCGGGAGCGCCGGTGCAAAGCCTGACCCTGTTGCCTGACAGCGCGGATTCCGAGGCGTTGCGTCGGCTCAGGGTGTCGCTTCGCTGGGCACCCCGCACACGCTCGGACACAGCGTTCCCGGGCGCGGGTTGAGCACGGTGTTGCCGGCGATCGGCAACGTCTCCGGGTAGTCGCGGCTGTAGTGCAGGCCGCGGCTCTCCTGGCGCAACTGGGCCGAGCGGATGATGAGGTCGGCGCTTTGCACCAGATTGCGCAGTTCGATGAGGTCGTTGGATACGCGGAAATTGCGGTAGAACTCGTCGATTTCGGCGCGCAGCAGGCGGATGCGGTGGGTCGCGCGCGTCAGCCGCTTGTTGGTGCGCACGATACCGACGTAGTCCCACATGAAGCGGCGCAGTTCGTCCCAGTTGTGCGAGATCACCACCTCCTCGTCGGGATCGGTGACGCGCGAGGCGTCCCAGTCCGGCAGGTCAAGCGCGGGGGCGGACGGGGTGGCGAGGATGTCCGCGGCGGCGGCATGGCCGAACACCAGACATTCCAGCAGCGAATTCGAGGCCAGCCGGTTGGCGCCGTGCAGGCCGGTGAAGGTGACTTCGCCGACGGCATGCAGGTTGCACAGGTCGGTGCGCGCGTTCATGTCGGTGACCACCCCGCCGCAGGTGTAGTGCGCAGCCGGCACCACCGGGATCGGCTGCGTCGTGATGTCGATGCCGAGTTCGAGGCAGCGGCGATGGATGGTGGGGAAGTGCTCGCGAATGAAGTCGGCCGGCTTGTGGCTGATGTCGAGATAGACGCAGTCGATGCCGCGTTTTTTCATCTCGAAGTCGATCGCGCGCGCCACCACGTCGCGCGGCGCGAGTTCGGCCCGCGCGTCGTGCAGGTGCATGAAGCGGCTGCCGTCGGGCAGCAGCAAGTGGGCGCCTTCGCCGCGCACCGCCTCGCTGATGAGGAAGGATTTGGCGTGCGGGTGGAACAGGCAGGTGGGATGGAACTGCACGAATTCGAGATTGGCGACGCGACAGCCCGCGCGCCAGGCCATCGCGATGCCGTCGCCGGTCGCGGTGTCGGGGTTGGTGGTGTAGAGGTAGACCTTGCCGGCGCCGCCGGTGGCCAGCACGGTGTGGCCGGCGGCAAAGGTCTCGACCTCGCCGGTGCCCTTGTTGAGCGCATAGGCGCCGTGGATCTGCCGTTCCTGCCCGCCGGCGCGCTTGCCCGTGATGAGATCGATGGCAACGTGCTGCTCGAAGGTGTCGATGTTGGGATGGGCGCGCACGCGATCGAGCAGGCTGGTCTGCACCGCGTGCCCGGTGGCATCGGCCGCGTGCACCACGCGGCGTGCGGAATGTCCGCCTTCGCGCGCCAGATGCAGGCCGCCGGGTGCCTGCGGGTCGGGGGTGAAGGTGACGCCGTTGGCGGTCAGCCAGGCGATCATCGCGCTTGCCTGGCTGGCAACCAGGCGGGTGACGGCTTCATCGCACAGTCCCGCACCGGCGATCAGGGTGTCGCGCACGTGCGCCTCGACTGAGTCGCCGCTGTCGACCGCTGCGGCAATCCCGCCCTGCGCCCAGTCGCTGGCGCCGTCGGTCATCTGGCGTTTGGTGACAATGGCAACGCGGCGCTGGTCGGCAAGCTTGAGCGCGGTGGTCAGCGCGGCGAGGCCGCTACCGAGGATCAGGACGTCGTGTCTGTGCATGATGTGGCGGGGAGATGTGCGGGCGATGATAGCAGGCTTGGGGCGCACCCGAACACGCTTGTGCAGCGTGAACTTTTTGGCTTCGGCCTGCTCACATGCTACGGAAGATGCGGTCACGTATACTTCACCATAAACATAAAAGAGCAGGGAGATATGTCGGACCGCGAACTGGATCAGGCGTTGGTCGAACGCGCCCAACAGGGTGACAAACGCGCATTCGAGCTCTTGGTGATCAAATATCACCGCAAGCTCGGGCGGTTGTTGTCGCGCATGGTGCGCGACGCGGCGGAGGTTGAGGATATTACGCAGGAAGCCTTTATCAAGGCCTATCGTGCGTTGCCGGGGTTTCGAGGCGAAAGCGCTTTCTACACCTGGCTGTATCGCATCGCCGTCAACACTGCGAAAAACTACCTGGTGGCGCACAAGCGCCAGCCGGTGTCGAGCGATGTGCAGGCGGAAGACGCGGAGAACTACGAGGAAGGCGACATGTTGCGCGATATCGCAACGCCGGATGCGGAACTTCAGACCAAACAGATCGCCCAAGCGGTGAATGAGGCAGTCGATGCGCTGCCCGAGGAGTTGAGGACAGCCATCACGCTGCGCGAAATCGAAGGCATGAGCTACGAGGAAATCGCGCAGATGATGGAATGCCCGATCGGCACGGTGCGTTCGCGGATATTCCGTGCACGCGAGGCCATTGCGGAAAGAATACGCCCGATGTTGGGCACCAGTCAGGACAAAAGGTGGTAAGCATGTCAGCACTTCGCAAACTTGAATCTCATTCCCAACCCGACCAGGGCGAGGGCGATTCCCGACAAATTCTGTCGGCAGCACTCGACAATGAAACGGCACACGCCGAAACCGAGGCCTGCCTCGCGGCGCTGAAACGCGACGAGGGCTTGCGACAAAGCTGGTCCGAATATCACCTGATCGGCGACCTGATGCGCGGCGTGGCGCCGGCCTCGGACGACTTCATGGCACGATTCTCGGCGCAACTGGCGTCTGAGCCGACCGTGCTGGCGCCGCGCCGCAGCGTCTGGCCGCAACGGGTCGCGGTGGCGTCGTTCGCCTCGCTGGCGGTGTGGGGCGTGGTCACCCTCACTGGCTGGGTGCAGGATGGGCCGACCAGTCCGCAGATGGCGCTGGCGCCGAACATCCAGCAAGCCGCGCTGGACAGCGAACAGGGCGCCGGAGATGGCCACCTTGCCCCGTATCTGGTGGCGCACCAGGAATTTGCACCAATGGCCATCGCTTCGCCTTATCAGCGCGCGGTGGCGGTTGTGGTGGAGCCTCGCTGATGCGGACCGCGTCCGTGTGGCGGCAGGGCTGGTTGATCGCAGGGCTTGCCGGGCTGATGGTGCTGTCCGCCACGGCGCGTGCCGAGACTGCGCTCGACTGGCTCAACCGCGCCGCGGCCGCAGCCAAGCAGCAGAATTACAGCGGCGTGTATGTGTATCACCAGGGCGAGCACGTCGAAGTGCTGCGGGTGATGCACCGTATCGATGCCAGCGGCGAACAGGAAAAAGTCGAGGTGGTGGACGGCGCGCCGCGCCAGTTCCTGCGCATCAACAACGATGTTTACTGCCATTTGCAGGACGGCAAGAACGTGCGACTGGAGCGCAACACTTCGCGGCGTTTCTTCCCTGCCTTGCTGCCGGCCCAGCCGGCTGCCCTGCTCGATTACTACGAGGCAAAGCTCGGTGGTACCGAGCGCGTGGCGGGACGCCCCTGCCAGGTGGTGACACTGGAACCGCGCGACGGTTATCGTCATGCCTACAACCTGTGGTTGGACAAAAAAACCGGGCTGCCGCTGAAGTCGCGCATCATCAACAGCCAGGGCGGCGTGGTGTCGATGTTCGTGTTTTCTGAAATCCAGATCGGCAAGGCGCCCGATGCCCAGCAGTTTCGCAACGACCTGACCGGCAAGCGTATCCAGCAGGCCAGCCTCGATACTCCGGCCGATGCGGCCTGGAGCGTGACCCCGCCCGCGGGCTACGAGCAGGTGCAGAATGCGGTGCGCCCACTGCCGGGCAAGAAAACGCCGGTTACCCACCTGATTTTCTCGGATGGCCTCTCCGTGCTGTCGCTGTTCATCGAGCCCGTTGATCCACAGGTGCAGCGTTTGCGCGGCTTGTCGGCCGAAGGCTCGATCGGCGCCTATGCCCGCGAAGTCGACGGCCACAGCGTGACGGCCATGGGCGAAGTGCCCAGCATGGCCTTGATCGAAACCGGCAACTCGGTGAAACGGAAGTAAGCCCCGCCATGCTGGAGCAAACCGCCGAGGTCATGAAAACTGCGTCGGACGGCATCTGGGTGCGCGCAGTCGAACCGTCCGGCTGCGGCACCTGCGGCGGGCAGGGCTGTGCGTCGCGTCGCATTGCCGAACTGTTCCAGCGCAAACCCCGCCTGTTCAAGGTCGATTGCGACCTTTCCCTTGCGCCGGGTGACCGTGTCGTCGTCGGCATCGTCGAAGGCAGCGTGCTGAAGAGCGCATTGCGCGCCTATGGCATGCCCCTGGGATTGATGCTGGCCGGTGCGCTGCTGGCGCAGGCGATGGCACCCGGCGATGGGCCGGCCTTGATCGGCATGCTGGCCGGCGGCGCCATCGGCTGGCTGTTCGCGCGAGGCGGGCAGACGGCGCGCCCGGTGGTGCTGAGACGGGAAGTGAGTATTTGTTCCATTGGATGAAGGAATCGCAATGATGAGAAAGGCTCTGGCTGCAACAGCGCTGGTGTTTGCCTTGTCAACACCCGCCGTGGCTAAGGAAGTGGTCGATGTCGCCGATCTGGTCGAGCAGCACGGCCCCGCGGTGGTCAACATCAGCACCACCAAGATGGTGAAACGTGGCGGCGAACGCTTTCCTTTCGCGGTGCCTGACGATGAAGCCATGCAGGAATTCTTCCGTCGGTTTTTCCCGGGCACGCCCGATCCGCGCGGACCGATGCGCGAGATTCCAGCGCGCGGCGCAGGATCCGGCTTCATCGTCAGCCCCGACGGTTACATCCTGACCAACGCCCATGTGGTGCGCGATGCCGACGAAGTCGAAGTCAAGCTGATCGACAAGCGCAAATTCATCGCCAAGGTGATCGGTGCCGACAGCCGCACCGATGTGGCAGTGATCAAGATCACCGCGAGCAGCCTGCCCGCAGTCAAGCTGGGCGATCCCGCCAAACTGCGCGTCGGCGAGGCGGTGGCCGCGATTGGCTCGCCGTTCGGTTTCGAGAACTCGGTCACCGCGGGCATCGTCTCCGCCAAGGGCCGCTCGTTGCCGTCGGAAAGCTACGTGCCCTACATCCAGACCGACGTGCCGATCAATCCCGGCAATTCGGGTGGGCCGCTGTTCAACATGCGTGGCGAAGTGGTCGGCATCAATTCGCAGATCTACAGCCGCAGCGGCGGCTATCAGGGGGTGTCGTTCGCCATTCCGATCGATATCGCGATGGAGGTGGCCGACCAGTTGAAGAAGAGCGGCAAGGTCTCGCGCGGCTGGCTGGGGGTGGCGATCCAGGAAGTGACCGCCGATCTCGCCGACTCGTTCGGACTGGACCGCCCGCGCGGCGCGCTGATTTCCCAGGTCCAGCCGGGTAGTCCGGCGGAAAAATCCGGGCTGCAGGCCTCCGACGTGATTCTGCTGTTCAACGGCAAGGCGGTTGAGAATTCGGGCGATTTGCCGCGCATGGTCGGCATGACCCGGCCGGGAACGAAAATCCCGGTGCAGGTCTGGCGCAAGGGAAAAATGCAGGAAATCATGGTGGTGCTGGATGAAATGCCGGGCGAGGAAGCGGTCGCCAGCAAGGGCGGCAAGACCTATTCGCGGGGCGGTCTGGCGCTGTCCGAACTGACGGCCGACCAGCGACGCGAACTGAAGATCGACCATGGATTGCTGGTGGAAGAAGTCACCGGTGACGCGGCGCGTGCAGGCGTCCAGGTCGGTGACGTGATTCTGGCGGTGAACAACGGCAAGGTCGCCACCGTCGAAGCCTTCCGCAAGGCCATCGCCGCGATTCCCAAGGGCAAGAGCGCGGCGATCCTGGTGCGGCGCGGCGAGGGTTCGTTGTACATCCCGCTGAAAATCTCGGGTGAGTAAAACCCTGACGTTGTATACGCGGGCCAATTGTCCGCTGTGCGAGGAAAAGGCGGCAGAAGTCAGTGCGCGGGTCGAGGACGGACGCCATGTTTTGAGCTTCGTCGATGTGGATGCCGACCCGGTGCTGAAGGCGCGTTTCGGCTGGGATGTTCCGTTGTTGTTCGATGGCGAGCAGGAAATCTGCCGGCATTTCCCCGACCCTGACGCGCTGCGCAACTGGTTCGCCGAAAACCCCTGAATTCCGTTAAAATTCGCGGTCTTATCGCATCCTTGACCGGGCACGGAAGCGTGCCCGTTTTGTTGTGTCGCAGAATCTGACCCGCAATTTTTCCATCATCGCCCACATTGACCACGGCAAGTCCACGCTGGCGGATCGCCTGATCCAGTTTTGCGGCGGTTTGTCCGAGCGCGAGATGGAGGCGCAGGTGCTCGACTCGATGGACCTGGAAAAGGAACGCGGCATCACCATCAAGGCACAGACCGCCGCGCTGACCTACAAGGCGCAGGACGGCCAGACCTATCGCCTGAACCTGATCGACACCCCGGGCCACGTCGATTTCTCCTACGAAGTCAGCCGCTCGCTGTCCGCCTGCGAGGGCGCGCTGCTGGTGGTCGACGCCTCGCAGGGAGTGGAAGCGCAGACCGTGGCCAACTGTTATACCGCGATCGACCTCGGCGTCGAAGTCATCCCGGTGCTGAACAAGATCGACCTGCCGGCGGCCGATCCCGACCGGGTGGCGGAAGAAATCGAGGATATCGTCGGGCTCGACGCCAGCGAGGCGGTGCGCGCCTCGGCCAAGTCCGGCATCGGCATTCCCGAGATTCTCGAAGTGGTGGTGAAGCAGGTGCCACCGCCGCGCGGCCAGGAAGACGCGCCCTTGAAGGCGCTGATCATCGACTCGTGGTTCGACAACTACGTCGGTGTGGTGATGCTGGTGCGGGTGGTCGACGGCGTGCTCAAACCGAAGGACAAGATTCGCTTCATGGCCAGCGGCGCGCAGCACCTGACCGAGCATGTCGGCGTGTTCACGCCGAAATCGGTCGATCGGCCGCAACTCTCGGCGGGTGATGTGGGTTTCGTCATCGCCGGCATCAAGGAACTCAAGTCCGCCCAGGTGGGCGACACCATCACGCTGCTCGACCGCCCCGCCAGCGCGCCGCTGCCGGGTTTCAAGAAGGTGCAGTCGCAGGTGTTCGCCGGCCTCTATCCGGTCGAGTCGCACGACTTCGAGAACCTGCGCGACGCGCTGACAAAGCTGCAGCTGAACGACGCGGCGTTGCAGTTCGAGCCCGAGGTGTCGCAGGCGCTGGGTTTCGGCTTCCGCTGCGGCTTCCTCGGCCTGTTGCACATGGATATCGTGCAGGAACGGCTCGAGCGCGAATACGACATGGACCTCATCACCACCGCGCCGACGGTGGTGTACGAAGTGCTGATGAAGGACGGCACCCTGATCAACGTCGAAAACCCGTTCAAGCTGCCCGAACTGTCGAAGATCGAGGAAATCCGCGAGCCCATCATCACCGCGACGATTTTCGTACCGGAGGAATTCGTCGGCAACGTCATCACCCTGTGCAACCAGAAGCGCGGTATGCAGCTCGACATGCAGTACCACGGCCGTCAGGTGATGCTGCGCTACGACCTGCCGATGAACGAAGTGGTGATGGATTTCTTCGACAAGTTGAAGTCGACCAGCCGCGGCTACGCCTCGCTCGACTACGAGTTCAAGGAATACCGACCGGGCGACCTGGTCAAGCTCGACATCCTGGTCAACAACGAGAAGGTCGACGCGCTGTCCCTCATCGTGCACCGCGCCACCAGCGTGTATCGCGGGCGCGAACTGGCCTCCAAGATGCGCGAACTGATCCCGCGCCAGATGTTCGACGTTGCGGTGCAGGCCGCGATCGGCGCCAACATCATCGCGCGCGAAAACGTCAAGGCGTTGCGCAAGAACGTGCTCGCCAAGTGCTACGGCGGCGACATTTCGCGCAAGAAGAAGCTGCTGGAAAAGCAAAAGGCCGGCAAGCGCCGCATGAAGCAGGTCGGCAACGTCGAAATTCCGCAGGAAGCCTTTCTTGCGATCCTTCAGGTCTCGGACAAGTAAACATGAACTTTGCGCTCATCCTTTTCATCGCCTTGGTCGTCACCGGCGGCATCTGGCTGCTCGACGCGCTGCTGTTCAAACGCTTCCGCGACAAGGAGGCCCGCGAGCCGCTGCTGGTCGAGTATGCCAAAAGCTTCTTCCCGGTCATCCTGATCGTGTTCGGCCTGCGCTCCTTCCTGGTCGAGCCGTTCAAGATTCCGTCCGGCTCGATGATGCCGACCCTGCTGATCGGCGATTTCATCCTGGTCAACAAGTTCACCTACGGCATCCGCCTGCCGGTGATCAACAAGAAAGTGGTGCAGCTGAACAATCCCGAGCGCGGCGACGTCATGGTGTTTCGCTATCCGGCCGATCCAGGGCTCGACTACATCAAACGCGTGATCGGGGTGCCGGGCGATATCGTCGAATATCGCGACAAGCAGCTCAGCATCAACGGCAAGCCCGTGCGCACCGACATTACCGGCGCTTACAGCTACGTCGGAAATGGCCTCAATTACGTCAGCGCCACGGTGTACGAGGAATATCTCAACAGCGTCGGCCATGCCATGATGACCGAATCGGGCAAGCCCTCGGTCGAATTGCGGCAGGTGGTGGACTTCCCTCAGCGTGAAAACTGCTCCTACAATGCCGACGGCGACGGTTTTGTCTGTCGGGTTCCGGAAGGGCACTACTTCACGATGGGCGACAACCGCGACGCCAGCGGAGACAGCCGTTATTGGGGCTTCGTCCCGGATGCGAACATCGTCGGCAAGGCGTTCTTCATCTGGATGAACTTCGAAGATTTTGGCCGTATCGGCTCCACCATTCGTTAAGGAGACACCATGCACGCTATACGCCCCATGAAGTTCAAGCAGCGCGGAATCACCATGTCCGGCTTTCTGTTCGTTGCCGTGATCTTTATCGTGATCGCCATGCTGGCGATGAAGCTGGTGCCGGCCTACATCGAATTTTTCTCGGTGAAGAAAATTCTGAACACCATGGGACAGGATTCCAGTATCGGTTCCAAAAGCAATGCCGAGCTGCGCAGCGATTTTTCCCGTCGAGCCAGCGTCGACTATGTGACCGTGGTCAAGCCGGAACACCTCACCATCGACCGACGCGGAGGCGTCCCGGTCATCTCGGCCGACTACGAATTCCGCACCCCGCTCGTCGCCAATATCAGCCTGGTGGTCGATTTCAGCGCCAGTTCCAACCCCAATACTTTGCGCGCCCAGGTTGAATAACCCCCTGCTGAACCAGCGCCTGCAACAGGCGCTGGGTTATACCTTTAGCCGCCCTGATCTGTTGACCCAGGCGCTGACGCACCGCAGCTATGGATCGGTCAACAACGAGCGTCTCGAATTCCTCGGCGACTCGGTGCTGAACTGCACGGTCGCCCGCGCCCTCTACGATGCCTTTCCCGATTTGCCTGAAGGCAGCCTGTCGCGCCTGCGCGCCAACCTGGTGCGACAGGAAACCCTGGCCGATATTGCGGTTGCCCTGAAGCTGGGCGAAAGCCTGCGCCTCGGCGAGGGTGAGTTGAAGAGCGGCGGATTTCGTCGGCCTTCGATTCTGGCCGACGCGCTCGAATCGCTGTTCGGCGCGGTTTTCCTGGACGCGGGTTTCGACACGGCCCAGCGCGTGGTGCGCGGACTGTTTGACCCGTTGGTGGCGAAAATCGACCCCACGGCCTCGGGCAAGGATCCCAAGACCCAGTTGCAGGAAATCCTGCAATCGCGCCGGTTGCCGCTTCCGGACTATCAGTTGGTCGATACCGAGGGCGAGGCGCATGATCAGAGCTTTATTGTCGAGTGCGTGCTGACCAAGCCCGTGCTCACAACACGTGGCGTCGGCAAGAGCCGTCGCGCTGCAGAACAGGAGGCCGCACGCCTGGCGTGCGCCGCATTGCAAAAATGAGCCAACTATCAATATGAGCCAGTTCAAGTGTGGCCTCGTCGCCATCGTCGGCCGGCCCAACGTCGGCAAGTCGACGTTGCTCAACCGCATCGTCGGGCAGAAAGTCAGCATCACGTCGCGCAAGGCGCAAACCACGCGCCACCGGGTGATGGGCATCCACACCACCGACGAGGCGCAGTTCGTGTTCGTCGATACGCCGGGATTCCAGACGCGCCACGCCAGCACCATGAACCGTGCGATGAACAAGCGCGTGCGCGAAACCCTGTCGGACACCGACCTGGTGATGATGCTGGTCGAAGCGGGCCGCCTGAAGAAGGAAGACCGCCAGGTGATGGAACTGCTGCCCAAGGATCGCCCGCTGATCCTGGTGGTGAACAAGATCGACCAGGTCAAGGACCGCGCCGAACTGATGGCCTATCTGCAGGAAGTCTCGGCCGCGCACGGGTTCACCGAGATCGTCCCGGTATCGGCCAAGCAGGGCAGCAACCTTGACGAACTGCTGAAGACCCTGCAAACCCACCTGCCGGAAAACGCGCCGCTGTTCGAGGAGGACGACGTCACCGACCAGACCGAACGCCAGCTCGCCGCCGAGCTCATCCGCGAGAAGGTCTTCCGCCTGTGCGGCGAGGAAATCCCCTACGCGGTCGCAGTCCAGATCGACAAGTTCGAGGAAGAAGGGAACCTGCGCCGCATCTTTGCCACCATCCTGGTCGATCGTGACAGCCACAAGCCCATTCTCATCGGCAAGGGCGGCGAAAAGCTCAAGACCATCTCCACCCAGGCGCGCCTCGACATGGAGCGCGCATTCGACAGCAAGGTCTACCTGGAAGTCTGGGTGAAGGTCAAAGGCGGCTGGGCCGACGACGTGCGCATGCTGAAGTCGCTGGGAATCGACTGAGGTCTTGTTCGTCCACTTCGTGGATTCATAAAGCATGTCCAGCGACGCCCGCATCAACAACGAAGCCGGCTTCATCCTCCACACCTATTCCTTCAAGGAAACCAGCGTGGTGGCCGAAGTCTTCACCCGTGGCCACGGCCGCGTGGCGCTGATCGCGCGCGGTGCGCGCCGGCCGGCCTCGGCCTTGCGCGGGCTGATGCAACCCTTCACCCCGTTGCTGCTGTCGTGGTTCGGCAAGTCCGAGCTGAAGACCCTGCATGCCGCCGAATGGCAGGGCGGATTGATCGCCCCACAGGGCCGCGCGCTGATGTGCGGGTTTTATCTCAACGAACTGCTGCTGCGCCTGCTGGCGCGCAGCGATGCGCACGAGCTGTTGTATGACCGTTATGTGGATACCCTTGACCAGTTGGCGGGCGAAGGTGGCGATTTCGAGCGGATATTGCGCCGTTTCGAAAAGAACCTGCTCGCCGACATCGGTTACGGCGCCACCTTCGATGTCGAGGCGGACAGCGGCGCACCGATTGATCCCGCCGGCCGTTATGTCTTCCAGCCCGAACGGGGTGCGCTGCGCGCCGTCGGACAGCCCGGCTGTCCGGTCTCGGGCCAGACCCTGATCGATCTGGCCGCCGATCGCTTCGAGCAGCCCGCCACCCTGGTCGAAGCCAAGGCATTGATGCGCAGCCTGATCAACCACACCCTCGGCGCCAAGCCGCTTTATACTCGCCAGCTGTTGCGCGAACTCACCGACCTATCACCATGAGCATCTATCTCGGCGTCAATATCGACCACATCGCCACCCTGCGCCAGGCACGCAAGACCCGCTATCCGAGTCCGGTCGAGGCCGCGCTCATGGCCGAAACCGCTGGCGCCGATTCGATCACCCTGCACCTCAGGGAAGACCGCCGCCACATCCAGGACGCCGACGTCGTCATCCTGCGCCAGGTGCTGAAGACCAAGATGAATCTGGAAATGGCGGTCACAGAGGAAATGCTGGCCATCGCCCTCGCCACCCGGCCGCAGGACGTCTGCCTGGTGCCGGAAAAGCGCGAGGAACTCACCACCGAGGGCGGTCTCGACGTCAAGGGCCAGCTGCTCAAATTGACCGACGCCTGCAAGCGCCTGACCGAGGCCGGCATCCGCGTCTCGCTCTTCATCGACCCCGACTTCGCCCAGCTCGACGCATCGCTCGCGGCCGGCGCGCCGGTGGTCGAAATCCACACCGGCGCCTACGCCGACGCCGAGACGGACGCGGCGCGCATCCTGGAATTCGAGCGCATCCGTACCGCTGTCGCCTACGGCCGCAGCCTCGGCCTCACCGTCAACGCCGGCCACGGCCTCACCTACCACAACGTCCAGCCGATCGCTGCGCTGCCGGGCATCCATGAGCTCAACATCGGCCACGCCATCGTTGCGCAGGCGCTGTTCGTGGGGTGGAAGGACGCGGTGGCGGAAATGAAGCGGCTGATGGTCGAGGCGGCAGGCTGACGCCGTCAGCGAATGATTTTCTTCTTCAGCTTGATCCGCACGTAGAGCAGGATGATCACCGCGACCACGCCGAGCGTGACGAAGGTGATGAGCTTGAGGTTGTCGCGGAGGGCGGCCTCGTTGTGGCCGATGGTGTAGCCGAGCAGGGCGAGGATGGTGACCCAGATGCCGGCGCCGAGCGCGGTGTAGAAGCTGAACACGGCGAGGTTCATGCGTGCAAGGCCGGCCGGCAGCGAGATGTATTGCCGCACCGCGGGAATCAGTCGCCCGGTGAAGGTGGAGATGTGGCCGTGGCGGGCGAAGAAGTCTTCCATGCGCTGCAGCGAATGTTCCTTGAACAGCACATATTTTCCGTAGCGCAGCAGGAACGGCCGCCCAAGGTGCAAGGCGAGCCAATAATTGAACAGTGCCCCGGCAAGGCTGCCGCCGATTCCGGCGAGGATGGCCAGCCACAGATTCATCTCGCCCTTGTAGGCGAGGTAGCCGGCCGGAATCATTACCACTTCGCTGGGGAAGGGAAAGAAGCTCGACTCCAGCGCCATCAGCAGGAAAATCCCTGGATAGCCCCAGGCGCCGACGGTGCTGACGATGGTTTGGATGAGGTCGTGGAGCATTTTTCAGGGTGGAGCGCGGAGCGTCGAGTGGCCTGCCTCTCGACGCTTCACGCTTGGTTTGGGGTCAGACGACGGCCTCTTCCTTCTTGCCTTCCACCGGCTTGATGAAGTGTTCGCGCTTGATGCCGAACATCAGCAGCAGCGGTGAGCCAACCAGAACCGAGGAATAGATACCGAACATGATGCCGATGGTGAGCGCAAGCGCGAAGTTGTGCAGCGCCTCGCCGCCGAAGAACAGCATCGACAGCACCATGATCTGGGTCGATCCGTGGGTGATGATGGTGCGGCTCATGGTGCGGGTGATGGCGTCATTGATGATGTGCGGGATGGTTTCGCCGCGCATCTTGCGGATGTTTTCGCGGATGCGGTCGAAGATGACCACCGACTCGTTGACCGAGTAGCCCAAGACTGCCAGCACGCCCGCCAGTACGGTCAGGGTGAATTCCCACTGGAAGAACGCGAACAGTCCGAGGATGATGACGATGTCGTGCAGGTTGGCGAGCATGCCGGCAACGGCAAAGCGCCATTCGAAGCGCACGGCCAGGTAGAGCATGATGCCAATGACCACGACGAGCAGCGCCAGCGCACCGCTGTCGTAGAGCTCCTTGCCAACTTGCGGGCCGACGAAATCGACCCGCCGCAGTTCCACCCCGGCATCAGCCGCGGTCAGCGCGTCCATCACGCTGTTGCTTACTTTTGCAGCGTCGGCGTCGCCCCGGACCGGCAAGCGGATCAGCACATCACGGCTGGTGCCGAAGTTCTGCACCGATATCTCCGGCAGGCCGGTTTTTTCCAGCGCGCCCCGGACCGCCTGCAGATCAGCGGGCTGGTCGTAGCTGACTTCGATGACGGTGCCGCCGGTGAAGTCGACGCCGAAGTTGAGGCCACGGTCCCACAGGGCCCATACGGAGAAGAGAAAGGTGAGCAGCGAAATCGCGGTGGTCACCTTTCCCCAACTCATGAAGGGGATGGTTTTCTTGAAGGGGAAGAATTCGATCATGGTCGGGCCTTAAATCGAGAGTTTCGCCACACGTGCCTTGCGGCCGTAGGTGAGGTTGGCCATCGCGCGCGACACGGTCACGGCGCTGAACATGGAAGTGAGGATGCCGAGACACAGCACCACGGCAAAGCCGCGCACCGGGCCGGAACCGAGCCAGAACAGCGAAATGCCGGCGATCAAGGTGGTGACGTTGGCGTCGAGAATGGTGCCCCAGGCGCGTTCGTAGCCTGCGGCAATCGCCGCCTGCGGGGTGGCGCCGTTGCGCAGCTCTTCCCGGATGCGCTCGTTGATCAGCACGTTGGCGTCGATCGCCATGCCGAGCGTCAGCGCGATGGCCGCCATGCCGGGCAGGGTCAGCGTGGCCTGCAGCATCGACAGCAGCGCGATCAGGAAGAAACCGTTGATGGCGAGCGCGACCGACGAGAACAGGCCGAACACCCGGTAGTAGAAGCTGATGAAGGTGACGACTGCGAGAAAGCCCCAGATGTTGGAGTTGAACCCCTTGGCGATGTTTTCTGCGCCCATGCTGGGGCCGACGGTGCGTTCCTCGATGATCTGCATCGGTGCTGCAAGCGCACCGGCGCGGATCAAGAGGGATAGCCGGGTCGTTTCTTCGGCTGAAAACTGTCCTGTGATTTGAAAGTTGCTACTGAATTCGCCTTGAATGGTGGCGACCGAAATGGCCTCGCCTACGCCGCGTTCAAAGAGAATGATCGCCATGCGCTTGCCGATGCTTTCCCGGGTAATGTCGCGCATGACTCTTCCGCCCACCGAGTCAAGGCTTACCGAGACAGCAGGCCGGGCGTTTTGGTCAAATGTCGATTGAGCGCTTTTGAAATGATCGCCGCTCAGCACAACATCTTTCTTGACCACCACCGGTCGGCCATCGCTGCTATCGAGAAAGATCTCGGTTCCGAAGGGCGGTTGCGTAAGCGGTTGCGTCTGCAGCATGGCGAGTTCATCGACCATGCGAACTTCAAGCGTGGCGGTGCGACCGAGGATGTCCTTGGCCTTGGCGGTGTCCTGCACGCCGGGCAACTGCACCACGATGCGGTTGGCGCCCTGCTGCGTGATCACCGGTTCGGCCACGCCGAGTTCGTTGACCCGCTTGCTCAGCGTGGTGATGTTCTGCTGCAGGGCGAGCGCCTGTACCTTTGTTTCGGCCTCCGGCTTGAGCTTCGCCGTGAGCGTAAAGCTTTCATCCAGGTCGCCGACGGCGAATACGAGCTCGTCAAATGTCGTGCCGAGTTTGTTCACCGCGGCGTCACGCTGATCACGGGTGGAGAAGTGCACCGTGACGGCATTGCCTTCGCGGCTGATGCGGCTGTAGCGGATCTTGGCGCCGCGCAGTTCAGTGCGAAAATCGTTCTGGTAGCGGGACGCTTCTTTGTCCAGTGCGGACTTCATGTCCACTTCGAGCAGGAAATGCACGCCCCCGCGCAGGTCGAGGCCGAGATTCATGGGCAGTGCGCTGATCACCGACAGCCAGCCCGGCGAGGCGGGCACCATGTTGAGCGCCACCGTGTAGCCTTCGCCGAGACCGTTCTGCAACACGTCCTTGGCCTTGAACTGCACATCGGTGCTGGCAAAGCGGGTCTTGATGCTGTTGCCGGCCAGCTCGATGCCGCTATAAGCGACGTTGGACGACTTCAGCAGCGATTCCACCTTCGCCAGCAGGGCCGTGTCGACCTGTTCGGCGGCGCGCACCGGCGACACCTGGACCGCCGGCAACTCGCCAAAAAAGTTGGGCAGGGTATAGAGGAAGGCGGCCACCAGCGTGAAGCCGATGAGGATGTATTTCCAGAGCGGGAAGCGGTTCATGGTGTGTTCAGTAGAGGGGGAGGGGTAAAGGGTGAAGGGTGGGGTGGTCGGGGTTGAACCCTTCCCCCTTGAGCGCCGCAGGCGCGATCCCTTTGCCCTTCACAATCAGAGGCCCTTGATCGTGCCCTTGGGCAGCAGGGTCTGGATCGACTGCTTCTGGACGTGGGTGATTACGCCGTCGGCGATTTCCAGCGACACGTATTGCTCGTTGATTTTGGCGACTTTGCCCAGCTGGCCGCTGGCGGTGACGACCTCGTCGCCCTTCTGCAACTCGCCCAGCATCCTTTTCTGCTCTTTTGCGCGCTTCATCTGCGGGCGGATGAGCATGAACCAGAACAGGATGAAGATGATGATCAGCGGCAGGAAGTCGGTGAAACCGGGCGCGGATGCGGCGGTGGATTGCGCGTGGGCAAGAGAGATCATGACAGTGGGAATTCTCAGTTAAAAACCTGGCGATTCTAGCATGCTGGCATGTCGGCTTCAGGGGCAAACAGTCGCGGCAAGGAATGGCTGGATGCGCCGGGTCGTGCCGGGGTGACAGTCGACAGCGATTTACGGCAGGGCGATGAACAGGGCAATCAGCAGCGCGCAGGCCAGCATCGGCCATAAATAGGTCGCGGTGTCTTACGCCACCAACGCCGCCACGGCGATCAGGCGACCCTAGAGGATATACAGCGGCGTGGCGAGCTTGAGCGCGATATTGACGATCCCGATGAGGAAGTACTCGCCGCCGGGGCCGGTCAATTGCATTGGGTCATGCTTGGTTTGACATGTTTCCCTTTGGATGGCGTGCTTGTCGTTGTTATGTGATCAAGGCTCCGCGAGGGGGATTCTACACAGAGCCGGAGGGGGAGGGCGTGCTTTACCAGCCCAGCGCCTGCTCGGCGTGGAATGCCGCCGTGAAATCGGCAAAGCGATGCGCCTCGATGGCGGCGCGCATGCCGGCCATCAGGCGGTGGTAATAGTGCAGGTTGTGGATCGTGGCGAGCCGTGCGCCCAATATTTCGTTGGCGCGGATCAGGTGGTGCACGTAGGCGCGGGAAAAATGGGTGCAGGTGTGGCAGGTGCACGCGTCGTCGATCGGCGCGGTGTCGGTTTTCCAGCGCGCGTTGCGGATGCGTATGTCGCCGCGCCGGGTGAACAGGATGCCGTGGCGCGCGTTGCGGGTCGGCAGCACGCAGTCGAACTTGTCGATGCCCTGCGCCACTGCCGCCACCAGGTCGGACGGCGTGCCGACGCCCATCAGATAGCGCGGCTTGTCGGCCGGCAACTGCGGCGCGGTGTGGGCGAGGATGCGCTTCATGTCTTCCTTCGGCTCGCCGACGCTCAAACCGCCGATGGCGTAGCCGTCGAAGTCCATGCTGATCAACTCGCGCGCGGACTCGTCACGCAGGTCTTCGTACATGCCGCCCTGCACAATGCCATAGAGCGCGTTGGGATTGCCGGCGTGCGCAGCCTTCGAACGCTCGGCCCAGCGCAGGCTCATCCGCATTGAATCGGCGGCCTCGCGCTCGGTGGCGGGGTAGGGCGTGCACTCGTCGAAGATCATCACGATGTCGGAATTCAGCGTGCGCTGGATCTGCATCGAGATTTCCGGCGTCAGAAACAACTTGTCGCCGTTGATCGGCGAGGCGAACTTCACTCCTTCCTCGGTGATCTTCCTCAGCTTGCCCAGGCTGAACACCTGGAAACCGCCCGAATCGGTGAGGATGGGCTGGTCCCAGCCCATGAAGCGGTGAAGACCGCCGAATTTCTCGATCACCTCCAGCCCCGGCCGCAGCCACAGGTGGAAGGTGTTGGACAGCACCATCTCGAAACCGATGTCGGTGAGCTCCGCCGGCGCCATCGCCTTCACCGTGCCGTAGGTGCCGACCGGCATGAACACTGGCGTCTGCACCGTGCCGTGCGCGAGGTGGAGCTGGCCGCGGCGGGCGCCGCCGTCGGTGGTGAGGAGGTCGAATTTCATGCGGAAGCAGACTTTTCTAAAAGCATCGCGTCGCCATAGCTGAAAAAGCGGTAGCGCTCGGCAATGGCGTGGGCGTAGGCCGCGCGAATGCTATCCGTGCCGGCAAACGCGGACACCAGCATCAGTAGCGTGGACTTGGGCAGATGGAAGTTGGTGATGAGCGCGTCGACCACCTGGAATCGATAGCCGGGCGTGATGAAAATGTCGGTCTCGTCGGAGCCTGCGTGCAACGCGCCGCGCTGCGCGGCCGCTTCCAATGCACGCAGGCTGGTGGTGCCCACCGCCACCACGCGGCCGCCGCGGGCGCGGGTTTCGGCGATGGCATCAACGGTTGCCTGCGGAATCGTGTAGCGCTCGCTGTGCATGGTGTGCTCGGCGATGTCGTCCACCCGTACCGGCTGGAAGGTGCCGGCGCCGACATGCAAGGTCACCCGCGCCGTGCGAATGCCCTGCGCCTGCAGCGTCTCCAGCATTGCGTCGTCGAAGTGCAGGCCAGCCGTCGGCGCAGCCACCGCGCCGGGCTCATTCGCATACACCGTCTGATAGCGCGCCTCGTCGTCCGCCGTCGGCGTGTGCTCGATGTAGGGCGGCAGCGGCAGCCGGCCGAGTTGGTCCAGCACCGCCAGCACCGGCTGGGGGAAGCGCAGCAGCGTCAGGTCGTCCTGTCGTTCCAGCACGTCGATGATGACGTCCTCGGACAGATGGATGCGTGAACCCGGTTTCGGCGCGTGGCTCGCGCGGATGAAGGCCAGCGCCTCGAATTCGTTGGTGACCCGTTCCACCAGCAGTTCCACCTTGCCGCCGGAATCCTTGCTGCCGAACAGCCGCGCCTTGATCACGCGGGTGTCGTTCATCACCAGCAGGTCGTCCGGGCGCAGCAGCGTCGGCAGCTGGCTGAACAAGCGGTCGTGCAAGGCGCCGCCCGCCTCGACGTGCAGCAGCCGGCTGCCGCCGCGTACCGCGGGCGGAAACTGGGCAATCAGCTCGGAGGGGAGGTCGAAATCGAAATCGGCGACGCGCATGGGGCGCGATTATAGCCGCCGCCAGCCTTGCCGCGGCTTGCCCGAATCGGCGATAATGCGCGGCTTCTGTCGCCGTACGCGTTCGTGTGCGGCTCCTTTGCCGGGATGGCGGAATCGGTAGACGCAGCGGATTCAAAATCCGCCGCTGGTAACAGTGTGGGGGTTCGAGTCCCCCTCCCGGCACCAAGAAACACGTGGAATTTTTGGATTACTACCAGGTCATGGCGCGTTAGCTGAACGGCTTTTCAAGCGCTTCCAGTACCGGAGCGCAAACGTAAAAACGTCCCCACTGCCGCCCGCTGATTTCCTTGAGTATTTTCCTTTCCTCAAGCACGCTGATGGCGGCCTTTGCTGTGGGATGGGTCTTCTCGAGTACCTTGGCTCCGCGCCCAATGGTCATATACGGATTGACGAATAGTTCGTCGATCAGGCCAAGGGCATTAGGCTTGTCTCGCAATTGACTTCGGTACTGTTCCCTTAGGCGGTGCAGTTCCTTTGACTGCTGTCCGGCCTCGGTGGCGGTCTCGGAAACGCCCTGGAGAAAAAATCTTATCCAAGCTACCCAGTCGCCGTGTGTACGTACGCGCTGCAACAGATCGTAATAATCCCCCTTGTGTGCGTCGATGAACGCGGAGAGGTAAAGCAAGGGCTCTGACAACCGCCCTCGCTGCATGAGGAAGAAGGTAATCAACAGGCGCCCGACACGTCCATTCCCGTCCAGGAAGGGGTGGATGGTTTCAAACTGAACGTGCATCATCGCGCACTGGATCAGGTCTGGCATCACGTCTTGTGAATGCAGAAAATTTTCCCAGTCTCCCAGGCAGTCCATCAACACTTCAACCGGCGGCGGGACAAATGCCGCAGTCATCGGGGTGCTTCCGGCCGGCCCGATCCAGTTTTGTGAGCGTCGGAATTCGCCCGGGGTCGCCTTTTCGCCTCGCACGCCTTCCATGAGCTTGGCGTGAATTTCCCGGATGAGTCTGAGCGAGAGCGGTAGTGTTTCCAAACGCTGGACGCCAAACTCCAGCGCATGGATGTAATTACGCACTTCCTTGATGTCGTCGTTGGGTTTCCTTGCTCGGCTGTCCTCAATTTCATCGATCAGGAGGTCGGAAAGGCTGGCCTTTGTGCCTTCGATGCGGGACGATAGAACAGCCTCCCGCTTGATGTAGGGCGAAATCAGCAGATGCGGATTCGGTAATTGGCTACCAAGGCCTGATAGTTCCGAGAGTGCCGCGTCGGCTTTTGAGAGCGCCAGGGCGAGCGGCATATCGAAGTTGATAGGCGGCGGCAAAGGGTTGGGCACAAAGGCCAGGTAACCCTGAGGGGTATCCAAGAGTCGGCCGCTTGCTGTGTCAGCAAAGTCTTTTCGATTCATCGTATTAGGGGTGAGAACAAAAAATATTTTCAAGCCATTGTAGGCTTTGAAAGGAATTAATCAATTTCTTTCAAAGATCCTTCGGGGTTGAAAATTCTTTGTTCCGAACAGCAAAATCCGCCGCGGGTAACAGTGTGGGGTTCGAGTCCCCCTCCCAGCACCAACTATTCGTTGAATCAAACCTCTTGCATCAGAAACGGCGCGTTAGCTTGAGCTCGAACAGGCTCGAACGGTAGGCGCCGGTGTAGCCGCCGCCATAGTCCGAGTAGGCCGCTTTCACGTTGAGATACCAGTCGCGGTAGATGCCGAAGAATCCTTCGGCCGAGACGTCGCCGCCGGTGCGGTAGCCGCCCATGGTGCTGTCCTTGTAGGGGCCGATGCCGAGCGCCACGCTAATGCCGTCGTCGTCGCTGAGCTTCCAGTAGGAGAAGGCGGTCAGTGCATAGCGCTGGTAGCGCGAGGGGGCATAGTAGCCGTTTCCGGGGTCGCGATCGTAGCCGAACCAGACGCCGCTGACGCCCAGATCCAGATTGAAATGCTGGCTGCGCACGAAGGCGCGGCGTGGCCCGAGTTGGGCTTCCCAGCGGTCGTTGCCGTCCGAGAAGCTGTCATGGCCGAGTCGTGCGGCGACGGTGTATCGCAGATCAGGGGTCCAGGTTGCGTCGAGGGTGCTGGCGCGCCGCTCGATCCCAAGCGCGGCTGCGCGCGGCGTCACCGTATGCAAGTCCTGGCGGTGCGCCAGGCGCAAGCTCCATTCATCTGCCGGCTGGAGGTCGACGCCGAGCTGATAGATGAAGCGGTCATCGCCTTCGGTGCGGCCTTGACCGACCTGCGCGTCTAGCGAGAGCACGGGCGAAAGCCGATGCTGGATGCCCAGCCAGACCCGGTCGTAGTCGAGCGAGGGGCCGCCATCCGGCTTTTCATATCCGCTGCCGACGTCGGCGCGGAGCGATTGTCGGTCGGCGCCACCGAACAGGCGCGTTTCCGGATTGATGACATATTCGCCGCTCGCACCGAAGCGTCGCACGCTGACATCATCGGAGTCGGTACTGTAGGCGAGGCCGAGCGTGGCATTGGAGCGCAGCGGGGTGTGGATGAAGCGGGCGAGATCAGCGCTTTCCTGGCTGCCCGGGCGCAGGCGCGTGGTCTCGGCTAGGCTGGCAAGCGCCTCGCGCGGGCGGTGTGCATGGTGCAGCGCGACGGTGCGGGTGTAGGCAAGCGCGTAGTCGTCCGGGTGCGCGGGGGCCAGCGCATCGACCAGGGCCAGCGAACGCGTCGGGCGCTGCGCCCAGGCCAGCACGCGTGCCATCTGCTTGCGGTAGGCGAGGCTGTCGCCGAAGCGCTGGCCGTAGGCCTCGAGCATTTCCAGTGCGCGTGCGTAGTCGCCGAGTTCGGTGACGACAGCGATGTTTTCCATCCCGGCCGCTGCCGCATCAGGGTGCTGCGACACATACGCCTGGTAGGCGCGGTCCGACTTCGCCAACTCGCCGCGCCAGTGATGGACGCGGGCGATGCCCAGCTGCGCGTCGGGATCGTTCGGTGCGAGCGCGAGCAGGCGTTGGTAGCTGTCCTCGGTGGCGGCGTAGTCACCGTTCCACGCGGCGATCTCGGCACGGGCGCGCAAATATGCAGCGTTGCCGGGTTCGAGCGTCACCGCCCGGTTGATCGCGGCGAGCGCGGCCGGTGCCTGCTGCGCAACGGCCTGGGCCTGCGACAGCTTGGCGTGCAGCCGCGCGTCTTCGGGGGCGTACTTCACGGCCTCGCCGAGTGCCGCGGCCGCGCCAGCGGGATCCTTGAGCTGGGCCGCGCGAATGTCGGCGATGCGCTCCCACAGGTGGGCCTGGGCGGGGTCGGTCTGCAGCGACTGCTGGTAGATGACGATTGCGTCGGCCCATTGCCCCTGCGTTTCGGCGCGCAGGCCGGCATCGGGAACGGGTTGTGCGGCCACGCCCAGCGGCGCGCTGCACAGTAAGACCAGGGTGGGTATCCAGCGTAGATTCATTTGCGCCATTTCCGGTTGCGGAAAATCCACAGGTCGGCGGCAAAGCGGCCGAGGTTGAAGAGATCGAGTAGCAGCACCGCGTAGCGCAACGGCGTCACCAGCAGGCCCTTGAAAAAATACTCCAGCCGATGGCCCTTGGCCAGGGTGACCAGGATGCCGGTTGAGATCGCCGTTTCGGCGATCAGCGTGATCGCCAGCGGCTCCCACAGCTGCAGGATGACCATGATCAGCAGCGCAGTCGGGAAGGCGACCTTTTCCAGCGCCGACATGAACAGCACCCAGCCGATGGGACGGCCGTATTTGATGGTGTAGTCGATGCCGAAGGGCTGACGGTACTGTTCGTGATGCAGGCGCTTGTCGGCCAGGCCCGCCGCCAGCTCGGCTTCTTCTTCCTGCTTCTTGCGGCGGCGCTTCAAGGCCTTGAACGGGCTGCGCATCAGTTCGTCGAAGTAGTAGCAGCTTTGCAGGAAGGACGAGGACCACAGGTAGATCTGCCCGGGTACGCGGCCGACTTCCGGCTCCTGCGAGCGCGCGGTGACGTCGGTGAGCTGGATGTTGCGGTAGCCGTTGTCGTTCATCGCAAAGCCGATGAAGATGTCTTCCGAGTTGGTGAGATCGTCGCCGAGGATGGGCTCGTAGCGGTCGAACACAATGGTCTTCAGCACTTCGCGGCGGTAGGCGACGGCACAGCCGACCGGGTTGAGGATGCTGCCGAAAAACGCCATCTGGCCCTGGTAGACGAAGCGCTGCAGGAAGAAATACAGCGCTTCGCGGTAGAGGTTGGTGATGCCGCGCTGCAGGTGGTGGAAGAAGCCTTCGCGCGGATAGATGGTCGCTTCGGGGTGCGATTTCAGGAAGGTCTGCAGGGTCTCGCTCTCAAGCATGGCGCGGCGGTCGCGGTCGCGCAGCGGCAGCACGGTGCCGCAGGCGCTGGCGATGCCGGCGCCCTTGTAGAGCTCTTCCACCACGCGGTCGATGTAGTTGTCCGACTCCAGCACGGTGTCGCCGTCGAGGATGAACTCGACGTCGGAGTCGAATTCACGCGACTGCCGCTTGAGCGTCGGCGTCTTGCCGATCGACTGCGCGCGCTGAATCGCGATCAGGTCCATGCCGTTCAGGTCGCAGAAGGTGCGCGCATACTCGACCGTACGGTCGTGGCTGCCGTCGTCGATCAGAATGATGCGCGTCGGCTTGCGGGTCTGGCGTGCCAGCGAGGCTAGACAGAGCGGTATGTTGCTTTCTTCGTTGAAGGCCGGGATCACCACGTCGACGGTGGCGTCGCGCCAGTCTTGCGCTGGGGCGGGGACGGTTTTATCCGGTCCGTGGATGAGTCCGATGATGCTCAGCACCGTGTTCGGGCTGAGGATGAAATAGGGCGTAGTGGCCATGGGCAGCTATTCTAAGTGGGGCGTTCAGGCCACACGCAAATTCTTTGCGCGTTCGTTTTCGATCAGGTCGTCCAGCGTGTCGGCAAGTGTCCACTCCGGTGCAAAGTCGGTCAGGGCGCGCAGTTTGTTCAGGATCGGGCGCCGATGGGTGACGTCCTCGAACTCCTCGCCATAGGCATCCTTGTAGGAAATGAACTGCAGCGGCGAGGTGCTGCGGGCGCGGTCTACGATCAGTTCGGCCAGGCTGCGAATCGAGATTTCCTGGTCGTTGCCCACGTTGACCACCTCGCCCCATGCTTCCGGGCAGCCGGCGAGTCGATCCAGCGCCACCACGGTGTCGCGCACGTCGCAGAAGGAGCGCGTCTGCCCGCCTTCGCCGTAGATCGTGATCGGCTCGTTGTGCACCGCCTGCCTGACGAAGCTGGGCACCACCATGCCGTAATGGCCGACCTGGTTGGGGCCGATGGTATTGAACAGGCGCACCACCACGATGTTGAGCCCGTATTTGCGCGCATAGGAGAAAGCGAGGAATTCGTCGGCCAGCTTGGTCACCGCATAGGCCCAGCGCAGGCGGCCGGCGGACGGAAGCACGATCTGGTCGGTCTCGGCGAAACCGCTTTTCGGGTTGAAGCCGTAGACCTCCGAGGTCGAGGCGATGATGACCTGCGGGTTCCAGCCGCCGGCATGGATGGCGCGCAGGACGCGCTCGGTGCCGGTCATGTTGGTCGCCATCACCGCCACCGGGTCTTCCAGCACCTTCTTCACGCCGACCACGGCGGCCATGTGGTAGATGCGGTCGGCCCAGGCGACCGCCTGGGTCAGGCCGTTCCAGTGCAGGATGTCGGCTTCGGCAAAACGGAAGCCGGAATGGCCGCGAAACGCTTCCAGGTTCGTCAGCGAACCGGTGCTCAGGTTGTCCACCACATAGACCTGGTCCCCCTGGGCCAGGTGGTGTTCCACCAGGTGCGAACCGATGAAACCAGCGCCCCCTGTAATGAATACGTGCATACTGTGTGGCCTTTCCGAATTCTCGCCAGCGCTGTTGAACGGTTAACCCGGCCTGCCGCGCGTCTTTTTTAAAAAATCACGTTAAAACAATCACCTGCCACGCGTCTCGCCCGTCGATTCGGCATGGGCTGCGCGGTCTCAAGCTTGTATCAGCAAGTTGCGTGCCCAACACGATGGCACGCCGCCGGGCCGGGCACGCACCAAATTAGTGCGCGTCCGGCTTGCGCAGAGCCGTACGGCGCGTGCAGGACGGATCATTTTGAAGTCGGAAGGCGGCTTGTCATCCGCCCATCATGGGTTTTGGCTATGGTTAAAGGGCAGGTGAAATATTGTTGTCGCAATGGCATAGCCGTTGCTTGATGAAGCTTAAATAGAGTGTTGCCGTCCCATTCAGAGGATGGGGCCGCATAATCAAATCAAGGAGAACGATTGCATGACTTCATCGATCCTCTCGATGCAGGAACACGGTGAGGCGGACGGGCCACTGCATCGGCCCGTGTGTCGCGCGCTGAGGGCGCACTACGCCAGTCTGAGCGCGATGCACATGCGCGACCTGTTCGCGGCCGACCCGGCGCGATTCGAGCGGTTTTCGCTGCAGGTGGGCGATCTGCTGCTGGATTATTCGAAGAACCGCATCACTGACGAGACCATGAGCCTGCTGGTGCGTCTGGCCGAAGAGGCCGACGTCGCGGGCTGGCGCGAACGCATGTTCAGCGGCGAGAAGATCAACAACACGGAAAACCGTGCGGTGCTGCACGTGGCGCTGCGCAACCGCAGCAACCAGCCGGTTTTGGTGGACGGCGAAGAAGTGATGCCGAAGGTCAACGCGGTGATCGAGCGCATGGGCGTGTTCGCCGAAAAAGTGCGCAGCGGCGAATGGCGCGGCTATACCGGCGAGCGCATCACCGACGTGGTGAACATCGGTATCGGCGGTTCCGACCTCGGGCCGCAGATGGTCTACCAGGCCTTGAAGCCCTACCGTCACCCGCGACTCAAGGTGCATTTCATTTCCAATGTCGACGGTGCCCACGTCAAGGAAGCGCTGGAAGCGCTGAATCCGGAGACGACGCTGTTCATCGTGTCGTCGAAGACCTTTACCACCCAGGAAACGATGACCAACGCGCACACCGCGCGCGAGTGGTTCCTGGCGCAGTCGCAGGCGGAAAAACATATCGCGAAGCATTTCGTCGCAGTGTCGACCAACTCCGACGCCGTCGCCGCCTTCGGCATCGATCCGGCCAACATGTTCGAATTCTGGGATTGGGTCGGTGGCCGCTATTCGCTGTGGTCGGCAATCGGCTTGTCGGTCGTGCTGGCGGTTGGGTCCGAGCGTTTCGGCGAACTGCTGGACGGCGCGCACGCGATGGACGAGCACTTCCGCCACGCGCCGCTGGCGCAGAACATGCCGGTGATCCTGGCGCTGCTGGGGGTCTGGTACAACAATTTCTTCGGCGCCGAATCGTACGCGATCCTGCCGTACGACCATTACCTGCGCAGCCTGCCCGCCTATCTGGAGCAGGCCGACATGGAATCGAACGGCAAGTCGGTCGACCGCGACGGCAATGTGGTGGACTACGCCACCGGCAGCATCGTCTGGGGCGCTACCGGCATCAACGGCCAGCACGCGTTTTATCAGTTGCTGCACCAGGGCACCAAGATGATTCCGGCCGATTTCATCGTGTCGGTGCAGCCGCACACCGAACTGCAGGCGCACCACGACATTCTGATCGCCAACTTCCTGGCGCAGACCGAAGCGCTGATGCGCGGTCGCAATCGTGAGGAAACGCAGGCGTTGACCGGGCAGTTCGTCTCGCACAAGATCTTCGACGGCAACCATCCCAGCAATGCCCTGCTGCTGCAGAAGCTGACGCCGCATACGCTGGGCATGCTGATCGCGCTGTACGAGCACAAGATCTTCGTGCAGGGCGTGATCTGGAATCTCAATTCCTACGACCAGTGGGGGGTTGAACTCGGCAAGCAACTGGCCAGCCGCATCCTGCCGGAATTGCATGCCGAAGCGCCCGTGGGCGGACACGATGCATCGACCAATGCGCTGATCAATTACTACCGACGTATGAGTCAGCGCACCTCGGGCCTATAGTTATAAGATGGATTGGATTGCAGGCGATATCGGCGGAACAAAATGCAGACTGGCTTGGGTAACAGCCGAGCGCGCGGGGGGGCGGCAGCTGCGGTTTGAGTGCGAATACCCGAGCGCGGCGTTCGCCACGGCGGACGATCTGATTCGGCAGTTCATCGTCGAGGCAAGGCAGGCGGTTTCTCCGGACAGCTTGATGCTGGCCTTGCCGGGCCCCACGGACGCGCAGCATGTGGCGCTCACCAATCTGGACTGGGTGCTCGATGCCGCCGACATGCAGGCCTCGCTGGGCATTCCGCACATTCACTTCATCAATGATTTCCAGGCCGCCGCCGCCGGTGTGGCCATGCTGACGCCGGACGATGTCGTCGTGCTCAATGCGCAGCCTGCCGAGCCGGCGGGCGTGCGCGCCGTCACCGGCGCGGGCACCGGGCTCGGTCTGGCATTCATGCTGGCGGACGCCAACGGTCGCTATCGCACCTCTCCCAGCGAAGGCGGGCACGTCGACTTCGCGCCGGCCAACGCGCGCCAGGCGCGACTGCTGGAGCAGTTGCGCACCGTGCATGGCCATGTATCGTGGGAACGCGTGGTCTCGGGGCTGGCGATGAACGATCTGTACCGGTTTTGCTGCGCCGAGCAAAACATCGCGCTGCGCGACGAGGCGGTCGATGGTGCCGCGCTGGTTGCGCGCGCCGGGGCGGGCGATGCCGCGGCCGAGGCCGCGCTCGACCTGTTCGTCGAGTTGTATGGCGCCTGGGTGGGCAATGTGGCGCTGCTGTTTCAGCCGCGTGGCGGGCTGTATATTGCCGGCGGCATTGCCGCCCATCTGCAGGGGCGCATGCAGGCGTCGCGCTTCATGGCGGCCGCCACCGACAAGGGGCGCATGCGCGGCGTGGTCGAACGCACCCCGATTTTCCTGGTCACCAACAAGCGGCTGGGGGTGCTGGGCGCGATTGCGACAGCACAGGACCTGGCTTGATCAACCGAAGTGGCAGTAATTTTTATTCCAATACAGCAGAAAACTGGAGCGGGACATGACGATTTCCAAGGATGAACAACAGCGGCTTTACCGCTATTACACCGAACCGAAAATGGTGACCGAACTGACGCGCCGGACCTTGGCGCTGATCCTGGCAGGCGGCGAAGGATCGCGGCTGAAGGATCTGACGGCCTGGCGCGCCAAGCCGGCGGTGCCCATCGGCGGCAAGTACCGCATCATCGATTTTCCCCTCTCCAACTGCGTCAACTCGGGCATCCGCCGCATCGGCGTGCTGACCCAGTACAAGTCGCATTCGCTGATCCGTCATCTGCAGCGTGCCTGGGGATTCATGCGCGCCGAAATCGGCGAGTTCGTCGAAATCCTGCCCGCGCAGCAGCGCACCCACAAGAAGGAGTGGTACCAGGGCACCGCCGATGCGCTGTTCCAGAACATCGACATCGTGCAGCGCCACAACCCTGAATATGTGCTGGTGCTGGGCGGCGATCACGTCTACACCATGGACTATTCGGAAATGCTGCTGCACCACGTGCAGACCGGCGCCGATGTCACGGTGGGCAGCATCGAGGTGCCGGTGGCCGAAGCCACCGGATTCGGCGTGATGTCGGTCGACGAGCACATGCACATCACCCGCTTCACCGAGAAACCCGCTCATCCCGACAGTATTCCCGGCAAGCCCGGCATTGCGCTGGCCTCGATGGGAATTTACATTTTTTCCAAGGCCTATCTCTACCGGATGCTGGTGGAGGACGCGCAGTCGGAAGGCTCCTCGCACGACTTCGGCAAGGACATCATTCCTGCCGCCGTGAAAGGCGCCCGCGCCATGGCCTTCCCGTTCCGCAACAAGGACGGTCTGCCCGCCTACTGGCGCGACGTCGGCACGCTGTATTCCTACTGGCAGACCAACATGGAGCTGTGCTCGGTCGAACCCGAACTCAACCTCTACAACCGCGACTGGCCGATCTGGACCTACCAGCCGCAGTATCCACCCGCCAAATTCATCCTCGACGACGAGGGTCGGCGCGGCGAGGCGATCGATTCGCTGATCGCCGGCGGCTGCATCCTGTCGGGCGCGCGGGTCAAGCGCTCGGTGCTGTTCTTCGCCACCACGGTGGAAAACTACAGCCTGATCAAGGACAGCGTGATCCTGCCCAAGGTCAGCATCGGCAGCCATTGCCGCATCAGCCGCGCCATCATCGACAAGGGCTGCGTGATCGAGGACGGCACCATCATCGGCGAAGATCCGGTCGAGGATGCCAAGCGCTTCCACGTCACCAAGGAAGGCATCACCCTGGTGACCCCGGCCATGCTCGGCCAGAACCTGTACGCGAGGCTGCAAAACGACTATGACGGCTAACACGCTCAACGTGGTGCTGTGCTGGCACATGCATCAGCCGTATTACCGCGAAGGCCTCAAGGGGGCGTACCACCTGCCGTGGGTGTACCTGCACGGCATCAAGGACTACAGCGACATGGCCGCGCATCTGGAGCGGCATCCGGCCATGCATGCGGTGGTGAACTTCGCCCCGGTGCTGCTGGAGCAGCTGGACGACTACGCGCAGCAGCTCGACGTGCTACTGAAGCACGGCAAGCCGACCCAGGACCACATGCTGAATCTCTTGTCCGGCGTCGAGCGTATTCCGTCGGATGTCGTCAGCCGCCAGCGCATCATTCAGGATTGCCAGCGCTGCCATGCCCCGCGCATGATTCATCCGTTCCCCGCGTTCCATCGCCTGGTCCGCATGACCGAGCATGCCGAACCCGGCAGCGCCGACCAGCAGACGCATCTGGCTTATCTGTCCGAGCAGTATTTCCTTGATCTGCTGACCTGGTATCACCTTGCCTGGCTGGGGAATTCGCTGCGCGCACTGCCGCTGGTGCAGCGCTTGCTCGCGCAGGAAAAGAACTATTCCGCCGCCGACCGCCACGAACTGCTGCACCTGATGCAGCAATGCATGGCCGGACTGATTCCGCGCTATCGCGCGCTGGCTGACAGCGGTCAGATCGAGCTGTCGATGACGCCCTACGGCCACCCCATCGTGCCGCTGCTGAACGACTTCGCCAACCTGCGCGATGCCCTGCCCGACGTCCCGGTCCCCGAAGCCCCCGGCTATCCGGGCGGCGCGGCGCGCGCGCGCTGGCATCTTGAGCATGGCGTCGAGGTGTTCGAGCACTATTTCGGCCGCAAGCCGGCGGGCGTGTGGCTGTCGGAAGGCGGGGTGAGCGAGGATGCGCTGGCTCAGCTCGACGACATGGCGTTCGACTGGACCGCCACCGGCGAGGGGGTATGGCACAACAGCTGCGCCAAATCGGGGTGCCCGGACGAGGAACAGCAAGGCAAGTACCCGCTGTTTTCACCCACCCGCATCGACGGCTTCAAGCCGCGGGTGTTTTTCCGCGACGATGGCCTGTCGGATCTGATCGGCTTCAAATACAGCGACTGGCACGCCGACGATGCGGTGGGCGATTTCGTCCATCACCTGGAGAACATCGCCACCCATTTCGGCAAGGATGCGAACCGTCATGTGGTCTCGGTCATCCTCGACGGCGAAAACGCCTGGGAGTACTACCCCGCCAACGGCCATTATTTCCTGGATGGGCTGTATGCGGCGCTGTCGGCCCACCCCACGCTGAACATCAGCACCTTTGCCGAGGTGGCCGCGCACGCGCCGGCCAAGCCGATGAAGCGGCTGGCCGCCGGCAGCTGGGTCTATGGCAGTTTTTCCACCTGGATCGGCTCGGCGGACAAGAACCGCGGCTGGGATTACCTGGTCGCAGCCAAAGAGGCCTATGACAGCGTGGTGGCGGCCGGCAAGCTGAAGCCCGACCAGCTCGCGCTCGCCACCCGTCAGCTCGCCGTGTGCGAAGGGTCCGACTGGTTCTGGTGGTTCGGCGACTACAACCCGGCGGGCAGCGTCAGCGATTTCGAGCAACTGTTCCGCACCCAGCTGCGCGAGCTGTATCGAATGCTCGGCGTGGCGCCGCCCGCCCTGCTCGACGTGCCGGTGTCCGCCGGCGGCGGCCTGGCGGAAAACGCCGGCACCATGCGCAGGAATACCTGATGCCTGCCGCAACAACTTCTTCGCCTGTCGCATTGCGTGCTTCGCGGAGCGCCCCGGGGGGTGCCGGATGAACTTCGACAGCCATCGGGCCGGCGTGCTGCTGCACCCCACCTCGCTGCCGTCCGGCACGCTGGCCGATGCCGGCCGCTGGCTGGATTTCATGCAAGCGGCGGGGTTTGGCGTGTGGCAGATGCTGCCGCTGGGTATTCCGCTCGGCGGGTTGTCGCCCTATCAGTGCGTCTCGGCGTTTGCAGTCAACCCTGCGCTGTTCCCCCGCGAGACCGCGCCCGACCTGAGCGGGTATATCGACTGGCATGCCCGCCAGCGCCACTGGCTCGACGACTATGCGCGTTTCATCGTCATCAAGGGTGAGCAGGGCGGGGCGTCCTGGACCGACTGGCCGGTTGCGCTGCGCGATCGCGACCCGCAGACGCTCGCCGATTTCGACGCCGCCCACGCCGACAAACTGAACACGGTGATGATCGATCAGTATCGCGCGGCCGTGCAGTGGCGGCGGATTCGCACCGACGCGGCGTTGCGCGGCATCGCGCTGTTCGGCGACATGCCGATTTTCGTGGCGCACGACAGCGCCGACGTCTGGGCGCAGCGCGACCTGTTTCTGCTGGACGAGGCCGGCCACCCGACGGTGGTGACCGGGGTGCCGCCGGATTATTTTTCCGAAACCGGGCAGCGCTGGGGCAACCCGCACTACAACTGGGACACCATGCGCGCCGACAATTTTGCCTGGTGGCGGGCACGTCTCGCCGCGCATTTCGAATGGTTCGACCTGGTGCGCATCGATCACTTCCGCGGCCTGGCGGCAGCCTGGACGATTCCCGCCGACGAGCCGACCGCGATTCGCGGCGAATGGGTCGAGGCGCCCGGTGCGGCGCTGCTGCAGGCCATCGCCGACGAAATGGGCGAACTGCCCCTGGTGGCCGAGGACCTCGGCATCATCACCCCCGACGTCACCGCCTTGCGTCACCAGTTCGGCCTGCCCGGCATGGCGGTGCTGCAGTTCGCCTTCGATCAGCACGCCGACAACCCGCACAAGCCCGAAAACGTCCAGCCCGACACCGTCTATTACACTGGCACCCATGACAACGACACCACGCTGGGCTGGTGGCAGAGCCTGCCCGAGGACGTGCGTCAGAATGTAATGTGGCAACTCGGCGTTCACGAGCCCGATGCGGTGCCGCAGGCGATGATCGCCGCGGTGCTGGAAAGCCGTGCCGCGCTGGCGGTGCTGCCGTTGCAGGATCTGTTGTACCTGGGCAGCGAGGCGCGCATGAACACCCCCGGCACCGAGCATGGCAACTGGAGCTGGCGCTTCGAATGGGATGCGCTACCCTCCAACCTTGCATGTCGTATGCTTGAACAGTTAAAGAAAAACAACCGATGCGAGACAAGACTCCCCCTATGAAAGCTTCCCAGCAAGCCACGCTGGCTGCCAGCGCGCCTGCGATCAGCCCGCCGCTCCAGCGCCTGCAGGCCGGCACCCACCATGACCCGTTCGAGGTACTGGGGATTCATCCCCAGTCCGACGGCGGCACACTGATCCGCGCTTTTCTGCCGGCCGCCGAGGCGGTCGAGGTGGCGGGCGGTCCGATGACGCGAGTGACCGGCACCGACTGCTTCGAACGGCGGCTGGCGCCGGGCGTCGCGATCGAGCCACATCCCGTTATGCGCTGGCAGGACAAGGCGGCGGGTGCATGGCACGCCATGCAGAGCCCCTACACCTTTGAGCCGCAACTGGGCGAAATGGATCTGTACCTGCTGGGCGAGGGACGCCATTTCGAGGCCTGGAAAGTGCTGGGCGCGCGTCACAAAACCATCGACGGCGTGGAAGGCTGCCTGTTCGCCGTGTGGGCGCCGGCGGTGCAGCGGGTCAGCGTGATCGGCGACTTCAACGCCTGGGACGGCCGGCGCCATCCGATGCGCTGCCGCGGCAGCTCCGGCATGTGGGAACTGTTCATCCCCGGGCTGGGACCGGGTCACGCCTACAAATATGAAATCCTCGGCCGTCACGGCGAGCTGGCGCGAAAGACCGACCCCTATGCGCGGCAGATGTTCCCGCGCCCCGAGACCACCAGCTGCGTGCCCGATGACAGCGCCTACGCATGGGCGGACGGCGACTGGATCGCCGCCCGCGCGCAGTTCGACTGGCAGCACCGGCCGGTCAGCATCTACGAGCTGCACCCCGGCTCCTGGCGCCGTCACGCCGACGGCGGCTTCTACACCTGGGCCGAGCTGGCGGCCGAACTGATTCCCTATGTGCAGGACCTCGGCTACACCCACCTCGAACTGATGCCGGTGGCCGAGCATCCGCTCGACGCCTCGTGGGGCTACCAGGTGTCGGGCTATTACGCGCCGACCGCGCGCTTCGGTTCGCCGGACGATTTCCGCGCCTTCGTCGACGCCTGCCACCAGGCCGGCATCGGCGTGCTGCTCGACTGGGTGCCGGCGCATTTTCCCAAGGACGACTTCGCGCTGGCGCGCTTCACCGGCGAGCCGGTGTACGAGCATGCCGACCCGCGCCGCGGCGAGCACCAGGACTGGGGCACGCTGATCTTCGACTTCGGCCGCAACGAGGTGCGCAACTTCCTGGTGGCCAACGCGCTGTACTGGATCGACGAATTCCACATCGACGGCCTGCGCGTCGACGCCGTCGCCTCGATGCTCTACCTCGACTATTCGCGCCAGCCTGGCGAGTGGGCCCCCAACCAGTATGGCGGCCGCGAAAACCTCGAGGCGATCCATTTCCTGCGCGAAATGAACACCGAAGTGCACGGCCGCTTTCCCGGCGTGCTCACCATCGCCGAGGAATCGACCGCGTGGCCGGCGGTGTCGCGTCCGGTCGAACTGGGTGGCCTGGGCTTTTCGATGAAGTGGAACATGGGCTGGATGAACGACAGCCTCGACTACATCGAAAAGGAACCGGTCTACCGCAAGTACCAGCACAACCAGCTGACCTTCAGCCAGATGTATGCGTGGACCGAAAACTTCGTGCTGCCGCTGTCGCACGACGAAGTGGTGCACATGAAGAAAAGCCTGTTGGACAAGATGCCGGGCGATACCTGGCAGCGCTTCGCCAACCTGCGCTTGTTCTATGCCTGGCAGTACGCCCATCCGGGCAAGAAACTGCTGTTCATGGGCGGCGAATTCGGCCAGTGGAACGAGTGGAAGGAGTCCGGTCAACTCGACTGGATGCTGCTCAACTTCCCTGCGCACGACAGCATCCGCACCCTGCTGCGCGATCTCAACCGCCTTTACCGCAACGAAGCGGCGCTGCACGATTTCGACTTCGACCCGCGCGGCTTCCGCTGGATCGACTGCCACGACGCCGACCAGTCGGTGCTGAGCTTCGTGCGCCAGGGGCAGGACGACTCCGCGCAGTTGGTCGCGCTGTTCAATTTCACCCCGGTGCCGCGCACCGCCTATCGCATCGGCGTGCCGTCAGCGTCCGCGTGGTGCGAAGTGCTGAACACCGATTCGACGTATTACGGCGGCAGCAACCTCGGCAACGGTCAGCCGCTGCATCCGCAGAACCTGCCGTGGATGGGCTATTCGCATTCCCTCGAGGTCAAGCTGCCGCCGCTTGGCGCAATTTTTCTGAAACCATGTTGATCAATAAGGGACCCGGATTCAGGGGTCAGGGGCTAGGGAGTTTGCGCTGCGCGTTTTTCAAGAATGCGCGGCCAAGGCCGCCCCAACCCTGACCCCTGAATCCTGATCCCTGACCCCTAAAAAATAATGAAACGCGGAGCAATGAAAGTCCTGTTTGTCGCCAGCGAGGCCTTCCCCCTGGTTAAAACCGGCGGGCTGGGCGATGTGCTGTACAGCCTGCCGCACGCCCTGCATGCGCGCGGCGTCGATATCCGTCTGGTGTTGCCGGGCTATCGCGCGCTGCTGCGCCAGCTCGAACAGGTGCGCATCCTCGGCTGGCTCGACCTGCGCGGCGCGGAGGGCATACTCAGCGCACGCATCCTGGAAACGCGCCACCCCGATTTCCCTTTTCCCTTGTGGATCGTCGACTGCCCGCCGCTGTTCGACCGGCCCGGCAACCCCTATGTCAACGCCAGCGGCAAGGACTGGGAGGACAACGTCGAACGCTACGCGGTGTTCGCCCGCGCCGCCGCGCAGCTGGGACAGGACGCCCTCGACATCGGCTGGAAGCCCGATGTCGTGCATGGCCATGACTGGCAAACCGGACTGGTGGCGGCGTTCCTGCATGACCTGCCCTTGCGCCCGAAAACCGTGTTCACCATCCACAACCTGGCCTACGGCGGCTATTTCTCGCACACCGATTTCGTCCGGCTGCAGCTGCCGAGCCACTGGTGGTCACCTGAGGGCGTCGAATTCCATGGCGGGTTCTCGATGCTGAAGGCCGGCATCGTTTACGCCGACGCCGTCACCACGGTCAGCCCGACCTATGCCGAGGAAATCTGCACGCCGGCCTTCGGCTACGGCCTCGACGGCCTGCTGCAGACAGTGAAGCCCAAGCTGCACGGCATCCTCAACGGCATCGACACCACGCTGTGGAATCCCTCGATCGATCCGCATCTGCCCGCGCATTTTTCGATGAGCCGCATCCAGCCCGGCAAGCGGCGCAACAAGCAGGCCCTGCTCGAACGCTTCCTGCCCAAGGCCGATGATGAAGCCATGCAGGCGCCCTTGCTCGGCGTGGTCGGCCGGCTGGTCGAGCAGAAGGGCGTCGACTGGTTGCTGGCCGCGATGCCGGCGCTGCTCGACGAAACCGACGTGCGCCTGGTGCTGCTGGGCAGCGGCATGGCGATGTACGAGCAGAAATTCACCCAGCTGGCCAAGCAGCATCCCGGGCGCGTGTTCGTCGAGATCGGCTACGACGAGCCGCTGGCCCACCAGATCGAAGCCGGCGCCGACCTGTTCCTGATGCCTTCGCGCTTCGAGCCGTGCGGACTCAACCAGATGTACAGCCTGCGCTACGGCACGCCGCCGGTCGTCTTTCGCACCGGCGGGCTGGCCGATACCGTAGTGGACGCGAACGCCGCCACCCTGGAAGACGCCACCGCCACCGGCTTCGTGTTCGACACGCCGGAAGTGGCGGCCTTTTTGGAAGCCATCCACCGTGCGCTCGCCCTCTATCGGCAGCCCGCGCCGTGGCGCCGCCTGCAGCAGACCGGCATGCACCAGTCGTTCGACTGGTCCGAAAGCGCCGGCCATTACCTCAAACTCTATTCCACCCAAGCTTGACGGGAGCCCCCATGCCAGACGAAATACCTGCCGCTTCCTGTATCGCCCTGAAGCCGCTGCCGAACAGCAGCGAGGCCTTCTCCAAGGACTTCGAGCGTTACAAGTTCTATCACCTGGGCCGCCTGCACGGCAGCCCGCCGGTCTACACCTACCAGGCGCTGGCGTGGACGCTGCGCGACCGCCTGATGTCGGACTGGATGAACACCTACATGCGGCGCGACCAGCCCGGAAAGCGGCGCGGCTATTACCTGTCGCTGGAGTTCCTGATCGGCCGCGCGCTGGCCAACCATGTGCTCAATCTGGGACTGGACGAGACGGCGCGCCACGCCCTGCACAGTTATGGCCAGAGCCTGGAATCCGTGATCGAAGAGGAGGCCGATGCCGGATTGGGCAATGGCGGCCTGGGGCGGCTGGCCGCGTGCTTCATGGACAGCTGCGCCACGCTGGACCTGCCGGTGATGGGCTATGGCATTCATTACGAATACGGCATGTTCCATCAGCACATCGAAAACGGCTATCAGATCGAGGACCCCGACCATTGGCTGCGTGACGGCAATCCGTGGGAAGTCGAGCGCCCCGAATACACCTGCCGTGTGCCCTTCGGCGGCCATGTCGAACATTTTCAGGACAAGGAGGGGATCCCGCGTGCGCGCTGGGCAGACACCAGCGACGTGCTGGCGATTCCCTTCGACATGCCGATCTCCGGCTACCGCAATCAGGTGGTCAACACCCTGCGCTTGTGGAAATCGGCGGCCACCGACGAATTCAATCTCGATGAGTTCAACGCCGGCAGCTACACCGAAGCGGTGCAGGAAAAAAACCACGCCGAGCACATTTCCATGGTGCTCTATCCCAACGACGCCAGCGAAAGCGGCAAGGAACTTCGCCTGCGCCAGCAGTATTTCCTGGCGTCGGCCAGCCTGCAGGATGCGCTGCGCCAGTGGATTGCGGCCGGCAACAGCGACCTGTCGAAATTTGCCGAGCACAACGTGTTCCAGATGAACGACACCCATCCGACCATCGCGGTGGCGGAGTTGATGCGCCTCCTGCTCGACGAGGCGCGCATGCAGTGGGACCAGGCCTGGGCGATCACCTCGCAATGCATGGCCTACACCAACCACACCCTGCTGCCCGAGGCGCTGGAGAAATGGCCGGTGGCGCTGTTCGAGCGTCTGCTGCCGCGCCCGCTCGAAATCATCTACGAAATCAATGCGCGCTTCCTGCGCGAGGTGTCGATCAAATGGCCGGGCGACAACGACCGCCGGCGCCGCATGTCGATCATCGAGGAGGGCAACGTGCGCCAGGTGCGCATGGCCTACCTCGCCATCGTCGGCAGCTTCTCGGTCAACGGCGTGGCCGCGCTGCACTCGAAGCTGCTGCAGGAAGGCCTGTTCCACGATTTCGTCGAGCTGTGGCCCACCAAGTTCAACAACAAGACCAACGGCGTCACCCCGCGCCGCTGGGTGGCGCACGCCAATCCCGGCATGAGCGCGCTCATCAGCAGCCAGATCGGCGAAGACTGGGTGGCCGACCTGTCGCAACTGGAAAAACTGAAACCGCTGGCCGAACAGAAAAACAGCGAATTCCATGCCGAATGGCGCGCGGTGAAACGCGCCAACAAGGCGCGCCTGGCCGAACTGGTCGAGGCCGAGTGTGGCGTCGTGTTCAATCCGGACGCGCTGTTCGACGTGCAGGTCAAGCGCATCCACGAATACAAGCGGCAGCTGCTCAACGTGCTGCATGTCATCCATCTCTACAACCGCATCAACAAGGGCCGGTTGGATGGCTGGGCCGACCGCTGCGTGCTGATCGGCGGCAAGGCCGCACCGGGCTACGTCATGGCCAAGCGCATCATCAAGCTGACCAACAGCGTGGCCGATGTCGTCAACAACGATCCCGACGTCAATGGCCGCCTGAAGGTTGCCTTCCTGCCCAACTACCGCGTGAGCAGCATGGAAATCATCGCGCCCGCCACCGACCTGTCCGAGCAGATTTCGACCGCGGGCAAGGAAGCCTCCGGCACCGGCAACATGAAATTCATGATGAACGGCGCCGCCACCATCGGCACCTATGACGGCGCCAACATCGAGATCCTCGAAGCGGTGGGCGAGGACAACTTCTTCCTGTTCGGCCTGCGCGCCGATGAAGTCGAGGCGCTGCGCCCGCAGTACCAGCCGATGTCCTACGTCGAAAACGACCCCGACCTGCGCGACGTCATCGATCTCCTGCGCTCGGGCCACTTCAACCAATGCGAGCCCGGCATCTTCGACATGATCCTCGACGCCTTGCTGAGCCCGCACGACCCTTGGATGGTGCTGGCCGATTTCCGCGGCTACATCGACGCCCAGGAGCAGGTCTCGCAGGCCTGGCAGGACGAAGCCCGCTGGACCCGCATGAGCATCCTCAACACGGCGTCGAGCGGCTTCTTTTCGACCGATCGGACGATGCAGGAGTACAACGCGGATATCTGGAAGCTGAAATAAGACTGAAAGGCAGGAGGGTATTCGGAAACAAGGGCTTCCGTGCGGTCAGTCTGGTAGACGTTTAAAACGGACACGCACGGCCGTTCCCGACCCGTTGCTGCCGGTCGATTCCCCAGAGGTTCACAGGCAGGTGTCCAAGTGGAGCAGTCGCTCGGCGAGCCTGCTTACGGACAGCAGATCGGCCATTGCGGCCGGTGGCGTCGCCCCATCTGAATGACCGGTGTCACGCAGGTTGCTGCCGTTGACGCGATACTCTGCCTGAACGGCAGCTTTGGTCACCGGCGAGGGACAGCACCCGACCCCTTGCGGCCTGATGACTCCATCCTTCTCAGTGGCGGCTAACTGATCCTCAAGCCGCCGGCAAGGACTTCGGGCTATCGGACCGGATATCGGCCGAAGCGGTCGTCGAGCAATTTTCAGTGGCTGGGTGCTATCGGCCAAAACATACACTACCTAAAATTACCGAATGCAGTCATTCATCAAGAGAAAGTACAGGAATATGTTATGAAAAACGGATTCAAGCTTTCTTCTTTTGCCTCAGCCGTATTACACGTCTTGCTTTTATTATTGCCAATCAGTGCATTTTCGAGAGATGTAGAAAAGCCGGATATACGTGTGCCGTATGTCGCGGATGGTTGGCCGAATGTAGTGAACTGCTTTGGCATTGCTTTGTCACCTAATGGTGATGGCTTTTATTCCGTGTACGGGGATCTGCTGACCCACTATCAGATTAATCCGTTTACGAAAGTAGACTCAGTTGCGATCGACCATGAGCCACTCAAGGATATTCGGCATAAAGGGCGTTGCCGCGTGCTTGTAACTGAAGAAAGTTCGAAACTGATCCTAGTGTTCCCCTATTGGATTGTTTCGGTGGATCGTGGCACGGGAAAAGTAACAAAAATGTTTGAGAGAAGGGGCTTGTTGGGGAACGATGGCACTGATAGTTCAGTGCTCAATGGAAATGACCTGGTTATTCTGGGCCAATATAAGGATGAAGATAAAGGATGGGGATATTTGTTCCGTATGGCCGTGCTAGACATCAATACCTTCCATTTGAAAAAACACATTCTGAATGTTGGACAGGAATTCAAGTATTTCTATACTTCGCAACATAGCCCCGAGATTACAAAAATCCGAGACAGACTCTACCTCTCTTCCGGCGATAGTCTGCTGGTATTGAACAGCAAAACCTATGAACCAGAGTTAACGCTCTCTAATAGGGGGATTATCCGAATTTCAACTTCACATCCCTCCCAGTTATTTACTACGATATCCAAGGATGGTCAGAAGCTCCATGTAGAAAATGCTACGTTCGTCAATGATTATCTTACTAATATACAAAAGGATTTTGGTAATCCTAAAGATAACGCCGTGCTGTTTTTCGATCAGGCTACGCGACAATTCAGTCGTGGGCCAACACACAGAAAAAAAGAAACGAGACAGTTGTGGCTTGATTTATATGATCGTTGGCTGTTTAGTAGGGAGCAGTCGCGCAATATGGACTATGTTAGTGGGATGGTGTTCAAGAGCCATGCGCTTATTCGAGATAGAAACTCAGCTATTAGTTACCGTTTCTTTCCTTATGAATCGGGCGAGGCCGTCCTGATTCAGGAGCAATATCTTGAGAATGAGAAGAAAACATCTATTCAGCATACCCAGAATGGTAAGCAATACCTTAAGAACCATCAAAAAGAGTGACGTTTCCAGAAAATTGAGAACGGTCGTCGGTGGGAGATCTTTGCTTCTCGATTTGCCTATATCTTCTGTGTGTCGATAGCGCGGGTTATCAACAGCCTGTCCGGGTCAGATCTTGCAAAAACATATTGGCAAACCGATCAAAAATCCGAGATGGGTATTAAGCAGCCTGCGCAAGCGTGAAATCGACGCGCACCTTGTCGAAGGGGCACACGATCTTTCCGCTCTCGGTCTTTTCCAGCAGTCCGGTTTCCAGCAGGGCATGGACATCCCGGTGCACGGACTTGACGTCGAATAAATAGGGTCAGACACGATAAATTGCGTGTCAAGGGCTGATAAACCCGAGCGCCTCTGACACGCTGACCTGATTTCCTGGTACGCCCCAACATCGAGCAAGCCGGGGGCTTGCCTTTTGTCATGCCGCGACCAACCTGACGAATCCAATCCAATGACAGCTTTAGGCTAAACAAGAGACGCTGACGCTGGCTAGTCTGAACTTCCGCTTCGGCCGAGCAGCCGTCAGTTGAGCCGCTCAATCTGAGTGACGGCAACTGGCCGGTAGCTGCCAGCTAGGGCCGACTCACTTCAACCACCGAAACAAAACGCCAACAAAAAAGCCGGGAGTCCCCGGCTTTTTTGTTGGGCTGATGCGGTTTACGCAGCCTGCACCGGAACGGCGTGGCGGGTGTCCATGATGCGGTTGTCCGCGTTCACGTAAACCAGTTCCGGCTCGTAGCGCGCCAGCTCCAGATCGTTGTAGACCGCGTAGGTGGCAATGATGACGAGGTCGCCCGGGTTGGCCTTGTGCGCGGCGGCGCCGTTCACCGAAATGATGCCGGAACCACGTGCCGCGCGGATGGCGTACGTCGTGAAGCGCTCACCATTGGTGATGTTGTAAATCTGGATCTGCTCGTATTCGTGGATGTTGGCCGCGTCCAGCAGGGTTTCGTCGATCGCGCACGAGCCTTCGTAATGCAGCTCGGAATGCGTGACGGTGGCCCGGTGCAGCTTGGACTTGAGCATCGTTCTTTGCATGACGGTGCCCTCGCAAAAAATGGACGGCCATTATACCAAAATGGCCCCCGCATCCAGAAGGGCCGGGGCGGGCTAGCCGTGCAGGTGAAACTGCATGTCGAGGTAGTCGAAGAGCAGGCAGTAGGCGGCGATCGGCAGGGGCAGGCCGATCAGGGTGCCGACGAGGTAGTCGCGATAGCGGACGCCGGACAGGGCGAGGGCGTAGTTGAGCGGCGGGACGGTCTGGAACAGCATTCTCAGCAGCACGATGCTGCGAACCGGATGGGCGTCGAGCTGGCTCAGCAACCGCGTTGCGAGCTTGCCATTCAGCGTGCGCAGCGCGTCGCCGCCGACAAAGCGGATGGAAAAAAAGGTGACGGTGCACGAGAGAATGGCCGCGACATAGGTGGCCAGCCCGCCCCAGGTCTTGCCCAGCGCAAGCACCGCCGCGGCGAGAAAAATCCACCCCGGGATCTGCACCAGGTTGCCCAGGGTGAAGATCAGGATGAATACAGCCAGCCCGGTGACGGGGTGGTCGACCAGGATCTGGTGCAGATAGGCCAGGGTGAAATGGCTGCGCAGGCCGGACACCTCGAAGATCACCAACAGCAGGAGCAGGAACATCAGCACCGAGATGAGGCGTGTGTAGCGGTTCATGGGTGGGGGCCTGCGTCGCGTAGACGGAAAAATTCAGGCCGTGGCGGAACGGGGGAAATCGAGATTGTCGATCAGCCGGGTATTGCCCAGCCAGGCCGCGCCCAGCACCACCAGCCGGGTGCTGGCCGGCGTCGGGGCCTGCAGGGTCGCGGCATCGCGCAGCGCGACGTAATCGACGCGCCAGCCGGCCATTTTCAGGTGGCGGGCGGCGGCGATGCACAGCGCGTCGGCATCGTGATCGCCCGCCTGCACGGCCGCGACGATGGCCGCCAGCTCGCGCTGCAACAGGGGCGCCTGGATGCGCTCGGCTGCCGAGAGATAGCCGTTCCTCGAACTCATCGCCAGCCCGTCCGCCTCGCGCAGGGTAGCACCCGCGACAATGTCGATGGGCAGGTTGAACTGGCGCACCAGTTCGCGGATGACGAACAGTTGCTGGAAATCCTTCTTGCCGAACACCGCCACCTGCGGTTGCACCAGGTTGAAGAGTTTCAGCACCACGGTGGCGACGCCGCTGAAGTGGCCGGGGCGGAACGCACCGCACAGGTCGTTCGCCAGTGATTCCGGCGGCGCCACGCTAAAGGTCTGCGGCACCGGAACCATCTCGGCGACGTCGGGCGCGAATACCAGGTCGCAGCCGGCGGCGGCGAGCTTGTCGCAATCGGCGGCCAGCGTGCGCGGATAGCGCTCGAAGTCCTCGCCGGCACCGAACTGCAGCGGGTTGACGAAAATGCTCGCCACCACCGGCTGGCCGTGCTGTCTCGCCAGTTCGACCAGCGAGACGTGGCCGGCGTGCATGTTGCCCATGGTCGGCACGAAGGCGGTGCGAGGCTGTCCGGCGAGCGCGGCACGCAACTCGGCGGCGGTGTGGACGACCTGCATCAGAAGCTGTGCTCGGCGGCGGGGAAGCTGCCGTCCTTCACTGCGGAGACATAGGCGCGCACGGCGGCCTCGATGCCGTCGGCGCCGGCGAGAAAGTTCTTGGAGAATTTCGGCGCGCGCGGATACAGGCCCAGCATGTCGTACAGCACCAGCACCTGGCCGGAGCAGTCGGCGCCGGCGCCGATGCCGATGGTGGGAATCGTCAGCGCCTCGGTGACCGCCTTCGCCACGCTGGCCGGCACCATTTCCAGCACGATCAGCCCGGCGCCGGCGGCTTCCAGCGCGCGGGCGTCGGCGATCAATTGCGCCGCGGCGGCCTCCTCGCGCCCCTGCACCCGGTAGCCGCCGAGCTGGTTGACCGACTGCGGCAGCAGACCGACATGGGCACACACCGGAATACCGCGCTGGGTGAGAAAGGCGATGGTGTCGACCATCACCGCGCCGCCTTCCAGCTTGACCATGTGCGCGCCTGCCGCCATCAGCCGCGCGGCGGAGGCGAACGCGCGCTCGGGCGAGGGCTGGTAGCTGCCGAAGGGCAGGTCGGCGACGATGAAGGCGCGCTCGGTGCCGGCGGCGACGCAGCGCGTGTGGTAGGTCATTTCGGCCAACTTCACCGGCAGGGTCGAGGCGTGGCCCTGCACCACCATGCCGAGCGAGTCGCCGATCAGCAGCACGTCGACGCCGGCGGCGTCGAGCACGCGCGCGAAGCTGGCGTCATAGCACGTCAGCACGGCGATCTTCTCGCCGCGTTCGCGCATCGCCTTGAGGGTGGACAGGGTGACGCCCATCTCACACCGCCCGGCTGAAGAATTCGCGTGGGCCGCGCATCTTGCTGATGCGCTCGACCAGCAGTTCGAAGTCGGCCTCGCCCTGCGCGAAATTGAGGTGGCTGGTGTTGACGATCAAGAGCGGCGCGGCCTCGTAGCGGTGGAAGAATTCGCTGTAGCTGTTGGCCAGGCGCTGCAGGTAGTTCGCGTCCATGCTGCGCTCGAACTCGACGCCGCGGCGCTTGACGCGTTCCTGCAGGGCGTCGATCGGCGCCTGCAGGTAGATCACCAGGTCGGGCGTCGGGGCCTGCGGGGCGAGATCGGCATAGACCTTCTGGTACAGCTCGAACTCGTCGTCGTCCAGGTTCATGCGTGCGAACAGCATGTCCTTGTCGATCAGGAAATCCGACACCGTGCCGGCGCGGAACAGGTCGCCCTGCGCCAGGTCGCGCAGCTGGCGCGTGCGGTCGAACAGGAAATGCAGCTGCGTCGGCAGCGCGTAGCGCCGGGGCTCCTGGTAGAAGCGCGGCAGGAAGGGGTTGTCGCCGGCGTTTTCCAGCAGGGTGTCGGCGCCCAGGCGCTCGGCCAGCTTGTGGGTGAGGCTGGTCTTGCCGGCGCCGATCGGGCCTTCGACCACGACGTAGCGGTAGCGGTCGAGCGTCATGCGTTGACCGCGGCAGCTGGTGGGGGCAGGGCGGACACGCTTTGATCCCCGCAGCCGGCAAGCCAGTCGGCGGCGCGACCGCGCCCGGGAATGACGCTGTCGGGTGCGATTTCCAGCAGCGGCAGCAGCACGAAACCGCGCTCGTGCATGCGCGGATGCGGCAAACTCAGGCCTTCTTCATGGAAGTGCGCGTTGCCATATAGCAATAGATCGAGATCTAGCGTGCGCGGTGCGTTGCGGAAGCTGCGCTCGCGGCCGTGGCGGTGCTCGATGTCGAGCAGCGCGGCCAGCAGCGCGCGCGGCGCGAGTTCGGTTTCCACCTGCGCCACCGCGTTGATGAAGTCGGGCTGGTCGACGTAGCCTACCGGCGCCGAGGCATACAGGCTGGAACGTGCGATCAGCCGGGTGGTGGGCAGGCGGTCGAGCTCGGCCAGCGCGTATTCCACCTGCGCTGCCGGATCGTTGAGGTTGGCGCCGAGGCCAATGGTCGCCGTCACCTTCATGCGGGCTGCGTTTCGCCTGAGGCTTCGCCCGGTTTCTTGCGACGGCGCTTGCGGCGCGGCTTGGGCGCGCTGTCGGCCAGCAGCATGGCAGCGCGTTCGTCCTCGTCGACTTCCTGGAAGCGCGTCCACCACTCGCCGAGCTCGGTGTCGACTTCGCCGGATTCGGCGCGCAGCAGCAGAAAGTCGTAGGCGGCGCGGAAGCGCGGATGCTCCAGCAGGCGGTACGGGCGCTGTCCGCCGCGCTGCTCGAAGCGCGGCTGCAGCGCCCAGATTTCCTTGATCATGCCGTCGTAGCGGCGCGGGATGGCGAGCTGGCCGCGCTGGGCGTCGAGCACTTCGTCCATCGCCAGGAACAGTGCGGGCTGCGGCTTCTCGCCGGCGGCTTCCAGCGCGCGCCAGCGCTGCAGCACCTGCGGCCATAGCAGGGTGCCGAACAGGAAGGCCGGCGAGGCCGGCTTGTCCTGCGCGATGCGGTTGTCGGTTGTTTTCAGCGCGGCGGTGATGAAGCGCTCGCCGGTGGTGTCGTCGAGGATGGTGTCCAAGAGCGGCAGCATGCCGTGGTGCAGGCCTTCGGCGCGCAGCTGGTGCACGCCGCGCAGGGCGTGGCCTGACATCAAGAGCTTCAGCGCCTCGTCGAAGATGCGCGCGCGTGGAATGTTGGCCAGGAGCGGCGCCAGGGTGGCCACCGGGCGGCGGGTGTCGGGGTCGATGTGGAAGTCGAGCTTGGCGGCAAAGCGCGCGGCGCGCAGCATGCGTACCGGGTCTTCGCGGAAGCGCGTCTCGGGGTCGCCGATCATGCGCAGCACGCGTTTCTTGCAGTCGGCCACGCCGCCGAAATAGTCGTGGACTTCCTCGCGCAGCGGATCGTAGTACAGCGCGTTGATGGTGAAGTCGCGCCGCGCGGCGTCGTCCGCCATGTTGCCGAACACGTTGTCGGACAGCAGCCGGCCGTGCTCGTCGGTCGACCGCGCGTCATCTTCTTCGGCTTCTTTCTGGCCGTTGGAGCGGAAGGTGGTGACTTCGATGGTGACGCGGCCGCACATCACGTGAACGATCTGGAAGCGGCGGCCGATGATGCGCGAACGGCGGAACAGCCGCCGCACTTCTTCCGGGGTGGCGTCGGTGGCGACGTCGAAATCCTTGGGGGTCTTGGCCAGCAGCAGGTCGCGTACCGCGCCGCCGACGACATAGCCCTTGTATCCGGCCTGCGCCAGGGTCTCGCATGTTTTCAGTGCGCAGTCGTCGAGTTGGTCGCGGCGGATGCCGTGTTTGGTTTGCGGCAGGATCTGCGCGGTGGAGGCGTTGGGCTTGCGGCCAAAGACTTTATTGATGAAGCGACGGATCATGGAGTGCGCGTGAGGGCGGTTGTAGGCGAAACAGATCGCGATTATACAGGCTCGCCCCGGCTGCCTTGCCGCCACAGCGCAGCCGTGCCGGGGCCGTAGAGCGCTTCCAGCGAATCGGGCGTAAGCAGCCCGGCCGGGCTGCCGAGTTGCCAGCGGCCGTCGCCGAAAAGAAACAGCAGGCGGTCGCAGTGGCAGGCGGCCCAGTTGGGGTCGTGCAGGGTCAGCACCACGCTGTGTCCGGCGTCGGCCTCGCTGCGCGCCCAGGCCAGCAGCCGGGCCTGATGTGCGGGGTCGAGGTGGGTCAGCGGCTCGTCGAGCAGGGCGATGCGCGGTGCCTGCACCGCCAGTTGCGCCAGCCGTGCGCGCTGGCGCTCGCCGCCGGACAGGGTGTCGAGCGGGCGGTGCGCGAGTTCGGTCAGTTCCCAGATGGCGAGGTGCGACGCGAGATCCGGGGCTGTGCCGAAGGGGTAATGGCCGAGCGCGACGTAATCCGCGACGCTGCCGAAAAAACCGCCCTCGTCGCCCTGCGGCAACAGACCGATATGCTGCGCGCGGGTGAGCGGCGGCAGCGTCGCAAGCGGGTGGCCGTCGAGCGTGACGTCGCCGCCTGCCGGCGCGGCAAGCCCGGACAGCACCGCCAGCAAGGTCGACTTGCCGGCACCGTTGGCGCCGAGAATGCCGAGCACCTCGCCGGGTTCGAGCGTGAGGTCGAGCGCGTCGACCAGGGTGCGGACACCGGCTTTTAGGCTGAGTTGATGCGCGTCCAGACTCATGGTTTGCGCAGCAGCCACAGCATCATCGGCACCCCTATCAACGCCGTCAGCACGCCCACCGGCAGTTCGCGCGGCTCGATCACGGTGCGCGCCAGGGCGTCGGCCAGCACCAGCAGACTGCCGCCGGCCAGCGCGCAGGCGGGGAGCAGGGCGCGGTGACCGGCAAAGCCGAGGCGCCGCAAAGCGTGCGGCACCATCAGGCCGACGAAGCCGATGCTGCCGGCTTGCGCGACGACCAGCGCGGTGCAGGCGCCGGCCAGGGCAAACAGTGTCCAGCGCGTAGGGGCGACGGCCACGCCGAGCGAGGCGGCTTTCAGCGGCGACAGCTGCAGCACGTCGAGCCGCCGCGACAGGCCCAGTGCGGCGGCCACCGCCAGCAGCAGCGCGGCCCACAGCAGGCCGGGCTGACCGGTCCATGACAGATCGCCCATCAGGAAGAACAGCATGCCCGGAAGGCGCTCGGCCGGGGTCACGGAGAGCACCAGCGCGATCAGCGCGCCGAAGCCGGCGGCCAGCATGACGCCGGCGAGCAGCAGCGGCGTGTGGTCGCGCGCCAAGAGGCGCCCGCCGAGGGCGGCGGCGAGCGCCAGCGCCAAGAGGGCGCCGGCGAAGGCCAGCAGGGAGACCCACGGCCACGCCAGCCCCGCCGCCATGCCGAGCAGCGCCAGCAGGCCGGCGCCACCGGAGACGCCGAGCAGGTAGGGTTCGGCCAGCGGATTGCGGAACAGCGTCTGCATCAGCGCGCCGGCCAGCGCCAACAGGCCGCCGCAGGCGAAGGCCGCGGCCACGCGCGGACCGCGCAGTTCGGCAAGGATCTGCTGCGCCAGTTCGCGGTCGGCCGGCAAGTCGCCGGCCATCAAGCCGAGCGCGATGGCTGCGGGCGCAGCCAGTCCGAGCAGCAGCAGTCGGGCGGCAGGGTTCAGGGCTTGGGAGCCTCGGGCAGCAGGGTGACGCGCTGCATCACGATGGGCTCGATGGGGACATCGCCGTGCGGGCCGTGATTGCCGCGCGGCACGGCGACGATGGCGTCGACCACATCCATGCCGTCGACCACCTGGCCGAACACGGCATAGCCCCAGCCCTGCACGCTTTTGCCGCGATGGTTGAGAAAGGCGTTGTCCGCCACGTTGATGAAGAACTGCGAAGACGCTGAGTTCGGGTCGGCCATGCGCGCCATCGCCAGGGTGCCGCGCAGGTTTTTCAGGCCGTTGTCGGCCTCGTTCGGGATCGGCGCTTTCTTCGGCTTTTCGGTCATGTCCGGATTCATGCCGCCGGTCTGGATCATGAAGTTGGGAATCACGCGATGAAAGATCAGGCCGTCGTAGAACCCGCTTTCGACGTAGCCGAGGAAATTCGCTGCCGATTGCGGCGCCTGGGCCGGAAACACCTCGACCGTGATGTTGCCCTTGCTGGTTTCGATCAGCACGCGCGGGTTGGCCGCCTGACCGGCGGCGGGCGCGGTGGACACGGCTTGCGTGGCGGGTTCGCTGGCGCCGCAGCCGGAGATGCCGAGCAGCAGCGCACCGAGAAACAGCGAGGTGGGGAACAGGGACAAACGGGTCATCGCAACACTCCAGGGTCAGGGTGGGGGGATTTTACGGGCGAGCGGGCGCTGGCTGAAAGGATTCGAACAGCCGGGCCGCATTGTCGTGCAGCAGATTGTTCCGCAGCGGTTGCGGCAAGGCGTCGACCCATAGGCGAATATCGGCCACCACGGCTTCGTAGTGCTGCCAGCGGTTGACGCTGAAGGTGTCGACCGCGACGGCGAAGCGGTCCGGATAGCGTTCGAACAGCGCGCGCCAGGCCGGCAGCAGTTTTCCGCCCGGTGCGATGCGCGCGTCGCGCACCGAGGTGTCGACCCACAGCGTGGCGGGATACCGCTGCAGCATGGCCGCCAGCAACGCGGGCTGCGGCTGGGTGCCGAGATGGGCCCACAGCACCCGCACGTCCGGCGCGAGGGCGAACGCGCGCTCGACGACTTCGGCGTCGCCGTGAATCATCAGCACCAGCCCGCGCGCGGCGGCCAGCCGCACCAGCTGCTCGAACACCGGCTGGCGGGCGTAATGCGCGAACAGGTGCAGTTCGCCGAGGCCCGCCCACACGCCGGCGTCGAGCTGCGCGGCCACCCGCGCAGGCAGGCTGGCGTCATGCATCCAGTTGTCCTTGTGCAGATCCGATTCGTACACGCCGAGCAGCGGAATGATGCGGTCGGGCGCATGGCGATACAGCTGCTGCGCGAGCTCCGGGGGCGAGCTCGTCGTCACCAGCCGGCGCACCCCGGCGGCGTCGATTTTTTGCAGTACCGCCGCGGGCGACAAGACGGCGGCATCGGGCGCGGAGTAGTGCGCGTGGGCGTCGATCATCGGCGCCAGGGCGGATGCGGCGGCTCCGGTTGCGGCCAGTCCGCCCAGCACGACCAACAGGGCAAGCGTGCGCCGCATCATGCGGCCAGGCGAGCGTCGAGCGCCGCGCGCACCGTGTCGAGCGGCTGGCAGCCGTTGACGATGGGGTGAAGCTGCGTGTCCTGCTGCAGGATCAGCGCGGGGAAACCGCGCACGCCGGCTTGGCGCGCCTGCCTGAAATGCGCCTGGGTCTTGCTGTGCGCGGCGTCGCTGTCGAAGGCCTGCTGAAATGCCTGCGGATCCACCCCGAGTGCCGCCGCCAGTTCGGCCAGGACAGCGGGCTGGGTGACGTCGCGCCCCTCGGCATAAAAGGCGGTCTGGATCGCCTTGAACAGCGGGAAGATCTGCGCGGGGTCGAGACTGCCCAGCGTCACCACCGCGCGGCAGGCCGGCTCGGTGTCGTAGATGAAGCCCGGCGGCAGCGCGCCTTCGAAGCGGAAGGGCTGGCCGGTGCGTTCGTGCACCTGGTGCCAGTGATGCAGGATGTCTTCCCGCTGGGCTGCGGTCATCGGCGCGGTCTCGTGGCGCAGGCCGCCCAGCACCAGGGCGATTTTCAGGCGGTCGCGGGTGTCGTCGCGCACGCGTTCGATTACTGGAGAAAACCCCCAGCACCACGAACACATCGGATCAGCGAAATACCAGAGAAGCGGGGTACTCATGCGGGAAACGGGCTATGACAGACAGTTCACAGCATACGCGATCGCCGCGCCCTATGACTTGGGCGCGTCGTCGTGTTTGGGCGGGCTGTCGTCGTCCATGATGACGCTGTGCCCGGGACCTTCCAGGTCGTCGAACTGGCCGCTTTTGGCGGCCCACAGCATGACCCAGGCGATGAGGCCGACGATGACGAGGCTGAGCGGAATGAGCAGGATGAGGACTTCCATGATCAGCGGCTCGCGGCGAGCGCCGGGCGCGTTTCAGGCGATGCGGCGTTGGCGGTTTGCTTGAATTCGCTCAGCCGCAGCGCGTTCAGCACCACCAGCAGCGAGCTGGCCGACATGCCGATGCCGGCGATCCACGGCGTGACGTAGCCGAGCGCGGCGGCGGGGATGGCGATGAGGTTGTAGCCGAGCGCCCAGCCCAGGTTCTGGCGGATGATGCGCTGCGTCTTGCGCGCGAGTTCGACGCCTTCGGACAGCGTGCCGAGCCGGCTGCCGAGCATCACCATATCGGCCGCGGCCTGCGCGACGTCGGCGCCTTCGCCCATGGCGATCGACACCTGCGCGCCGGCCAGCACCGGCGCGTCGTTGATGCCGTCGCCGACCATGGCGACGATGCGGCCCTGGTCCTGCAGGCTTTTCACGTAGGCAAGCTTGTCTTCCGGCAGCGCGCCGGCGTGCCAGTCGGCGATGCCGAGCTGCCCGGCGACGGCCTTGACCGCGCCCTCGGCGTCGCCCGACACCAGGTGCAGGCGCAGCCCCTGCTGCTGCAGCGCGGCGAGCGCGGCGGCGGCGTCCGGGCGCAGCGTGTCGGCGAGCGAAAACCAGCCGATGAGTACGCCGTTTTCCGCGAGCGCAACCCAGCTTTCATGCCCGCTTCCTGAGTGCTCGCTACTGTCGGATGCGGGCGGCGCGGGGGGGGCGTCGCTGGCGGCGGCGAAGCGTGGCGTGCCCAGCCGATAGGTGCGGCCGTTGATGACGCCTTCGACGCCGCGCCCCGGCGTGTTGTGGATGTCGGTGGCGGCGAGCACCGAGCCGGCGGCATCGCGGATGGCGCGCGCGATGGGATGCTCGGAGCCGGCCTCGAGCGCCGCGGCAAGCGCGCGCACGTCGTCTTCGCTGCGCCCGCCCAGCGCCACCACGCGGCGCAGCGAGAGACGCCCCAGCGTGAGCGTGCCGGTTTTGTCGAACACCAGGTCGGTGGCGCGCGCCAGGGTTTCCAGCGCATGGCCGCGCGTGGTGAGCAGGCCCAGCCGGGTCAGGCGGCCGGTGCCGGTGGTGAGCGCGGCGGGGGTAGCCAGACCCAGCGCGCAAGGACAGGTGACGACCAGGATCGACACCACGATCCACAGCATGCGTGAGGGGTCGATGAGATACCACGCCAGACCGACGAAAAACGTGGTCACCAGCAGCAGGCCGACGAACCAGGCGGCGGCACGGTCGGCCAGCTGGCCGATGCGTGGCTTTTCGCTCTGGGCGCGGTCGAGCAGGCGCACGATCGAGGCCAGCCGCGTGTCGGCGCCGAGCTTGTCGACGCGCACCACCAGCGGGCTCGCCTGGTTGAGGCTGCCGCCGACCACTTTGGTGCCCGGGCTTTTCGATACCGGCAGCGATTCGCCGGTGAGCAGGGCTTCGCTCACCGCGCTGTCGCCGTCGATCACCTCGCCGTCGGCCGGCAGGGTCTCGCCGGGGCGCACCAGCACGTGGTCGCCCACCGCCAGCCGCGCCACCGGCACCTGCTCCTCGTCGCGCGCCGGCCAGTTCGGCAAGCGCGTGGTGGCGGCGGGAATGAGCTTGACCAGTTCCTCCACCGCCGCGCCGGCGCGGCGGCGTGCGTTCATTTCGAGGAAGCGCCCAGTCAACAGCAGGAAAACGAACATGGTGACCGAGTCGTAGTACACCTCGCCCTCGCCCGAAAACGTGCTGTAGACGCTGGCGACGAAGGCGGTGCCGATGCCGAGCGCGACCGGCACGTCCATCCCCAGCATGCGCCGCTTGAAGTCGCGCCAGGCGCCGATGAAGAACGGCCACGCCGAATAGCCCACCACCGGAATGGTGAGGATCAGGCTCGCCCAGCTCATCAGCAGCCGGATGTCGTCGGTCATGTCGGTGGCGGTGTAGGTCGGCAGCGCGTACATCATCACCTGCATCATGCCGAGGCCGGCGATGGCCAGCCGTTTGATCGCGGTGTTGCGCTCGCGGCGGTGGATGTCGTCGGAGCGGCCCGGGTCGAACGGGTGGGCGATGTAGCCGATGTCGGACACCGCTTTGAGAATGGCCGAGAGCTGGATCCGGCTGTTGTCCCAGCGCACCCGCGCGCGCCGGGTGGCGTAATTGATTTCGACCGATAGCACGCCCGGCAGCCCGGCGATGTGACGCTCGTTCAACCAGATGCACGCGGCGCAGACGATGTTTTCCAGGATCAGCGCGGCCTCGCGGATGTTTTCCGCCTCGACCCGGACAAAGCTTTCCTGGATTTCCGGCAGGTCGTACAGCCCCAGCTGCGCCAGTTCGGTCTCGGCTTCCTTCGCGGTGGCGGGCAGCGCGGTGCGGTGGGTGTAGTAGGCGCCCTGGCCGCTGTCGATGATGGTCTGCGCCACCGCCTGGCAACCGCGGCAGCAGGCCTGTTGGGTCTGGTTTTCGAACTGGATCGGATAGAGGGCGCCATCCGGCACCGGCAGGCCACAGTGAAAGCAGCCCGAAAAAGACGGGGCGTCCGTGAGCGCTGAAGAATCGCTCATGAAACGCCCCGCAGGGAAACCTTGCGCGGCAAACCCGGGAGAGAGGTCGGGCCCGCCGGCAAGGTCAGATATTGCTTGTTGTCAGAAACGGAAACCGTAACCGATACCCCAGACCACCGGGTCGATGTCCAGGCTGGAGACCGGAGCGCCCGCGGTCGTCTTGACATCGGTGTCGATCCAGATTTTTTTGACATCGAGGTTGATATAGCCATTCTTGGTTATTTCAATGTCCACGCCCGCCTGCAGTGCGCCGCCGAAGCTGTTGCTGTCGACCTTCAAGCCGGGCAAATCGACATTATAGAAGCGGGTGTAGTTCAGGCCGGCGCCGACATAGGGCTTGATCTTCGGTGTGGGGTTGAAGTGATACTGAACGGTCAGCGTGGGCGGCAGGTGGTTCAGCTTGCCGAGGCTAACCCCGTTCAGCGTCACTTCATGACGTGCGGTGCCCAGAATGAGTTCCACGCCGATGTTAGGCGTGACGAAATAAGTGAAGTCGATTTCCGGTACCCATTCGTCCGACACATCAAGGCCCGCCAGGCTGGAAGAAACGTCCGGGGTGATATCGATGGCGCGCACGCGCATCATCCAGTTATCGGCAAATGCAGAGGCAGGCAGCGCGGCAATCAGGGCCAAAGCAAGCAGGGACTTTTTCATGTTCAGGACTCCGTGGTTAAAAGAAGAATATAGACGCAAAAACAAACATAATAATCAGATAAGCATATCGTAATTAACTTAATTTAAAGATGCAAGCGAAAATGAATCCGCTACCATGACGAAATGAGCGAACGTCTCCAAAACGCCACATTCTTCCCCCCGGTCGAGACCGCGCTCGTCGACCCCAATGGCCTCTTGGCCATGGGTGGTGATCTTTCGGTCGAGCGCCTGCTGGATGCCTATCGGCATGGCATTTTTCCCTGGTTCAACCCCGGCGAGCCCATCCTGTGGTGGAGCCCCGATCCGCGCATGGTGCTGGTGCCGGGCGCGGTGCGCGTCACCCGCTCGCTGGCCAAGCGGCTGCGCAACGGCGGCTTCGAGCTGCGCGTCGACACGGCTTTTGCCGAGGTGATGCGGGCCTGCGCAGCGCCCCGTGAAGGCGAATCCGGCACCTGGATCTCGGCGGCGATGGTGGCGGCTTACAGCCGGCTGTTCGAGGCGGGCTTCGCGCATTCGATCGAAACCTGGCGCGATGGCCGGCTGGTCGGCGGCCTCTACGGGGTGGCGATCGGGCGCATGTTCTACGGCGAATCGATGTTCAGCCGTGAACCCGATGCCTCCAAGGTCGCGCTGGTGCGGCTGGCGCAGCAGTTGCAGCGCTGGGAATTCGGCCTCATCGACTGCCAGATGGAAACGCCGCACCTCGCCAGCATGGGCGCCCGCACCATGCCGCGCGCGGACTTCACAGCACGGCTGGCGGAGTTGGTAAACTTGCCGCATCTTCCAGGCCCGTGGACGTTTGATTCCTAGATGCATCCGACTGAACCGCCCTTCCAGCGCATCCAGTTTTACCTGACCGCCCATTACGACTGCAGTTACCTGCCGGGCCAGCGTGCGCGTTCGCAGGTCGCCACCCCCACGCACCTGATCGACAGCCACGCCTACAGTGCGCTGATCCGCGCCGGCTTCCGCCGCAGCGGCCAGTTCACCTACCGCCCGCATTGCGAGCACTGCCACGCCTGCGTGCCGGTGCGGGTCGAGGTGGCCGGCTTCGTGCCCAATCGCACCCAGCGCCGCTGCCTCAAGCGCAACGGCCATCTCAGCGCACGCTTTTTGCCGCTCGACTTCCATGACGAGCATTACCAGCTTTATCGCGCCTATCTGGGTAGCCGTCATGCCGGCGGCGGCATGGATCGCGATGATCCCGACCAGTACACGCAGTTCCTGCTGTCGTCCAACGTCGACAGCGTGCTGGTCGAATTCCGTGACGGCGACGAGCTCGTCATGATCGCGGTCATCGACCAGATCGACGACGGCATTTCCGCCGTCTACACCTTCTTCGATCCCGCGCGTGACCGCGACAGCCTCGGCGTCTACGGCGTGCTGTGGCAGATCGAACTGGCGAAACGGCTGGAATTGCCTTATCTCTACCTCGGCTACTGGATCGCCGAAAGCCGCAAGATGGCCTACAAGAAGCAGTATCCGCCGCTGCAGGGACTGGTCGACGGCCAGTGGCAGGTGCTCGACGCATGAAGCTGTGGGCGCTGCTGATCGCCGTGCTGGTGACGCTGCAAGGCTGCGCGCTGACCGTGAGCCATCCGCGTGCGCTCACGCCGCTCGAGCACTTCGCCCCGCTGGCCAGCGATTCCAGGGTGTGGGTCGAGCCGGGTTACGAAGCCTATGGCGAGCGCGTGGCAGCGGCCTTGCCGGCCGCCATCGCGCGCGTCGAAGCGTCGCATTACCAGCGGTTCGCACGCACCCCGCGCGTCCATGTGTGCGGCAGCGATGCCTGCTTCAAGCGCTATGTGCTCACGCCCAAGCTCTCCGCGGCTGTCATTCCGGACAATCGCCTGATCCTGTCGCCCAACCTCGACGGCCGCGAGAAGCATCGGCTGCCCGCCTTGCTCACCCATGAACTCGCCCATCTGCATCTGGGTCAGCGCATCGGTCATTACCACAGCACCCTGCCGGTGTGGTTCCACGAAGGCTGGGCTTCGCTCACCGCTGAGGGCGGCGGCGCCGAATACGCCAGCGATGCGCAGGCTTTCGCCGCTGCGGGTGAAGGGCGGCGCGTCAACCTGGCCGCACGCGACACGCCCGGCAAGCGCCACCGCGCCAATGCATCCGGACTCTCCATCCACGAGTTCTACCGCCAGTCCATGCTGCTGGTCGGCTGGCTGAAGGCACAGGACGAAGCGCGCTTTCGTGAACTGGTGCTCGCGGTGCAGGCCGACGCCGATTTCGACATCACCTTCTGGAATCTTTACGGCGAGGCGCCCGCCACCCGCCTGGCCGGATTTTTCGACGGCGGTCTGAACCCGCCCGCATTCAACGATAATGGCTCGACGCAGGCCGCGCCTGCCAGACCCTGAACCCGCTCGCACAATGAAACCCTACCTCGACCTGATGCGCCACGTGCTCGAGCACGGCACGAAAAAAGACGACCGCACCGGCACCGGCACCCTCTCGGTGTTTGGCTGGCAGATGCGGTTCAACCTCGCCGAAGGCTTTCCGCTCGTCACCACCAAGAAATGCCACCTGCGTTCAATCCTCCACGAACTGCTGTGGTTTTTGCAGGGCGACACCAACATCAAATACCTGAAGGAAAACGGCGTCAGCATCTGGGACGAATGGGCGGATGAGCACGGCAACCTCGGCCCGGTCTACGGCCATCAATGGCGTAGCTGGCCCAAGCCCGATGGCGGCACCATCGACCAGATTTCCGAAGTGGTGAAGACGCTCAAGACCAACCCCGATTCGCGCCGCATCATCGTCTCGGCCTGGAACGTGGCGGACCTCGACAAGATGGCGCTGGCGCCGTGCCACGCCTTCTTCCAGTTCTACGTCGCCGACGGCAAATTGAGTTGCCAGCTGTATCAGCGCAGCGCCGACATCTTCCTCGGTGTGCCGTTCAACATTGCCAGCTACGCGCTGCTCACGCTGATGATGGCGCAGGTCACCGGTTTGAAGCCGGGCGACTTCGTTCATACGCTGGGCGATGCGCACCTGTATCTCAACCACCTCGACCAGACGCGCGAGCAACTTTCGCGCGAGCCGCGCCCGCTGCCTACGATGAAACTGAACCCGGACGTGAAGGACATTTTCGCGTTCCGCTTCGAGGACTTCACGCTCGAAGGTTACGACCCGCACCCCGCGATCAAGGCGCCGGTGGCGGTATGAGCGCGACGAGTAAGCCGCGCATCAGCGTCATCGCCGCGCTGGCAAAAAACCGTGTCATCGGCATCGAAAACCGCCTGCCCTGGCGGCTGCCGGAAGACCTCGCCCATTTCAAGGCGCTCACCCTCAACCACCCCATCCTCATGGGCCGCAAGACCTTCGAATCGCTCGGCCGTCCGCTGCCCGGGCGCACCAACATCGTCATTACCCGCAACGCCAACTACCGGCCCGAGGGATGCCTCGTCGCCGACTCCCTTCACGCGGCCATCGCCTTATGTGGTGACGCCGACGAAGTCTTCTTCATCGGTGGCGCCGACCTCTACGCCCAGGCCATCCCGCTCGCCGACCGGTTGTATCTGACCGAAGTGAACAACGAAGCCGAGGGCGACGCCTGGTTCCCCGAGTACGACAAGCGCGCATTCAGGGAAATCTCGCGCGAGTCGCACATGGGCGGGAAGGGCGATGCGCTGCGGTTTGATTTTGTGGTGTACGAGCGGGGGTGAAAATCGTGGCGGCCCCTGTGGCTTCTCACCTTGCTGCCGTGGTTAAAGTGATGACGTATTTGCATACGTATTAGGACGCTATAAAAATTCATAAGCAGATGATTGATTTATGAATTTAAAAGCCAGTATCGAAATGACGGTTTGTAAAGCGTCATTGAGGATTGATACTTAATATTAGCGAGCAGGAGATCACACGATGCAGAAGCAAGTTCATTTCATCGCAGGTCTGGTGGCTACGCTGACGATTGCCACCTTCTTTCTTTCCACAGTCATCGTTGAGTTGTTTGGCTCACCTGAGTCCGTGGCTACAGTCAAGGCACTAATTGTCATGCCCGGCCTGTTTGTGCTGGTGCCAGCCATTGCAGCAACAGGCGGCAGTGGTTTCTTCATGTCAAAGTCTCGCCAAGGGCGACTCATCGAAAACAAGAAGAAAAGAATGCCCTTTATTGCGGCAAATGGCCTTCTGGTTTTGATTCCCTGTGCCATTTTCCTGAACCGTTTGGCTTCCGCAGGCGTATTCGATACCACCTTTTATCTGGTTCAGGTTCTGGAGCTACTTGCGGGCGCTGTGAACCTGACGCTCATGGGCTTAAACATCCGTGACGGTCTAAGAATGAGCGGGCGTTTTCGTAAGCAGGTTGTCAATGCTCGCTAACACTGCGCTCCAGCGGACTGCCAAAAAGCTGCGCTTTTTTATCATCCGCTGAGCTTGAACGTTGGGATTCATGAGCACATCCGAAGCGCGCCGCGCAGCCAGCGATCAGCGTGTCGCCGACGACATTGCCAAGTATGGCTGCCACGTGATCAGCGTCTTCGATCCAGAGGAGCAGCTCCCGACCTTCTCGTACTCGGTGGGCGTTCAGGCCACGACTGGCGCACCGGAAGCTATTGTTATCGGGGTGCGCCCGAGTCTTGGTCACTCAATGATCAACGAGTACAACGATCAAGTTCGCAAAGGTGCAAAGTTTGAGCGAGGCGTACTCCACCCAGGGTTCCTGGAAGGTTTCAGCATATACATTGAGCGCGCCAAACCGCGTCTGTTATCCGAGTACACCTTTGGCTGCACCAGGTACTACAAGGGCACAGACTACTCGGTAGTGCAACTCATCTACCCCACAACGACAGGAGTCTGGCCTTGGCAGGCATCGGCCACGGAGTGGTTCAGGTCAAATCAACCTATGCTGGGTCGCACGCGCCCGAATCGCAAATGAGGTCCAAGCCGCTCCATCGGGCGGACAGGGCCCGGAGGATTGGGCCCTGCCGCTTATGTTAATCGTTAGATGCTTCCAGCCCGGCTCTTTTGAACAACATCGGACGGACCACGCTTTACGCGATTTTTGTTGAGCAGTTAAAGGAAAACAGAATGAATGTGAAAACCAGCAACGCAACCGTGCAGCGCTGCGCAGCATGAGCGGCGTGCCCAAGTGCCCCCAGTGCGGCTCGGAATACGCCTACGAGGACGGCACGAGCTTCGTGTGCCCGGAATGCGCGCACGAATGGCCGAAGGATGCGCCGGCGGCTGCGGACGAGGCGCGGGGGGTGCGCGATGCCAACGGCAATGTGCTGCAGGACGGCGACACGGTGACGGTGATCAAGGACCTGAAGGTGAAGGGGTCGTCGCTGGTGGTGAAGGTGGGGACCAAGGTGAAGAACATCCGTCTGGTGGAGGGCGATCACGACATCGATTGCAGGATCGACGGGATTGGCCAGATGGGCTTGAAGTCAACGTTCGTGAAGAAGGTGTAGGGCGCCCGGATAGCGGCGGATTTCGCCGAAACAAAAACGGGGCCGCGGCCCCGTTTTTGTTTGCAGCGAAAACCCGTTCAGCTCAGCACTTCGGCCCAGATGTTCTTCGCCCACGAATCGTTGTAGGCGAAGTTGAGTTCGTCGCCCTTCGGCGTGGCGCCGCCTTCGGGCTGGTTGACATACTCCTTCTTGGCGGCGTCGAAGCGGTAGACGTTGGCGACGTAGCCGGAGGTGGTGTCCGAGGTGGCCGAGTAGCAGGTGTTGGCCACGACCGGGATGGCGTCGGGCTGGCGGCCGGCCAGCAATTCGACGATGGCGGCGGCGCAGACCTTGGCCATGTTGGTCGCCATGTGGCCGGACTTCGGCAGGCCGGACTGCACCGAGTCGCCGATGACATGGACGTTTGGCACATGCGCCGACTCGAAGGTGGCGAAGTTGACGGTGCACCAGTTGGCGTTGGGGTCGCGCACGCCGGCCAGGGCGCACAGGTCGCCCGAGCGCATGCGGGGCACCACGTTCAGCACGTCGGCCTTGATTTCGTCGAACTCGGTGGATGCGGTCATCTTGCTGCCATCGACGGCCAGCACCGCATTGGTGGGCCGGTAATCGACCATGCCGGCATATTTCGTCGTCCAGGCATCCATGAACAGCGGCTTCTTCGAGACAATGTCGGCGTTGCTGTCGAGCACGATGATCTTGGACTTCGGCTTGGTCTTCGAGAGATAGTTGGCCACCAGCGAAATGCGCTCGTAGGGGCCGGGCGGGCAGCGGTAAGGCGTGCCCGGGATGGCCATCAGGAAGGTGCCGCCATCGGGCATGGCTTCGAGCTGCTTTCTCAGCAGGGCGGTCTGCGCACCGGCCTTCCAGGCATGGGTGACCTTGCCTGCACTTTCGGCTTCCTTGTAGCCCTTGATGGAGTCGGTCATCACCTCGATGCCGGGGGCGATCACCAGGCGGTCGTAGCTGATGGTCGAGCCGCCGCGGGTCTTGACGGTGCGCTTGCCGGTATCGATGGCGACGACGCTGTCCTTCACCATCTTGATGCCGCGCTTGGGCAGGTTGTCGTAGCCGTGGGTGATGTCGTTCATGTTGCGCATGCCGCCGATCACCCAGTTGGAAATCGGGCAGGAAATGAACTTGTCGTTCGGCTCGATCAGGGTGACGTTGATGTTCGGGCCCCACTGGCGCAGATATTTGGCGCAGGTGGCGCCGCCGAAGCCGGCCCCGACCACGACGACGTGAGCGCGGGATGCGCCGGGCATGCTGGCGCAACCGGTGAGCGCTGCTGCGGCACTGACGCCGGAAACTTTCAGAAAATCGCGACGATTGAATGTCATGTTGGTGTCTCCTTGAGGATTACTTCTTCAGGCCGGCGAAGTAGGCCGCCATGGCCTCGAATTCGGCGTCGGTATAGCCGGAGGCGTGACGCTTCATGATGGATGAGGCGCGTGCGCCGGATTTGAAATCCTTCATCGCCTTGACGAAGTAATCTCTCTCCAGCCCGGCGATGCTGGGAATCGCGCCCAGGCTTTTGCCGCCGGGTCCGTGGCAGGACATGCAGGTGGATGAGATGGATTGGGTATGAATATCCACAGCGCCGGCGATGCCGGTCAACGCCAGGCTGACAAAGCCAGCCAGCGCCAGGGAAGTTGTTTTTCTGAACATGGTGTCCTCCGGAGAACGGTCAAAATGCACACAAATTCACTCAAGCATTTGCAGCTTTGGTTACAGAATAGGCCATAAGCGCTAGTCCGTATTGACCATCCTGATCTAGTGGAAAAGTGCTGTCAACACGCAAACGTTTATGTTGGCGGAAGCCGGCTTTATGAAGCGTGCGGGAGGATGTGCTGAAGAATTGCCCGTAGCGGAGAAGGCTTTAGTGCTTTGCGCCCAGGCTCATCGCCAGATTCTTGCTGGTTTGGCGTGCCTGCTCGGCGGCATCGCGATCCCAGGTTTCGCTCGCCCAGCCGGCCAGGTTATCGAGGGCGATGCGACCCAGTGCATCGATCCATTGCGGATGCTCGTTGAGCGCGGGGATGTAGTGGAATTCCTTGCCGCCTGCCTGAATGAAACTGGCGCGGCCTTCCATCGCCAGCTCTTCCAGGGTTTCCAGGCAATCGGCGGTGAAGCCGGGCGCCACCACGTCGACGCGTCCCACGCCTTCGCGTCCCAGCGCTTCCAGCGTCTTGTCGGTGTAGGGCTGCAGCCATTCAGCGCGACCGAAGCGGGACTGGAAGGTAAGACGGAACTGGCCGGGTTCGAGACCGAGTGCCTCGGCGAGCAGCCGCCCGGTCTTGTGGCATTCGCAGTGGTAGGGGTCGCCCTTGTCGAGCGTGTAGCGCGGCACGCCGTGGAAGCTCATCAGCAGCACATCGGGACGGCCATGCATCTGCCAGTAGTCGCGGATGTTGGCGGCTAGCGCGTGGATGTAGGCGGGGTGGTCGTGGTAGTGCTTCAGCGTGCGCAATGCCGGCTGGTTGCGCGTCTTTTGCAGCCAGGCATAGGCCATGTCGAAGGCGGTGGCGGTGCTGGACGCGGCATATTGCGGGTAGGACGGCAGGATCAGGATGCGGTCGCAGCCGGCGGCCTTCATGCGCGCCATCGTGTCGGGGATCGACGTGCTGCCGTAGCGCATGGCGTACTCGACCATGATCGGGCTGGCGATTCGTTCGCCCAGCCAGCCTTTCAGCAGCTTGGCCTGTTTTTCGGTGTGGACTTTCAGCGGCGAGCCGTCGGTGGTCCAGATCGCGGCGTATTTCTCGGCCGACTTTTTGGGCCGGGTGTTGAGGATGATGCCGTTGAGAATCAGCCACCACACGACGCGCGGAATTTCCACCACGCGCGGATCGGACAGGAATTCCTTCAGGTAGGGGCGCAGCGCCTTGGCTGTCGGGGCGTCCGGCGTGCCGAGATTGACCAGCAGGATGCCGGTCCTGGCTTGCTGGCCGTGGCTGTATTCGGGTTCTTTTAGATAGGTCATCAGTGGTGGGACAGCGCGCTCGATAACAGTTTGGCGGTGACGTCGACGATCGGCACCACGCGTTCGTAGGCCATGCGCGTCGGACCGACCACGCCGAGCGTGCCGACCACCTGGCCGTCCACCGAGTAGGGCGCGGTGACCATGCTGCATTCTTCGAGCGGCATCATGTCGGATTCGCCGCCGATGAAGATCTGCACCCCGGCGGCGGCGCGCGACTGGTCGAGCAGTTGCAGCAGGCCGGTTTTCTGTTCGAAGGCGTCGAACAGGCGGCGCAGGCTGCCCATGTTGTTGGAGAGTTCCTGCACGTCGAGCAGCTTGCGGCTGCCCGATACCACCACGTTTTCCTGGCTGGCGTCGTGGGCCTGGCTGCCGGCGTCCACCGCGGCGGCCATCAGGCGGGTGATGTCGTCGCGCATGCGGCCGAGTTCGTCGCGCAGCTTCACGCGCACCTGGTCGAAGCGGTGGCCGGAAAAATTCTGGTTGAAGTAGTTGGCCGCTTCGGTCAGCGCGGACGGGCTGTAGGGCGTGTCGGTCAGGATGACGCGGTTTTCGACCTCGCCTTCCATGGTGACGATGATGAGCAGGATGCGCTTGTCCGACAGGCTGATGAATTCGATCTGGCGGAAGGCGGGGCTGCGGCGCGGCGTCATCACCAGCCCGGCGAACTGGCTGAGGTCGGACAGCAGCGTGGAGGCGGCGGTCATCAGCCGCTGCGGGTCGGACGCCGTCAGGCTGCTTTCGAGTTGGGTGACCGAGCCCGGATCCAGCGGCCGCACCGTCAGCAGCGTGTCGACGAAGAAGCGGTAGCCGCGCGGGGTCGGGATGCGGCCGGCCGAAGTGTGCGGGCTGGTAACAAAGCCCATCTCCTCAAGGTCGGCCATGATGTTGCGGATGCTGGCCGGCGACAGGTCGAGTCCGGCATGCTTCGACAGGGTGCGCGAGCCGATGGGTTCCCCTTCGCGGATGTAGCGTTCCACCAGGGTTTTCAGCAGGATGCGGGCGCGGTTGTTGAGCATGCGGCAATTATATAGGGGCGAGGGGTCGGGGGGCATGGCTACAACGGTCTGACCAAAAAACGCGCAGCGGATTCCCGGATTCCTGAATCCTGAACCGCGCCCCCTTTATAATCCCGCTCATGCAAACGCCTTTCCACACGGTCGGTCTCGTCGGCAAATACGATAATCGGGGCATGGAAGCCTCAGTGCGCGCGCTGGGGGAGTTCCTGCGGACGCGCGGCCATGCGGTGCTGCTGGCCGAACAGACCGCCGAGCATCTCAAAATCACCGACTTCAATACCCGCGGCCTGCACGACCTGGCCATCGACAGCGATGCAGTCGTGGTGCTGGGCGGCGATGGCACCATGCTGTCGATCGCCCGCGAACTGGCGCCGCACGGCGCCCCCCTGATCGGCATCAACCAGGGCCGGCTGGGCTTTCTGACCGACATCACGGTCGATCACATGTTCGATGCGGTGGCCGAAATTCTCAGCGGCCAGTATGTGGCGGAAGAGCGCATCCTGCTCAACGGGCAGGTCCGTCGCAACGGCGAACGCGTGTTCGAGGCCACCGCGTTCAACGACGTGGTGGTGGGCAAGGGCGGCTCGGGCCGACTGATCGACCTGGAAATCGCCATCAACAGCGAGTTCGTCTACAGCCAGCGGGCCGATGGCCTGGTGGTCACCACGCCCACCGGCACCACGGCCTACGCTCTGTCGGCGGGCGGGCCCATCGTGCACCCCACGCTGGAGGCCGTCGCCCTGGTGCCGATCTGCCCGCATACCCTGTCGGCGCGTCCCATCGTGGTGAGCAGTCATTCCCGCATCGAACTGCACCTGACCTACGCGGACGATGCGCGCGTCCATTTCGACGGCCAGTATCACTTCGACCTGATGAGCGGCGACCACGTGTGGATCACCCGTGCCAGCCGCCCGGTTACCCTGCTGCACCCGCATTCCTACAGCTACTACGACACCCTGCGGCAGAAGCTGCATTGGGGCAAAAAGCTGTAACGCCCAGCCCGTTTCATGCTGTCGCATCTTTCCATCCGCAATTACCTGCTGGTCGAATCGGTCGAGCTCGATTTCGCGCCGGGGCTGACCGTGCTCACCGGCGAGACCGGTGCCGGCAAGTCCATCCTGATCGACGCGCTGGCACTGGCGCTGGGCGACCGTGCCGAGGGCGGCGTGGTTCGACAAGGTGCGCCGCGTGCCGAAATCAGTGCCGAGTTCGCGATCGACGGCCTGCCGCAACTGGCGGCCTGGCTCGATGAAGCCGGCTTCGCGTCGGACGACGGCACGCTGATTCTGCGCCGCGTGATCGATGCCGGCGGCCGTTCACGCGCCTTCATCAACGGCAGCGCCGCACCGCTGGCGCAGTTGAAGGACGCCGCAGAATTCCTGCTCGACATTCACGGCCAGCATGCGCACCACGCCCTGCTGCGGCCACAGGCGCAGCGCGAAGTGCTCGACGCCTACGCCGGCGCAGTGCCCCAGGCTGCCGCGGTCAGCGCCGCCTGGCACGTTTGGCAGGCCGCGCGGCAGCGTCGCCTGGAGGCCGAAAGCCATGGCCAGGCGCGACAGATCGAGCGCGAAGGTCTGACCCTGGCGGTGGAGGAATTGCGCGGACTGGGCGGCGACCTGGCGCGCTGGGACGAGATTCAGACCGAGCACGCGCGGTTGGCGCATGTCACCACGCTGCTCGAAGGCAGCCATGCGCTGATCGACGGACTCGACGAGGGCGAGGCGGCGGTGTCGAACCGGCTCGGCGAAATGAGCGTGCGGCTCGACGCCATGCAGGCAGTGGACGACAGCCTGGGCGAAATCGCCACGCTGCTGAACGCCGCAGCCGCCGATATCGCCGAGGCGGTGCATGCGCTGCGCCGCTATGCCGGCCATCTCAACCTCGACCCCGAACGCCTCACTGAACTCGACCGGTTGCTGGCCGACATGCACCGGCTGGCGCGCAAGCACCGGGTGCAGCCGGACGCGCTCGCCGACTTGCTGCAGCAGTTCGAAGCGCGGCTGGCCGAATTGGCGGCCAGCGACGATCTCGACGCGCTGCAGGCGGCCGATGACGCCGCCGGGGCGCACTACCAGGCGCAGGCCAAGCAGCTCAGCGCGCAGCGCCGCAAGGCGGCGACCGCCTTATCGAAGCAGGTGACGGCAGCAATGCACGAACTCGCGCTGGCCGGCGGCCACCTCGACATCGTCTTGCAGCCCGTGAGTGAGCCGCGTGCGCATGGCCTGGAAGACGTGGCCTTCCTGGTGGCGAGCCATCCCGGCCTGCCGTCGGGGCCGCTTGCCAAGGTGGCGTCGGGCGGCGAACTGTCGCGCATCAGTCTGGCGATTCAGACCGCGCTGTCGGGCGTGGCCGGGGTGCCGACGCTGATCTTCGACGAGGTCGACGTCGGCATCGGCGGCAGCGTGGCCGAGGCGGTCGGGCGGCGGCTGGCGAAGCTGGGCGAAACCCGTCAGGTGCTGGTCATCACTCATCTGCCGCAGGTGGCGGCGCGCGGCGCGCAGCACTTGCGCGTGGCGAAGCAGGCCAACGGCAGCTTCGTGTCGTCGAATATCGAAACGCTGGACGCGGCGGCGCGGGTGGAAGAAATCGCCCGCATGCTGGGCGGGCTCAAGATCACTGCCACCACGCGGCAGCATGCCGCGGAGATGCTCGCGGGTTGAGAAGCCTGCTTGCGCTCGCCCTTCGGGCGGTCTTGGCGCTGTGCCTGCTGTTCGCCGGCGCGGCGTGGGCGGACACGATGCAGGGCGTGGTCATCGTCGTGATCGACGGCGACACGCTGCTGTTCAAGCCCGATCACTACCATCCGGCGTCACGCGCTTTTCTCAAGGTGCGCCTGGCCGACATCGATGCGCCGGAAGCGGACCAGCCGCACGGCGAAGCGGCGACCCGTGCGCTCAAGGATCTGGCTCTGAAGCGGCGCGCGGTGCTGGAGATCGTTGCCACCGATGCCTACGGCCGCAAGCTGGGGCGCCTGGAGGTCGCAGGCGTGGCGCTTAATGTGGAACTGGTGCGGCGCGGCCATGCGTGGGCATCGTCGCGCAAGCCGGACGACGCGTTGCAGGGGCTTCAGCGCGAAGCGCGCAGCGCACGCCGTGGACTCTGGCGGGATCTCTCGCCGATGCCGCCGTGGGTGTGGCGACGCGCGCAGACGAAGGCCGATCCCTGAATCAAGTGCCAGCTTCGCGCGGCGTGCCGTCCGGCAGCGCGACATGGCATTCGTGAAAAACCCGCGCGCTGCAGCTGCGGCAAATCTCACTGTCCAAACGCGGATAGATCGCCTGCAGGGCGTCGCCCTTGTGGCGGAAGATCTGGTCCTCGCCGATGGTGTCGACCTGTCCGCTGCGGCGCAGCATTTCGCACAGGTCCGGCTGCACCCCCACCAGATACAGCCCGCCGCCCAGCTTGCGCCGGCGAGTGGCTTCCTTGGCGAGCAGTTCGGCCCCGGCAAGATCGATCATGCCGATCGCGCGCGCGGTCAGCAACAGATGCTTTTTATCCGGGTCGGATTCGTCGACGTTGCGGAAATGCTTCTGCACATGCTCGACCGCGCCGAAGAAGATCGAGCCCTCTACCCGCAGCATGGTCAGTTGAGGGCAGCTGGGCGCGTCGCTGGTGCGCGACACGAACTTGCGGCGCGGGTTGTTGCGCTCGGCGGCAGACGGAACCAGTTCACGGATCGACGGCTGCGAGGTGCGATACAGGTAGAACAGCAGCGACACCAGGATGCCGAGGAAGATGCCTTTTTCCAGATCGACCAGCGTGCCGACGAAGGTGATCAGCAGCACGATGCGCTCGCGCTTGTGGCGCTTGATGATTTCGCCGATGTGGTGGAAGTCGATCAGGCTCCACGCCACAATGAACAGGATCGCCGCCATCGACGGCACCGGCAGGTAGGCCGCGAGCGGCGCGACCAAGAGCACGATCAGCAGCAGGAACACCGCCGACATGGCGGCGGCAAGCGGCGTCCTCGCGCCGGAGGCGTAGTTGACGCCGCTACGGTTGAACGAGCCGCTGGCGGCATAGCCGGAGAAAAAGCTGCCGGCGATGTTGGACAGGCCCTGGCCGACGAATTCCTGGTTGCTGTCGATGCGCTGGTCGGACTTGATCGCGACCGAGCGCGCAATGGCGACCGCCTCGGTTAGCGCCAGGATGGCGATGATGGTGGCCGGAAACAGGGTTTGCTTGATCGCGCCGAACGAGAAGTCCGGCAGCGACAGCGGCGGAAACGAGGCGACCAGCGCGCCGACGGTGAGGATACCGGTCTGCTCGGCGCCGAATTGCGCGTTGAGTATCGCCGCCACCACGCCGCCCACCACCATGGCGACGATCATGTAGGGCAGCTTTTGCAGATAGCGGCGGGCAAGGATGCCCGCCACCAGCGTGACCACGCCCACCGTCAGCACCCAGGGCTGGATGTCGGGGATATGCGAGCCGAACTGGATCAGCACCTCATGGAAATGCGCCCCGCGCGGCATGTCGAGGCCGAAGAAATTCTTGATCTGGCTGGCGGCGATGAGGAGCGCAGCGCCCGCGGTAAAGCCGATGATGACGGTGTGCGAGATGAAGTTGACCAGCATGCCCAGCCGCGCCAGGCCCAAGCCCAGCTGGATCAGTCCGGCCAGAAACGTGAGCGTGAGCACCAGGCCGATGAATTGTGGGCTGCCGGGTTCGGCCAGCGGGCTGATCGAGGCGAACACCACGATCGAGATCGCCGTGGTCGGCCCCGACACCAGATGCCAGCTCGATCCCCACAGCGCCGCCACGATGGCGGGCACCATCGCGGCATACAGGCCGTATTCGGGTGGCAGGCCAGCGATGGTGGCAAACGCCACCGCCTGCGGCAGCACGATGAGCGCGCCGGTGAACGCGGCAATTGAATCGGCCTTGAACGTCTGGGGGCTGACGTTGGGCCACCAGCGGAGAAAGGGAAGCAGGCGATACAGCCAGAGCGGGCAGGCCTTGAGATCGATCACGCAAAGTCCAGAAGCATATTAGAGGATAGAACTATATGTGCTTAGTATAAAAGGATTTTTCGCTTGGAAAGCGTTCATAAATTAGGCCGTCCGGTTTTATAATTGCGAGCGAACCCTACGGCAGACGGGGTCAGAATTACAACATAACCAGAGAGAGCGAGGAAGATGAAATACACGACGATGACGCTGTGCGCGTCCGTGCTGATGGCCTTGACGCTGCCAGCACAAGCGGCGGGCGACCCCAAGGCCGGCCTACTCAAAACTTCAATGTGTGCGGGTTGTCATGGCATTCCGGGCTGGCGTACCGCCTATCCCAGCGTGTACAGCGTTCCCAAGCTGGGCGGACAACATGCCGATTACATCGTGGCAGCACTCCAGGCCTACAAGAACGGCGAGCGCAACCACCCCAGCATGGTCGGCATTGCCGCCAGTCTGACCGATCAGGACATGCAGGATCTCGCCGCTTATTACGCGTCGTCTTACACCGGCCCTGCCAAATAATCGAGGACAACATCATGAAAACAACATTGTTCATCCTCAGTGTGGCGGCTTTGGGCTTTGTCTTGCCGGTGCACGCCAAAGGCAATTTCGAAGCAGGCAAGGCCAAATCAGCCAGCTGTGCAGCCTGCCACGGCGAGGCCGGCGTCAGCGCAGTGCCGATGTTTCCCACGCTGGCTGGACAGCACCGTGACTACATCTATCATTCGCTGAAGGATTACAAGTCCGGCAAGCGCAAAAACCCGCTGATGGCGGAGCAGGTCAAGGGCTTGTCGGATGCCGACATGCATGACCTGGCCATGTATTACTCCAAGCTGAAAGGCCTGACCCTGAAGTATTGATCGGGGACCGCTGCAGCATGAAAAACGGGCGCCGCGTGCGCCCGTTTTTCATGCCCGGGCGTCGGCCCGTTGCAGGGAATGGCTGCGGCAGTAGGCCTCGAACGCTTCCTTCGGCAGCGGCCGCGAAAAGTAGTAGCCCTGGAAAATCTGGCAACCGTGCTGCAGCAGGAAATCGAGCTGGTCGGGCGTTTCCACGCCTTCGGCCACGATGTTCAGCTTCAGGATGCCGGCCATGTTGAGGATGGTGGTCACCATGGCCCGGTTGCCTTCGTTCGCGTCGAGCGCACTGACAAAGGAGCGATCGATCTTGATCTCGTCGAGCGGCAACTGGCTCAGGGTGCTGAGCGATGAATACCCCGTCCCGAAATCGTCCATGGAAAAACGGATGCCCAGGGCCTTCAGGCGGCTCATGATCTGGATCACGCGCTGGATGTCCTCGGCCACGACCGATTCGGTGATTTCGAACACCAGTTTGTGGGCCAGTCGGCCATCGAGATGGCGCCGCACCAGGTCCTCGACCTGGGCCACGAAATGATGATGGGTGAGCTGGCGCATGCTGATGTTGAGGGAGAGCTGGTCGATTTCGAGGCCCGCGTCGGACCACTCGCGCAGTGTCAGCATGCCGGTTTCGAGAATGTGGCTGCCGAGCTCGACGATGAGCCCCGTCTGTTCCGCGATGGGGATGAAGCGGGCCGGCGACGTCTCGCCCAGCGTCGGATTGTTCCAGCGCACCAGCGCTTCGGCGCCGACGATGCGCCCGGCGCGATCCATCTGCGGCTGGTAGTGCAGGGTGATTTCACGGTTGCCGAGGGCGAAGTGGAGCAGGCGCTCGATTTCCAGATTGCCCTCGACGCGGATGGACATTTCCTCGTTGAACATGAACACGCCGTCGCGTCCCTTTGCCTTGACTTCGTACATCGCGATGTCGGCTTCCTTGATGAAGCGGTTGGCGTTGGCGCTGCGGCCGCTGATGATGCTGACGCCGATGCTGGCGCTGATGTAGAGGTGATGCTGGTCGACGAAGTGGGTTTCCTTGAGGCTCGCGACCAGGCGTTCGGCGGTGTCCAGCGCAGCCGCTTCGCAGGCGTGACGGTCTGAAAAATCATTGCCGACGACGACGAATTCGTCGCCGCCCAGGCGCGCTACCACGCATGTTTCGGGTACCTCGCGCTGCAGGCGCGCGACGACGTTCTGCAGCAGGTGGTCGCCGATATCGTGGCCGAGGGTGTCGTTGACGGTCTTGAAGTGGTCCAGGTCGATCAGCAGCAGGTAGGCGTATTCGCCGCTTTCGTGCAGCGAGTTCATCCGCTGCTGCAGGTGCTCGATGAAGAACTGGCGGTTGTAGAGCCCGGTGAGGGCATCGTGCGTGGCCTGATGGCTGGCGCGCAGCAGCAGCTGGTTCGTGCTTTGGGCGGCGTAGATCAGCACCCAGGTCAGGGTGGCGGCGAACAGGGTGAGCACATAGCCGTACCATTCGCCGATCAGGGCGAAGTAGACGATCAGCGGGACCATCAGCAGGAAGATGGTCGGCCTGAACAGCCGCTTGTCCGACGCCAGCAGCGTGGAGGCCACTACTGCGGCGCCGATCTCGGTGAAGATGGCGATGTAATGCAGCTTGCTCGCGCTATGCCCGACGTAGAGCAGGAAGATGGTCGTCCACAGGACGAAGAACGCGTAGATGAACCCGGCGCACTGCCGATACCAGCTTGCGGTGCCGCGTTCGCTCATCGTCACGAAATCGTATTCGCGATAGAGCTTGGTGCCCCAGACTGAAACGGCAATCACGAGCAGGTACCAGACGAAGGCCGGCATGAAAACGTCGTTGAGCCAGCCGAGGAGAAGATAGCCAAGCCCCGGGAACAGCGAAAGGAAAATCAGCACCAGGATCTGGCGGTGCAGAAAGTCGTAGAAGCGTTTGTCCTTCATGGCGTCCTTAACGGCGCAACCGGGTCATTTCTTCAGCTATTTTCCGGCTTACAGCCCCGCCAGGGTCTTGATGTGGACGGCCACGCTGCGCCCCAGGGCACTGAGGTCGTAGCCGCCTTCGAGCACCGAGACGATGCGGCCTTCGGCATGGCGCGCGGCCACCTCCATCACCCGCTCGGTGATCCACGCGTAATCCGCTTCCACCAGGCCGAATTGCGCCATGTCGTCCTCGCGGTGGCCGTCGAAGCCGGCCGAACAGAACAGCATTTGCGGGCGGTGCGCTTCCAGGCGCGGCAGGATTTGCGCGCTGAAGGCTTCGCGATAGGTGCTGCCGGTGGTGCCGGCAGGCAGGGGCACATTGACGATGTGTGCGCTGGCGGTGTCGGACCCGCAGTGCGGGTAAAAGGGATGCTGGAAGGTGGAGCAGAGCATCACGCGCGGGTCGTCCTTGAAGATGTCCTCGGTGCCGTTGCCGTGGTGGACGTCGAAATCGACAATGGCGACCCGCTCGAGGCCGTGCGCTTCCAGCGCGTGCGCGACGCCGACAGCGACGTTGTTGAAGAAGCAGAAGCCCATGGCCTGGTTGCGGGTGGCGTGGTGACCGGGCGGACGGCAGGCGACGAAGGCGTTGGCCACGTCGCCGCGCATCACGCTGTCCACCGCCATCACTGCGCCGCCGGCGGCATGGTAGGCGGCGTCGAGGGTGTGCGGATTCATACTGGTGTCGGGATCGAGTGCGTAGAAGCCCTCGCGTGGCGAGGCCGCCTCGACGTGGTCGATATAGGCGGCATCGTGCACGCGCAGCAACTGGCTGCGTTGCACCGAGGTGGCGTCGAGGTGGGTCAGGAAATCGAACAGATGGGCGGCGTGGAGGCGGTCGTCGATGGCGCGCAGCCGTGCGGGACTTTCCGGATGCCAGGCGCCCATGTCGTGCAAAAAGTAGCTGGGATGGGTGATGTAGGCGGTGTGCATGGCGTCGGACGGGGCGGGAATACGCGAACTATACGCCCGGCAGGGTGGCGCCGTCACAGGGGATGGCCTAGCATAGGCCGGGTACGATTCAATCAGCTTGCCGCCTGAGCCTTACCTGAAAAAACATGCCCCAACACTATCTTTACCCTCTGTTCAACGCCCGCTCGGTGGCGGTGTTTGGCGCCAGCGAACGCGAGGATTCGGTCGCCGGCATCCTGTTCCGCAACCTGCGCCATGCCGGTTATCAGGGCACGGTTTACCCGGTCAATCCCAAGCACGAAACGGTGTTTGGCGAGCGCTGTTACCCCTCCGCCGGCGAACTGCCTGCGGTGCCCGAACTGGCCCTGATCGCCACTCCGGCGCCGACGGTCGCGGCGATCATGGAAGCCTGCGGCCAGCGCGGCATCCGCCATGCCGTCGTGCTGTCGGCCGGTTTCCGCGAAGTGGGGGAAGCGGGGGCGGTGCTGGAAGACGCCGTCAGGAAGGTGGCGAAGCACTACGGCATCCGCTTCATCGGCCCCAATTGCCTGGGCATCCAGCGGCCGTCGATCGGACTCAACGCCACCTTCAGCCAGGGCACCACGCTCGCCGGCGACCTGGCGCTGGTGTCGCAGTCGGGCGCGATCTGCACTGCCATGATGGACTGGGCCGAAGCGAACAGCATCGGGTTCTCCAGCGTGATTTCCACCGGCGCGTCGGCCGATCTGGATTTTGGCGAGATCCTTGATTACCTGGCCACCGACACCCAGACCCGCGGCATCCTGCTCTACATCGAGGGCATCCGCGACGCGCGCCGCTTCATGAGCGCGCTGCGCGCCGCCGCACGCTTCAAGCCCATCGTCATGGTCAAGGTGGGACGGCACGAGGCCGGGTCGAAGGCGGTGCAGTCGCACACCGGCGCGCTGGTCGGATCGGACGCGGTGTTCGACGCCCTGGTGCGCCGCGCCGGCGTGGTGCGCGTCAACACCATCCTGCAGCTGTTCGCCTCGGCGCGCGCGCTGTCCACCCACATCAAGCCCACCGGCAACCGTCTGGCCATCGTCACCAACGGCGGCGGCCCGGGTGTCATGGCGACAGACCTTGCGATCGACATGGGGGTGCGCATGGCCGATTTGTCACCGGCGACCATCGCCGCGCTGGACAGCGTGCTGCCGGCCAACTGGTCGCGCGGCAATCCGCTCGACATCATCGGCGACGCCGCCGCCGATCGCTATCGCGCGGCGGTAAGCGCCTGCCTTGCCGACGACAACGTCGACGGCGTGCTGGTGATGCTGACGCCGCAGGCGATGACGCGTCCGACCGAGGCGGCCGAGGCGGTGATCGAGGTGGCGAAGACCTCGAGCAAGCCGGTGCTCACCTGCTGGATGGGCGAGGGGCAGGTCTACGCTGGCCGGCGCCTGTTCAAGCAGGCCGGCATTCCGTTCTTCACCACGCCGGAGCCGGCGGTGGAGGTGTTTTCCTTTCTGTCGGCCTTCTACGAGAACCAGCGTCTGCTGATGCAGACGCCGGGGCCGCTGTCGCACCAGGCCGAGCCGGATGTCGAAGGCGCACGCCTGATCATCGAGAGCGCGCTGGCGCACGGCCGGCATCTGTTGAACGAGGTGGAATCGAAGGCGCTGCTGGCGGCTTTCCACATCCCGATCGCGCAGACCCTGATCGCGCGCGATCCGATGGAAGCGATGCTGTTGGCACAGCAGATGGGGTTTCCGGTGGCGATGAAAATCAACTCGCCGGACATCACCCACAAGTCCGACGTCAACGGCGTACGCCTCGGTTTGTCGAGCGGTCAGGCGGTGCGCTCGGCCTTTGGCGAGATGCTCGCCGACGTCAAGCGCCTGCGCCCCGACGCTACCCTCGAAGGCATCGTGATCGAGCCGATGGTGGCGCGCCCGCACGCGCGCGAAGTGCTGCTCGGCATGACGTCCGATCCAGTGCTCGGACCGGTGATCGTGTTCGGCGCCGGCGGCGTCGATGTCGAAGCCTTCCAGGATCGCGCGGTGACGCTACCGCCGCTCAACCACTTGCTGGCGCGCGACCTGATCCAGCGCACCCGTGTCGCGACCCTGCTGGGCCCGTTCCGCAACCGCCCGCCGGTCGACATGGCCGCGCTGGAGAACGTGCTGCTGCGCCTGTCGGAAATGGTATGCGAATTGCCCTGGCTGGCCGAGCTCGACATCAATCCGCTGCTGGTGGACGAGCACGGCGCGCTGGCGCTGGATGCGCGCATCATCATCGCGCCGCGCGTGCCGGGCGCCGACCGCTACGGCCACATGGCGATCCACCCGTATCCGGCGCATCTGGTCTCGCACTGGCAATTGCCCAGCGGCCACGATGTGGTGATTCGCCCGATCCGCCCGGAAGACGCCGAGCTGACCCAGGGCTTCGTCAGGAGCCTTTCCGCGGAAAGCAAGTATTTCCGCTTCATGGACGCGGTGAGCGAGCTCTCGCCGACCGAGCTGGCGCGCCTGACCCAGATCGACTACACGCGCGAGATGGCACTGCTGGCGCTGACCCGGGTCGACGACCAGGACGTCGAACTCGGGGTGGCGCGCTACGCCATCAACCCGGATGGCGAGACCTGCGAATTCGCGCTGGTGGTCAACGACCAGTGGCAGAAGCAGGGCATCGGCCACAAGCTGATGGACGTGCTGATGGATGTGGCGCGCGGCAGGGGGTTGAAGGTGATGGAAGGCGAAGTGCTGAAGACCAATCGCCCCATGCTGAAGCTGGTGGAAGCGCTGGGCTTTCGCATCGAGCCGCATCCCGAGGACGATGCGGTGCGCAGGATTTCACGGCCGCTGTAGTCGACAAGTGGGCACTTTTGCCCTTGCCTGTGATCGGCCGGGGATGTTGCCGGGGATTTTTAAATCAAGGCGCTGCGCTTTGCTGCCGGGTACAGGTCTTGTTGCGCCCGGCTTCCTTGGCAAGATAGAGCGCCTGGTCGGCCGAACTGACCAGAGCATCGATGTCGGCGGTATTGGCTTGGCGCACCGCGACGCCGATGCTCACCGTGATGCTCTTGCTGGCCTGGCCGATAGCAATCTTTTTGGCGCTCAGGCCGGCACGCAGCCGTTCGGCCGAGAGCATGGCCGCCTTGAGATCGGTATTCGGGCAGATAACCAGGAATTCCTCGCCGCCGATGCGGCAGACGCTGTCCTCGCGGCGCGCCGAGTTGCGCATGATCGTTGCCGCCTCACGCAGCACCATATCGCCGGCCGCGTGGCCGTAAGTGTCGTTGATGTGCTTGAAATGATCGATATCGATCACCATCACCGACAGCGGCATGCCTGAACGCGTCGCCGCGCTCCAGGCCTGTTCGAGCTGGTCCATCGCCGAGCGGCGGTTGGGCAGCCCGGTGAGCAGGTCGGTGAGCGCAACGTTGGCCAGGCGCCGGTTGGCCACGGCCAGCTCGGCCGCAATCTGGCGCAGCTGGGCGCGGTCCTTTTCCCACTCGTTTTGCAATTTAACCAGGCGCTGCGCGGCTTGCAGGCGGGTGTGCAGGCCCTTGGGGGTGATGGTGCTGGGGATGTAGCCGTCGGCACCGGCCTCGTAGGCGTGGGTCAGCTGGTCTTCGCGATTGTCGTTGGCGGTCAGCAGGATGTGCATGCGGCGGCCGTCGTCGGTGGCGCGCAGGGCCTGGCACAGTTCCAGTCCGTCCAGCTGCGGCAGCTCGTAATGCGCAATGATGACGTGCGGCAGCACTTCCATTGCCAGGGCCAGGGCGGTGTTGCCGTTTGTCGCAGGATAGATGAAGTGCGCGTTGTCATCAGCCAGCATGTCCATGACCTTTTGTCGGGAGGGCAGGTTGGCGTCGGCCACCACGATGCGCAGCGGCGTTTCACGCTCGGCCGCTTCTTCCTCGGCCGTGACATAGTTGTGGCAGATTTCCGCGATCGAAGGCAGCGACGTGGCGGGAATCTTCAGTAGCTTGCCCCATTCCTGCCAATCCGCGATCACCTCGTCGATAAAGGCCCCCGCATCTTCCTGCGGCAGGTCGAGGCCGATGGCCATTGCGATCCATTCTTTCGCCAGTTGCGGGCGCGCATCGCTATCGGCCAGCCCGAGATTGGCCAGGCGCTGCGACAGGCGCAGCATCAGGATCAGGCTGTTGGTGCGCGAATCGAAGGCATCGCTTGGCTGCTCCTGGGATTCGTAAAGGGAGAGCGGGCCGGTAAAAACCTTGGGCAACCCCCAGTCGGCCATCATGGCAATGCCCAGTTCGATGTGGTCGGTTTCCAGACGGCTGCGCTCAAGAGCCTCCAGCGATTGCGTGGGCTCGGCATAATGCGACATCAGCACCGCGTTGTAGTCATCCGGGTACACGGTCGCCAGGGCCAGCTTGCCGACCTGCGCCAACAGGCCGAGCACGAACAGTTCGTCCGCCGCCGCGACGTGCACCCGGGCGCCCAGCGCCTGCATGCTGAGCGCCATCAGCAGCGAATGCGACCAGTAGCGCTGGTAGTCGAAGGCCTTGCAGGCGCCGCCGCGATACTGGTCCACCAGGGAAAATCCCAACGCAAGCTGGCGCACGGTATTCATGCCCTGGCGCACCACGGCTTCCTGGACGGACACGACTGGGCGGGCAATGTGCGATGCGGTGTTGGCGAGCTTGATCAGGCGCCCGGACAGCGCCGGATCGGTTTGCACGATGCGTGCAATTTCAGCCAGGGTTGCATTCTCACGGCGGGATATCTCAAGAATCGCCAGCGCAACGCCGCGCGGCGACGGCAGTTGGCCGCTGAGTTTGAGATGTTCGAGCTGCTTCATGAATCAACCTGTCAGGTAAGGCAAATGTGTTCCGCTGCGGACGTGGGTCCGCACGAAACGATCAAAACAAACAGGCACCCGAAGGCGCCAGTGTCCGGCTTCTAACAGGTATATCGACAGGAATGGCCTTAAATTAAGGCAGCTCGGTCGATTGGGGGTGGGTGAGGGGTCAGATATTGCCGAGTTGGCGGTCGAGACACTGCAAATACGCGGCGGAGTCAAACGCAGTCTGGTAGCGCTGCACCTGCCAGATCATCTCCCCCAGGCAGTCCATCACGGCATGCTGGGCGTCCATTTCATTGCCATAGCGCTTCTGCAGTTGCTGGTAGCGCTCGCGGATGCCGGGCGGCTGGTCGACCGACAGTTGCTCGGCAATCGCCAGGTGCATGGATAGATGCAGGAAAGGGTTGGTCTCGCCGGCCTCGGGCAGGTAGTCGCGTTCCTTGTGGCGGTCCGGCTGATCGAGCAGGGCGTGGTATTCGGGATGGGCCAGCACGGCATCGAGCGCGGGCTGCTCGGCCCCGGCCAGTGGCTGCCCGGCACGGTATTTCGCCCACACGTCGAAAAAGAACTGGCGGACCTGATCGCGGCTGGGGTTGAACATTATCGGGTCCGGGCCGGCCGCTTGCTCCCGCCATCGCTTGTCGGCGCAGGCGCGGGCCAGGTCTTGCACTTGTACTCGCACAGGTCCGCAATGATGCACTCGCCGCATTTCGGCTTGCGTGCCTGGCACACGTAGCGCCCGTGCAGGATCAGCCAGTGGTGGGCGTCGACGCCGAATTCGGCGGGGATCGTCCTGAGCAGTTTCTTTTCCACTTCCAGCACCGTCTTGCCGGGGGCAAGACCGATGCGGTTGGCGACACGGAAGATGTGGGTATCGACCGCCATGGTCGGCTGGCCGAAGGCGGTGTTGAGAATCACGTTGGCGGTCTTGCGGCCGACGCCGGGCAGCGCTTCCAGCGCGGCGCGGTCGGCGGGCACCTCGCTGCCGTGCAGTTCGATCAGCATCTTGCAGGCGGCGATGAGATGCCTTGCCTTGCTCTTGTAAAGCCCGATGGTCTTGATGGTGTCGGCCAGGCCTTCTTCGCCCAGCGCGTAGATCGCCGCGGGGGTGTTGGCCACCGGGAACAGCCGCCGCGTTGCCAGGTTCACGCCCTTGTCGGTGGATTGCGCCGACAGCACCACGGCGACCAGCAGCTCGAACGGCGTCGAATATTCGAGTTCGGTGGTGGGATGCGGGTTGGCCGCGCGCAGGCGGCTGAAAATTTCGTGGCGCTTTGCAGAATTCATCGTCGCGGGATCACTGCTCGGCGAGACGCTTTTTCAGGGCCTGCTTTCCGGCCTGGCGTTTGGAGCCGGCCGGCTTTTCATGTTCGCCGGCCTGGCGCTGCATCGCCAGCACGACATAGGGGTTGCGCGGCTTCGGTACGCGTTTCTTCAGCGGCGGCTTCATGCAGCGGCCGGAACCGCGGCGCGGGCGCGCTGGTCGGCGCGCGCCTTGTTCCAGTTGTGTGCGGCGATCAGCAAGCCCAGTGCGATGAAGGCGCCGGGCGGCAGCACCGCCAGCAGGAAGCCCTGGTAATCGGGCAGCACGTGCAGCACGAAGGGCTGTGCGTTTTCGCCGAATACCAGGTCGATGCCGGACAGCAGCGTGCCCTGGCCGGCGAGTTCGCGCATGCCACCCAGCACCACCAGCACCATCGTCAGCCCCAGGCCCATCGCAAACGCATCGACCACGCTGTGCAGCGGACGATTCTTCGAGGCGAAGGCGTCGGCACGCGCCAGTACGATGCAGTTGGTGGTGATGAGCGGAATGAAAATGCCCAGCACCAGATAGAGCGGATGCACGAAGGCATTCATCACCAGATCGACCACCGTGACCAGCGAGGCGATGATGAGGACGAACACCGGGATGCGGATTTCGTGCGGCACGAAATGGCGCGCGCCGGATACGGCGCCGCTGGCGGCGACCATCACCAGCATGGTCGCCAGTCCCAGCGACAGCGCGTTGACCAGGGTGTTGCTGATCGCCAGCAAGGGGCACAGGCCGAGCAGTTGCACCAGGCCGGCGTTCTGCTTCGACAGGCCGTTCTGGAACAGGGTGTGGAATTCGCTCATCGTCATGACGCTGGGGTCTCCTTGGCGGGCGTTTCGGGTTTGGCGGGCGCGGCGGGCTTGGCCGCAGGGGCAGCCTTGGGCGGCGGCGCGACAAGTGCCGCGCGGTGCTGCGCAAAGTACTCCAGTGCGCGTTTCACCGCCTTGACCACGGCGCGCGGCGTGATGGTGGCGCCGGCGCGGGCGTCGAAGTGGCCGCCGTCCTTGGCTACTTTCCAGTGCCGGGCGTCAGGCTCGAGCAGCGATTTGCCGACGAACTGGTCGATCCACGGGTTTTTGCTGCGCTCGATGTAGTCGCCCAGTCCGGGCGTTTCGGTATGCGCGGTGACGCGCACCCCGGTCAGCTTGCCGTCGATGTCGATGCCGACCAGCAGGTGAATGTTGCCCTTGTAGCCATCCGGGGCGATCGCCTCCAGCACCACGGCGGTGATGGCCTCGCCGCGGCGGGCGACCCACATTGACGACGGCTGGCGCGTTCCGAGCAGTTCATCCGGCGGCATGCTTTTCTGGCTGTCCAGCAGGTCGTTGTCGTACAGCGCGGGCGGCAGCACCTGCCCCAGCAGCGCCAGCGTCTTGGCTTGCTGGCTGCGCTCGATGGCCGGCTGGGTTTGGGTGAAGGTGAACACCAGAAATGCCGTGGCGGTCAGCGCGAAGATCAGCAGGATGATGCCGGTGCGCGCGGCGTTGCGGCTGGCGGCCTTGATCAGCTGCATCATGCCGGCGGCTCCTTGCTGCGGCGGCTGGAACCACCATAAATGCGCGGCTGGGTCCAGGCGTCGATCAGCGGCACCGAAAGGTTCATCAGCAGAATGGCGAAGGCCACCCCGTCCGGATAGCCACCCCAGGTGCGGATGATGATGGTGAGCAGACCGGCGCCGAAGCCGAAGATCAGCTTGCCGCGCGGCGTGGTGGCGCCCGATACCGGGTCGGTGGCGATGAAGAAGGCCCCCAGCATCACCGACGGTGCGAACAGGTGGAACCACGGCGCGCCAAAGCGGCCGGCGTCGAAGAAATGCAGCAGGCCGGCGGCGAGCCAGATGCCGGCCAGAAAAGCCAGCGGCACCTGCCAGCTGATGATGCGCAGCGCCCACAGCAGCAAGCCGCCGAGCAGGAAGGCGCCGGCCAGCCACTCGAAGCCGACCCCGCCGTAGTGGCCGAAGATGGACTGGGTCATGATCTCGTCGACCGTGTGCTGCTGCAGCAGGCCGGTTCGCAGGGTGTCCAGCGGCGTCGCCATGGTCACCGCGTCGAGCAGGGTGCGCGGCAGATCGCCGCCAAAAATCACGCTCGCGCTCTGGGCCAGGGTGAGCGGCGTGCCGGTCAGTTCGAGCGGGCCTGTCCATTGCGTCATCTGCACCGGGAACGACACGATCAGCACCGCGTAGCCCACCATTGCCGGATTGAAAATGTTCTGCCCCAGCCCGCCATACAAATGCTTGGCCACCACGATGGCGAACAGCGTGCCGGTGACGATCAGCCACCACGGCGCCAGCGCAGGCAGTGACAGCGCCAGCAGCCAGGCGGTGACGATGGCCGACAGGTCGGTGAGGAAGGGCTTGGCCGGATAGCCGCGCGCTTTCAGCATCGCCGCCTCGGCGGCCAGGGCAGTGACGGTGGCGAGCGCCAGCGTGACCAGAATGCCCGGCCCGAACACCCAGACATAGACGAGGATGCCGGGCAGCAGCGCGGTCAGCACCCAGGCCATGACCTGGGTGACGCTGCTGCGATCGATGACAAACGGGGCGGGCATCAGGGTTTCTTCTCGTCGGTTTCCAGCGGCTGGTGCGCCAGTTCGCGGATTTTAGCCCGGCGTGCCTCGATTTCCTCGATCTCGCGCTGTGTCTCCGGCGACAGTTGATCGACGTTCTTCGGCGTGGCCTCGGCTTTTTTCGCTTGCGCGCGTGCCAGCGCGGCGGCGATCAGCGCCTTCTTGGCGTCGGCGTCGCTGGGGGCGGTGCCTTCGACTTTGGGAGCGGCCGCGATCTCGGCGCGCTTCGCCTGCGCCTTGGCGGCGAGTTTCTCGGCCTTTTCCTTCTTCTCGCGCTCGAGGCGGAACAGGCGGAATTCGTGGCGCTCGCGTGCCAGGTCCGAAGCGCGCTTTTCCTTTTCGCGCGCCCAGATTTCGCTCTTGGCATAGCGATAGAAATCGACCAGCGGGATGTGGCTGGGGCAGACATAGCTGCAGCAGCCGCACTCGATGCAGTCGAACAGGTGATATTCCTGCGCACGGCCGAAATCGCCCGCCTTGGCAAAGCGAAACAGCTCCTGCGGCTGCAGTTCGGCCGGGCAGGCATCGGCGCAGCGGGTGCAGCGGATGCACGGCAGCGCCCTGGGCAGCGGCGGGAACAGTTCGGCGGATTTCACCAGGATGCAGTTGGTGGCCTTGACCACCGGCACGCCGGTGTTCGTGATCGGCACGCCCATCATCGGTCCGCCCATCAAGACGCCGGTGGTGCCGTCGCGGTCGCCGGCGACGTCGATCAGAGCCTGCATCGGCGTGCCGATCAGCGCTTCCATGTTCTGCGGGCGCAGCACGTGGCCGGTGACGGTGACCAGGCGCGAAATCAGCGGCTCGCCATGGTGCACCGCGCGCGCCAGCGCGTAGGCGGTGCCGACGTTGAACACCTGGATGCCGATGTCGGTGGACAGCTTGCCGGAAGGGACTTCGCGGCCGGTAAGCGTCTGCACCATTTGCTTGGCGCTGCCAGCGGGATAGATCGCCGGCACCGCGACGACTTCCAGCGCAAAGTCGAGTTTTTGCGCGGCGGCCCGCATCGCGGCGAGCGCTTCGGGCTTGTTGTCTTCGATGCCGACGATCACTTCCGTGCTGCCCAGCAGATGCCGCATGATCGCCACGCCCTGCAGGATCGTGTCGGCCTGCTGGCGCATCAATACGTCGTCGCAGGTGATCCACGGTTCGCATTCGCCACCGTTGAGGATCAGCGTCGGGCAGTGCTGGGGCGCGCCGGGGTCGAGCTTGACCGCGCTGGGAAACACCGCGCCGCCGAGGCCGACGATGCCCATGTCGCGCAACTGCATGCGCAGGTCGGCCGGCGTCATCGCCTGGTAATCCAGCGGCGCGTGGTCGATCCAGGCATCGCGGCCATCGGTTTCGATCGTGATGCACAGATCGGGCAGGCCGGACGCATGCGGCACCGGCTGCTGTCCGATGGCGGTGACCACGCCGGAGCTCGATGCGTGGACCGCTGCGGAAATATAGCCGTCGGCCGCGCCGATCAGCTGGCCCTTCAGCACCCGCTCGCCCACCTCGACCACCGGCCTGGCCGGGTTGCCCATGTGCTGGCGCAGCGGAATGAACAGTTGTTTCGGCAGCGGCGCGGCATGGATCGGCCGGCCGTTCGATTCGGACTTGTGCTCGGGCGGATGCACGCCGCCCTTGAAGGTGTGCAGCGTTCGGCTCATGGGAACGCCCCCTCTGCCAGACGCCTGGATGGGTGGAGGACGACACTTCGGGGGCTGCGCGCATTCGCGGTCGCTCGCACGTTCCGAGGCTCGCTGCTCATGGGACGCGCCTCATCACCACCACGGGATGCTTCCATTTCCAGTGCGGCAGGTCTTCCGGGATCGGCACCATGGTGATGCAGTCGACCGGGCAGGGCGGCAGGCAGAGTTCGCAGCCGGTGCATTCGGCAGCGATGATGGTGTGCATCTGCTTGGCCGCGCCGGAGATGGCGTCGACCGGGCAGGCCTGGATGCACAGCGTGCAGCCGATGCAGGTGTTCTCGTCGATGAAGGCCACCGACTTCGGCTTCGGCGTGCCGTGGGTTTCGTCGAGCGGCTTGGGTTCAACGCCCAGCAGTTCGGCCAGCTTCTTCACCCCGTCCTCGCCGCCCGGCGGGCACTGGTTGATGTCCGCCTCGCCCTTGGCGATCGCCTCGGCATAGGGCCGGCAGCCGGGGAAGCCGCACTGCCCGCACTGCGTCTGCGGCAGGATGGCGTCGATTTTTTCCGCCAGCGGATTGCCTTCCACCTTGAGGCGAATGGCCGACCAGCCGAGCACCAGGCCGATCACCACGGCAATGCCGACCATCACCAGAATGGCCGTGAGCATTACTTGACGAGCCCGGAAAAGCCCATGAAGGCCAGCGACATCAACCCGGCGGTGATCATCGCGATGCTGGTGCCCTTGAACGGCGTCGGCACGTCACAGGTCTCCAGCCGTTCGCGGATGCCGGCGAACAGGATCAGCACCAGGGTGAAGCCGATCGCACCGCCGGCGCCGAAGAACAGCGACTCGACGAAGCCGTGCTGCGCCTGCACGTTGAGCAGGGGAATCCCCAGCACCGCGCAGTTGGTGGTGATCAGCGGCAGGTAGATGCCCAGCACCTGGTACAGCAAGGGGCTGGTCTTGTGGATGAACATCTCGGTGAACTGCACGATCCCGGCAATCACCACGATGAACGACAGGGTGCGCAGGTAGAACAGCTCGGTGCCGAGCAGGTATTCGTTGATGAGGTAGCTCGCGCCGGACGCCAGCGTCAGCACGAAGGTCGTCGCCAGCCCCATGCCGATGGCCGTTTCCAGCTTTCTCGACACGCCCATGAAGGGGCACAGGCCGAGAATCTTGGCCATCACGATGTTGTTGACGAACACCGTGGAAATGAGAATTAAAAGGTAGGTTTCCAAAATGGGCTGATCCGGCGCAATGCCGCATTATCCGCCGCGGGGGGCGTGCGATTCAAGCTATTGCGGTCAGGGGTATTCGCCCTGTTTTGGGGCACTTCAACCGAGCGACTTGCCGCTGGCCCAGAAATCGTAGCCTTTGCTGAGGAACTCGTCCCACGGCAGGTAGTGCGAGCCGTCGCACGAGAAGGTGAGGCCGACCATGCCGTTGAAGATGTTGAGCGAGCCGGCGCGCAGGTAGAAGGTTTCGTCCATGAAGCGCAGGGCGCGCAGGGCGTCGAGCACCGGGCGGATCTTGTCCTTCGGCACCAGGGCGTTGGCAGGATAGTCGACATGCGGGTAGATCAGGCAGGTGTCGGGGTCGGTGAGCGCCTGGATGTCGAGCAGGCGGTAGCGATAGGGGTCGTCGACCAGCCACATGGTGGCGCGGCTGCTGGAAAAATGCAGCTTGCCGTGGAACACGCCATGGTCGGTCATCAATTCTTCCATCACCCCGATGACGGTGTCGAGGTTGAGGTCCATCTGGCTGTCGACGCGGGTCTGGTGGAACACCGCGCCGCGAATTGCCGGGTCGCCCTTGATCTGTCGCCAGTAGGTGGGTTCGTCATACAGCTTGCTGGTGATGGGCAGGTCGCGCAGGTCGAAATCGGCGCCGACGAAGCCGAGCGCCTTGCCGTCTTCGTTGCGCACGATCTGGATTGCGGTGAGCGAGGGGCGCTTGGCGCGCAGGCTGATGTAGGCCTGGGTCAGCAGGAAGCCTTGGTTCGGCACCGCTTCGCGCATGTAGGGGCGGTCGGAGCGGTCGCGTCCGTAGTCGGTCTCGATCAGGCCTTCGCGGCTGATGTTGTCCGACAGCTGGATCGCGTGGGTGTCCAGCGCATACAGGTATTTGCAGGCGGGAATGGTCGTCAGGGCGTGCGCCAGCGCGGCGTTGAGCCCGGCGCGGCTGGGCCAGGCGCGGCTGCAGGCTTCGGCCGCCAGCGCCAGCGGTTCACGCAGCAGGTTGGCCAGGGATTCGCGTTGCCTGGCAACGCTTTCGGCAAGGGTGGTAGAGGCAGACATGGGCGTAATGATACCGCCTGCGCATGACGTTTTCAGTCGTGCGCAGGCGGGCGGGGCGAGTACTTTATTGCCAGGCTTGCGGTGCCGCGTTCAGGATTGTGCGGAGCCCACCCCCGCCGACACCAGGTAATCGCGCAGGTGTCGCAGTTCCTGTTTCGAGCAGGTGTTGCTGTTGTGCGGGCGGTGCAGGAAGCCTTCCACCCCGTTCAGTTCCACCCGGAAGCTTGCGCCGTGATGCGGCTCCACTTTTGCCCCCAGGTGCACCAGCATGGATTCCACTTCGCGCCAGTGCACATTGCCGCTCACCGGCCCCTCGAAAATCGAATGCAAGAGATGCGCGTGTTTGTGACTCATGGCGTTCCCCTCCATTGGTCCAGACTGTTTCCAGCATATGACATGGAAACGATAGGGGAAGCCTGGAATGCGGGCCGGGGCTAGCTCCGCAGCGAGATCACCGGCCAGTGATGCGCCAGCGCATGGGCATGCAGCGTAGGGTCGGGGTCGACCGCGATCGCATGGTCGACCTTTTCCAGCAGCGGCAGGTCGTTGTGCGAATCGCTGTAGAACCAGCTGGTGTCGAGGCAGTCGAGCCGGGTGCCGTGGGCTTCGAGGAAATGTTCGAGGCGCACCACCTTGCCTTCGCGGAAGCAGGGGGTGCCGGCGACTTCGCCGGTGAAGCGGCCGTCGATTTCCTCGGGGTCGGTGGCGATCAGGTGCGGGATGCCGAATTCCCGGGCGATCGGGCCGGTGACGAAGCTGTTGGTGGCGGTGATGACGGCAACCAGGTCGGCTTCGTCGAGGTGCTTATTCACCAGGTCGCGCGCGGCCTGGGGAATCATCGGTTTGATGCGCGTTTCCACATATTCGGCACGCCAGGCATCGAGCTGTTCGCGCGCGTGGGTGGCGAGCGGGCGCAGGGCGAAGGCGAGGAAGGCGTAGATGTCGAGTCGGCCCGCCTTGTAATCCTCGTAGAAAGCCTTGTTCTTGGCTTCGTAATGGGGGCCGTCGACCGCCCCCTTGGCGATGAGGAATTGCCCCCATTCGTAGTCGGAGTCGCCGGCGAGCAGGGTGTTGTCGAGATCGAAGAGGACGAGTTTCATCAGAGGCAGGCTACAAGGTTCAAATTGCGAGTAATCAGGGGCGCGGCGCCTGGCCGCGGTCGAGCCAGAATTCGCGCAGTTCGTAAGCGCCCCACAGCGCCAGGGCGAAATGGTCTTCGCGGCGGATGGCGCGCTCGTCGGGCGTGAGTTCTTCCAGCGGCGTGGCCAGCACGTAGAACGGGTCGAGCACTTCGTCGACGAAGGCTTCGTCCTTGCTGTCCGGCGGCAACGTCCAGTCGTCCTCCCAGTGTTCCACCGCCAGCAAAAAGCCGCCGGCCCACAGTTGGGCGTAGGGCGGGATACCCGCGTCCTTGAGGCGTTGGGCCTCGGCCGGCGGCAGTTCGGCCAAGAGGCCGTTCCAGTCCATCACCAGCGGCGACAGCGCCTTGGGGTCGGCCAGATTCTCGATCGGCGCGGCGAGCGCGCGGGCGATCTCGTTGCGGCGGCGCTCGAACAGCGCCAGAAAGCGCGCCTCGTCGGCCGTGTCCTCGAATATCGTCGCCAGCCCGTCGTCGCGGTCGAGCAGCACCGGGAAATATTCCTCGGGCGGAATCGCGCGCGGGCTGCACACCAGCGCGGTGAGGAAGCCGTCGAGGCCTTCCAGCGACACCGGCACGTCGGTGCGCTCGTCGATCAGGTCGACCAGATCGGCCAGCTCATCGATTTCGGCGTCCCGGAGCGGGGCGTTGGGGGATTGGGGTGCAGACATGGCAGGGCTCGCGTCAGGCGCTTCGCGTAAAATTCGCCCATGAATTTTACCGCGATGGGCTTGACCGCAACGGTGCTGCCCGAATCATTTCATTTCATCGGCTGGCTGTGCCTGGCTGTGCTGGGCTGGCGCTGGCTGATGTCGGGCGACTGGCGCCGTCTGGCCGAGCCGTCGAAGCTGAACCTTTTTCTCGGCGCCACCGTGGCGGTGCTGGCGCTGTGGCAGATCCGCGCCGGCATCAAGCCGGGGCTGAACTTCCATTTTTACGGCATGGCGGCGCTGACGCTGATGTTCGGCTTCTGGCGCGCCACCTTTGCCGGCGTGCTGATCCTGCTGGCCAACGCGGCGTTCGGGCGCGGCAACTGGAGCGCGCTGGGCGCCGATGCGCTGCTGGTGGCAGCGCTGCCGGCGGCGGTGAGCTGGGGGTTTTTCCGCCTACTGGAACGCCTGTTGCCCACGCATTTTTTCATTTATGTGCTGGGCAACGGATTTTTCGGCGCGGCGCTGTCGGTGGCCGCAATCGGCCTTGCGACCACCGCGGTGATGGCGGTGTCCGGCGCCTATACGCTCGACTATCTGCTCACGCACTACACGCCCTATGCCACCCTGCTGATCAGCTGGGCCGAGGCGTTTTCCACCGGCATGGCCATCACCGTGATGGCGGTGTACCGGCCGGCCTGGCTCGAAACCTTCGATGACGTCAAATACCTCCAGAACAAGTAGTCCCTTGCCCATCACCTACCCCGACCTGCCGGGCCGGATTACCTATCCTGACCTTCCGGTCAGTGCGCGCCGCGACGATATCCTCGCCGCGCTCAAGGCTCATCGCGTGCTGATCCTGTGCGGCGAAACCGGATCGGGCAAAACCACGCAGATTCCCAAGATGTGCTTGGAGGCACGGCTGGGATCAGCGACGGCTCGTCCGGGCAAGCTGATCGGCTGCACCCAGCCGCGCCGCATCGCCGCGCGCTCGGTGGCGGCGCGCATTGCCCAGGAGCTCGGTGGAGAGCTCGGCGGCATCGTCGGCTACAAGGTGCGTTTCACCGACACCGTGCGCCACGACACCGCGATCAAAGTGATGACCGACGGCATCCTCTTGGCCGAAAGCCAGGGCGATCCGCTGCTCTCGCGCTACGACACGATCATCATCGACGAGGCGCACGAACGCAGCCTCAACATCGATTTCCTGCTCGGCTACCTGAAAACCCTGGTGGAAAATCGCAACGATCTCAGAGTCGTCATCACCTCGGCCACCATCGATGCCGAACGCTTTTCCAAGCACTTCAACGATGCACCGGTGATCGAGGTTTCGGGGCGCACCTATCCGGTGGAGGTCCGCTGGCGGCCGATCGAGCGCGAGGAGCCTGCCACGCCGGCCAAGGGCGAACGCGAGAAAAAGGACAAGGATGCGCCCGACCAGATCGCCGCCATCCTCGACGCCACCGACGAGCTGGCGCGTCTCGGCTCAGGCGACATCCTGGTGTTCCTGCCGGGCGAGCGCGAAATCCGCGACACCGCCGAGGCGCTCCGAAAACACCATCCGCCCGGCACCGAAATTCTGCCGCTGTTTTCCCGTCTGTCGGTGGCCGAGCAGGACGCGATCTTCAAGCCGACGAATGCGCTGCGGCGCATCGTGCTGGCGACCAACGTCGCCGAAACCTCGCTGACCGTGCCCGGCATCCGCTACGTGATCGACCCCGGCACCGCGCGGGTGAAGCGCTATTCGGCGCGCAACAAGGTCGAGCAGCTGTTGATCGAAAAGGTGTCGCAGGCCTCGGCCAACCAGCGCGCCGGGCGCTGCGGCCGCGTCGCCGACGGTGTCTGCATCCGCCTCTACGACGAGGCCGATTTCGGCAACCGACCGCGCTTCACCGACCCCGAACTGCTGCGCTCGTCATTGGCCGGCGTCATCCTGCGCATGAAGTCTCTCGGGCTCGGTGACGTGGTGGGCTTTCCCTTCATCGATCCGCCGAGTTCAAGACTCGTCACCGACGGCTACCAGCTGCTGGCGGAGCTGCACGCGCTGGACGAGGCGGGGCAGCTGACCAAAATCGGCACCCAACTCGCCAAGCTGCCGCTCGACCCGCGCATTGCCCGCATGCTGCTGGCGGCGGAGCAGCAGCGCTGCGTGCGCGAGGTGCTGATCATCGCCAGCGCCTTGTCGGTGCAGGACCCGCGCGACCGCCCGATGGAGCGCGCGCAGGCCGCCGACGAAAAGCACAAGCTGTTCGCCGACGAGCGCTCCGACTTCATGGGTTGGATCAAGTTGTGGCGCTGGTACGAGGAGCAGGTGCAGCACAAGAAGACCAACCGCCAGCTGCAGACGCTGTTGCAGGACCATTTCCTGTCGCCGCGGCGGATGCGCGAATGGCGCGACATCCACGGCCAGCTGCATGCGCAGATGAGCGAGTTGGGCCTGAAGGAGAACGAGAAGGACGCCGGCTACGACGCAATCCATCAGGCGCTCTTGACCGGACTTCTGGGCAACATCGGCTTCAAATCCGACGATGCGAAGGCACGCCCCAAGCCCGGCGAGGGCAACTACCAGGGCGCACGCGGCATCAAGCTTTCCATCCACCCCGGCTCGGCGCTGGCGAAGAAGGGCCCGAAGTGGATCATGGCCGCCGAGCTGACCGACACCGGGCGGCTGCTCGCGCGCACCGTCGCCGAGGTGCGCCCGGAATGGATCGAGGCGGCGGGCCGCCATCTGCTCACGCGCATGTTCATCGAACCACACTGGGAGCAGGACGGCGCGCGCGTGGTCGCCTTCGAGCGCGTGAGCCTGTATGGCATCACGCTGGTGCCGCGGCGCAAGATCCACTACGGCCCGATCGATCCGGTGCTGTCGCGCGAGCTCTTCATCCGCGGCGCGCTGGTGGCGGGCGAATACGACACGAAGGCGCCGTGGTTCGCCCACAACCGCGCGCTGATCAAGGAAATCGAGGAGCTCGAACACAAGGCGCGCAAATCCGGTGTGTGGCTGGACGAGGAGCGCATTTATCGCGTGTTCGACGCGCGCATTCCGGCCGAGCTGCATAAAGGCGCGGCGTTCGAACAATGGCGTGCCGAAGCCGAAGCCGCCAACCCGAAAATCCTGTTCCTGCAGCGCGAGGACATCCTCGGCGAGGGACTCGGCGCCGACCAGGCGCTGTTCCCGGAAACCATGGCGGTCGACGGCGTGGCGTGCAAGCTCAAGTACCGCTTCGAACCCGGTCACCCGCTCGACGGCGTGAGCTTGCACCTGCCGCTGTACCTGCTCAACCGCATCGAGCCGGCGCAGGTCGACTGGCTGGTGCCCGGCCTCATCCGCGAAAAGCTCACGGCGCTGCTCAAGTTTTTGCCCAAGGACAAGCGGCGCCCACTGATTCCGCTGCCGGATACGGTGACGGCCTTCCTTTCGCTGGCGAAACCCTGCGAGCAGGTGTTGACCGCGGCGCTGGCCGCCACCATCCGCAAGAAAACCGGCACCGACATCCACCCCGACGAGTGGAAGGGCGAGCTGCCGGCGCATCTCATGATGAACCTCTGCGTGATCGACGACAGCGGCCAGGAACTCGCCAGCGGCCGCGACCTGGTCGCGCTGCGCCAGCAACTGGGGGGCGCCGCGCGCATCACCTACGGCGGCGGCGCCGTGGACAGCGAGTTCGAGCGCACCGGGCTCACCGAATGGAATTTCGGCGACCTGCCGGAGCAGGTGAAATTCAAGCGCGGCGGGCGCGAGCTGATGGGCTATCCGGCGCTGGTCGACAACGGCGAGAGCGTCGACCTGCGCCTGCTCGACGCCGCTGACGTGGCGGAAGCTGAAACCCGCCGCGGCGTGGTGCGCCTGCTGCGGATCGCGCTGGCAGCGCAGTTCAAGCAGCTCGACAAGGACCTGTCGCGCGAAACCGCGCTGGCGCTGAAATTCCGCAGCTTCGGCAGCTCCGAACAGCTGCGCGCGGCGCTCATCGACGCCATCGCCACGCGCGCGCTGCTGGGCGACGACGACACCCCGCGCGACGCCAAGACCTTCGGCAAGCAGAAGGAGCGCGCCAAGCCGCGGATTGCCGTGGTGAAGCAGGCGCTTGTGCGCGACGTCGCCGAAATCCTCGACCTGCATGCGCAGGTGGCGGCGCGCCTCAATGCCAAGCCGCAGTTCACCGCCGCGATGCGCGACGAAACGGCGCATCTGGCCGCCTTGGTGCCGGCCGACTTCATCACCGCGACGCCGTGGACGCACCTGAAGGATCTGCCGCGTTATCTAAGAGGCATCCTCAAGCGGCTGGAGAAATTGCCCGCCTCCGAACAGCGTGATTCGCGCGGCATGGCTGGCGTGCTGACGCTGCAGAACAAATACCTGGCGCGCCGTGCGCAAGTGAAGGGCGAGGTGTCGGCCGTGCTCGACGATTTCCGCTGGCAGTTGGAGGAATTGCGTATTTCCCTGTTCGCCCAGGAACTCAAAACGCCGTATCCGGTGTCGGTTAAACGACTCGACAAACTGTGGGACACGCTTGCCAGACAGCCCTTGGCTTGAGTAGTCTGCCGGCATGAGCGAACGCGTCCTCAACCTGCCGAACGTCATCACCCTGCTGCGGATCGCCGCCGTGCCGGTGGTGGGCTGGCTGATTCTGCAGCAGCGCTGGGAAGCGGCCTGCTGGCTGTTCCTCGCCGCCGCGGTGTCGGATGGCCTCGACGGCCTGCTGGCGCGCTGGCTCAATCAGATGACCCAGTTGGGTGCAGCGCTCGATACCGTCGCCGACAAGGCGCTGGGTCTGGTGACGCTGGTGATGTTGACGCAGGCCGGGGCGATCCCGCTGTGGGTGACGGTGGCGATCCTGCTGCGCGACACCATCATTGTGCTGGGCGCGCTGAGCTACCGCGGCTTGGCGGGCCATCTTGAAATCCACCCCACTTGGCTTGGCAAGACGCACATGTTTGCCGAATTCGCGCTGCTCACGTTGGTGCTGGCGGGACTGGCCGGCTTGCTCGATATGGCCGCCTGGCTGCAGCCGCTGTTTGTGACCGTATTCGTGATCGCCGTCGTGTCAGGTGTGCAGTATGTGTGGATATGGAGTGCCAAGGCGCGCCGCGAGCGTGCGGCGGGGCGCTTGAAGCTGCACTGATTCCGACTGTCGATCAGGGGCGCGTCCGCTGCAACGCCTGCAAGGTATGCGCAACCTCCTCGACATGCCGTGCCGGATCGACCTTGTCGAAGCGTGCAGCAATGCGTCCATCCGGCGCGATGATGAAGGTATGGCGACGTGCAAACCTGATCACCCCAAGATTCAGCAGGCTGCCGTAGGCCGCCGCCGTCTTGCCGTCGGCGTCGGCCAGGAGCGGAAACGGCAGACTGTACTTGCGGGCGAATTCGGCATGCGATTGCGTATCGTCGACGCTGACGCCCACCACTGCCGCGTTGAGTTCGCCCAGCACCCCGATATCGTCGCGAAAGCGGCAGGCCTGCTGGGTACAGCCCGGCGTGTCGTCCTTGGGATAGAAGTACAGCACCAGCCAGCGCCCCGCGTAATCGCCCAGTCGATGGATCTGGCCATTCTGGTCCTGCAGGGAAAAGTCCGGCGCAGCGCTGCCTTCAAGCCGCTGCGCGCCGGGCCGCAGCATCCACAAGATCACACTTGCCACCAGCAACAGTGCAACCGATCCACCCAATGTCCATTTCAGCATGACGCTCTCCTTGCACGCATCATAGCGCCACGGTGCGACTCGGTAATCCCGGCGTGATTCGGTACAATGCGCGCCACGCCCCGGTAGCTCAGTGGATAGAGCAACCCCCTCCTAAGGGGTAGGTCGGACGTTCGATTCGTCTTCGGGGCGCCACCTGCGATCGGTGCACGATGCACAAATAAAAATAGCGGCCTTGGCCGCTAATTTTTTACTGCTGATTTTTTGTCACAACCCAGAAAGGATTGTGGCGTCCCCACGGGGATTCGAACCCCGGTTATCGCCGTGAAAGGGCGGTGTCCTAGGCCTCTAGACGATGGGGACCCGGACGACGGTGTGAGCCGTCAACATTTACTGCACGGCTTGCGCCGCTACTGCTTGCTGGAAAGCTGGGTCAAGGTGACGCCGAGCAACAATCCGACGAAACCCAATGGTACCAGCGAGATCCAGACTTCGGCATTCTCGCTGCCATTCAGCATCTTCCAAAATCCAACGATCAGTCCGACGACACTCAGTATCAGCCCCAGCAATGTGGTGATGACGCCAAGCCTGTGCATCGTACATCCTGTTAATTGGTGGAGGTAAGCGGGATCGAACCGCTGACCTCTTGCATGCCATGCAAGCGCTCTCCCAGCTGAGCTATACCCCCAACGAAGCCGCGCATTCTATAGATGCCCGGTGAGCTTGTAAAGCCTCTGCGCGCATTTCAATCGGGAAAAAGTTTGCCGGGGTTGAGCAGCTCGTGCGGATCGAATTGCCGTTTGATCGCACGCATCAGGGCGAGCGTGGCGGAATCGATTTCCTGCGGCACGAAGCGGCGTTTCTCGGTGCCGATGCCGTGCTCGCCCGACAGCGTGCCGCCCAGCGCCAGCACGCGCAGCATGATGGCGTCGAGCGCGAGGTGGGCGCGCTCCATTTCGTCGGCGTCGTCGGGATGCACCATCAGGTTGACGTGCAGGTTGCCGTTGCCGGCGTGGCCGAACGACACCACGGCGAGCCGGTGCGCGTTGGCGGTGTGGTCGATGAAGTCGACGAAGTCGGCGAGTTGCGACACCGGCACCACCACGTCCTCGTTGATTTTCAGCGGCGCGATTTGCTTGACCGCGTGCGACAGCGATTTGCGCGCGGTCCATAGCTGGGTGATGGCTTCGCGGGTGAAGCCGCTTTTCATTTCGAGCAGGCCGTTTCCGGCGAGCGCTGCTTCCAGCGCGGCGATCTGGCGCGGCAGGTCCGCCACGGCGCCGTCGGCTTCGACCATCAGCAGCGCGCGGGTGCCGGGCGCCAGATCGTCCGCCGCGCCGGTCGGGCGGATGGCGTCGATGGCGCGATGGTCCATGAATTCGAGTGCGCACGGCATGACGGACTGGTGCATGACGCGGCTGACCGCGTCGAGTGCGCTGCGGTTGTCGGCGAAGCACAGGCGCAGGGTGGCGACGGCTTCCGGCGCCGGCAGAAGTTTCAGCGTGGCTTCGGTGATGAGCGCGAGCGTGCCTTCGGAACCGACCAGCAGGCGGGTGAGGTCGTAGCCGGTGACACCCTTGGTGGTGCGGCAGCCGGTGCGGATTTCGCGGCCGTCGCCGGTGACGGCGCGCAGCCCCAGCACGTAATCGCGGGTGACGCCGTATTTGACGGCACGCGGTCCGGCGGCATTCATCGCGAGGTTGCCGCCGATGCGGCAGTACGCGCCGCTGCCGGGGTCGGGCGGATAGAACAGCCCGGCACTGCGCGCGAGGCGGTCGATTTCCTCGGTGACCACGCCGGGCTCGACGACGATGAGCCGGTTGGCGGGATCGAATTCGAGCACGCGCCGCATGCATTCGAAGCTGACCACTACGCTGCCGGGCGCGGGCAGGGCGCCGCCGACGTTGCCGGAACCGGCGCCGCGCGGGGTCAGGACGACGCGATGCTCGAAGGCGATGCGCGCGATCGCTGCGACCTCGTCGTGCGAAGTGGGAAACAGCACGGCGTCAGGTTCGACCTGGCGCGGGGTTTCGTCGCTGGCATACAGCGCGCGGGTGGCGGCATCGTCGTACACACGGTCGGCGCCTAGAGCAGAACGGAAAGCGGCGAGCGCGGGGTCGGACAACATGGCAAACAGGGAAAAAAGGGTCAGGCCGAGTGCTCGGGCGGCAGCTGTGCGATCAGCTGGGCAATCATGTCGGCGTCGAAATCCATGCCGATGTCCCAGCCCGGATTCAGCGAGATCGGCACGCCGCCACCGATGCGGCGCAGCAGCCAGGAAAACTCGGTCAGTAGGCCGCCCGAGAATTCGGGGTAATGCTCGACAAAGGGCTTGGCGCGTTCGGGGCTGGTGAACAGAACCAGCACGCGCTCACCGTCCTCGTCCTCGATGATCAGCGGGTCGGCCTGGGTGCTGCGCTGAAAACCCTGGATCGGATTTTTCTCGTCGCGCACCGGCATGAACAGCTGCTGGTCGATCAGCTGCAGAACAAAGGATTCGGGGTCGAGGTTGCCGGCATGGACGGCAGCCAGCTGTTCTTCGAGCGTGTTGTGGGGGACGAAATTCATGATGAAGGGGCTGTGCGAGGGGAAGTTCAGTGTAGCGCAAGCCATGGCGCTTGCGGCAGGTGGGCGCGATCCCGATCAGGGTACACGATTCAACAGGGGCCTTGCGCGCGGTGGATCGGAGCACCCACAAGGGGTATCGAGATCCTTTAGGGCATACGACTCCACACGTGCTTAAGCACGTAGTGGATCGGAGTCCTTTAGGGCTCCCAGCGTTCGGGATTCGCCCAGAAACGGGCATTCAGCCAGTCCGGCACCGTCTTGTAGGTGTCGAGATCGTATTCGTGGATGCGCGTGCCGTCGGTCGTGTCGGTTGCATACAGCTTGAATCCGAGTGCGCGAAACATCGCTTCGTCCAGCGCGCCTTCGGGCCGCATGACCAGCAGCATGCGCGGGGCGAGATACAGGCGTGTCCGGCTGATCAGCTGTTGCGCGCGCTGCACGTCGAGACCGTTCAGCGCGTCGACCCCCAAAGCCAGTGCGCACGGAGTGTCTGCCTGTGCATCGTGCATGCGGACCGGGGTGGCGGGCAGGGCGCTGCAGGCCAATTGGCGGGCGGCCTCATCCAGCGCGCACACGCTGGCGGGCTGGATTTCCAGCAGGCGTGCCTGCAACAGGTCACGCCAGTTCATGCCAGGGCGTGTTAGCACGCCCTAGTCCTTGCGCGGGACGCGCACCAGGCGGGTGCCGGCGAGGCGGTCGTGCAGGAACTGCCGGTCGCGGTCGACGAGTGCCCACCAGATGCCGAGGCCGCCCAGCAGCAGGCCGAGCAAGGCGAGAAAAAAACGCAGCAGCGCCTGCCGGAACGAGATGGTGCCGCCGGCCTGGTTCACCAGGCGGATGCGCCAGGTTTTCATCGCCAGCGTTTGCCCGCTGCGCAGCCAGAATGCAGCGAAGTAGGCAAACAGGATGCCGAGCAGGTAAACCTGAAACAGAAGCTTCTGCCAGGGCGCGCGCATTTCGCCGACCACGGGAATGATGATGAAGGATGCGACAAAGACCACCGCGGTGACGAGCAGCGCTTCGTAGATCATGGCGGCGATGCGCGCCATAACCGGGGCGCGGGTGGGGGCTATTGCGTTGTCTTGCATGGTGGCTCTATATTGCGGTCTGGTGCGGCACTTTGCCACAACACGCCGCCGCCACAATCAAAATCAGAAGCAAATCAAGGAGACGGCTCGATGCATATCGTAAAGCAACTTATGGCCATACCCGGTGTGATTGCCGCCGGGGAATATGCATACCGTGGCGACCGGTTTTCGTATGAGGGCGCGCTCACCGACGAGTTCGCCCGCATGGCGTCTATCCTGTGTCGCGCCAACACGCTGTCGGTCAACATGCAGGCGGAAATTTTCGATTCCTTTGCCGAAAACTGCGGTTGCCGCCCGGTGCAGGGCTGGATCGCGCACGGGAGTCAGATGACTATTTGTGCGGTGGGCAATTACTTTGCCTTCATCGAAAACCGCGAGGAATTACTGAACGACGTCATGACGATCATGCGCGCCAAGGTCGGCGACGTGCACGACGACCTGCTGGTCAATCTGTATGCCAAGCTGGGCGGGGACACGCGCGAAGCGCTGTACTGACGCCTGCTATCGAATCTAGAGGGAGAAACTGAATGGATCTGCAAAAAATGATGGAATTGCCGGGGGCGCTGGCTGCGTTTACCTACAGCGACAAGGGCGACCTGCAGTCGCATGTGCTGCGGGAAGGCAGCGAGCTGACGCCGCAGGTGCTGGACCTGCTGGCCCGATCGTGCGTGGCCAACCTGGCGATCGCCGGCCTCGAGGCGCGCGGCTGGGAAGCGCTCACCGGACAAGGCGGGTTCATGCCGCTCAAGGGGTTCTCGGTGGTCGGCCTGGAGTGGTCGGTGGTGGTGGATGGCAATCGTGGCGTGGTCGTCAAGAACCGTGACGCCGATTACGAAGCCACGTTCAATGCCTTGCAGGCTGCCTGAGGAGCGCGTATGTCGCTGAAAAAAATCATGGTGCTCGACGGCGTCGCTGCCGTGTGCCGCTTTCGCGATGATGGCGCGGTGATGGAAGCCGAAGGCATGCTGCCGCCGGAATTGATCGAGCGCCTGGCCAAGTTCGCCCAGTGGTATCGCCGCATGGTGTCGGGCAATACCGATGTCCTGTCCCTGTTTTCGCAGATGCGCGGCTGGTCGCCTTCGCAGGGCTGGATCGTGCGCGGCGATTCGATGACGGTATGCTGCGCCGGCAATCTGGTGTGCCTGTTCGACAATGCGCAGGGTTCGCTCAACGAAGTCATGCGCGCACTGAGCGAGATCGCGCACGAATAGCGGCTGGTTGAACGCGCCGTGCAACCCGCGCGGCCGTGGCCTTTCACCCAAACCCCTCCGCGCGCGGAGGGGTTTTTCATGGGAGCTAAAAGGCCTGTTTGGGGTATGGGATTGGCAAAAAGCGGACAAACACCCGAATTAGCATGATTTCTTGACCGAATCAGGGCAAAACGATTACCCTCTCAGGTCCACCAATGAATTGATTTTTTGCCATTTTATGGAAGCCACGGGCGCCGAGATTGTCGTACGTTGCATGGCCGAAGAGGGGGTCGAATTTGTGTTCGGCTATCCCGGCGGGGCCGTGCTCAACATCTACGACGAAATTTTCAAGCAGAATAAATTCAAGCATGTGCTGGTGCGCCACGAGCAGGCGGCGGTGCATGCGGCCGATGCCTATGCGCGCGCCACAGGCCGGGTCGGCGTGGCGCTGGTCACCTCGGGACCGGGCGTGACCAATGCCGTGACCGGGATTGCCACCGCTTACATGGATTCGATTCCCATCGTTGTCGTCACCGGCCAGGTGCCGACCCCGGCGATCGGCCTCGATGCGTTCCAGGAAGTCGACACCGTCGGCATCACGCGTCCCTGCGTCAAGCACAATTTCCTGGTCAAGGACGTCAAGGATCTGGCGATGACGATGAAGAAGGCCTTCATCATCGCGGCCACCGGCCGTCCCGGCCCGGTGGTGGTCGACATTCCCAAGGATGTGACCGCCCACATGACGGAATTCAGCTATCCGGCCACGGTCGAGATGCGTTCCTACAATCCGGTGGTCAAGGGCCATAGCGGCCAGATGAAGCGCGCCGTGCAGATGCTGCTCGAAGCCAAGCGTCCGATGATCTACGCCGGCGGCGGCGTGGTGCTGGGCGATGCGGCGGTGCAGTTGACCGAACTCGCGCGGCTGCTGGGCTTCCCCGTCACCAACACCCTGATGGGGCTGGGCGGCCATCCCGCCACCGACAAGCAGAACCTGGGCATGCTCGGCATGCACGGCACCTACGAAGCCAACATGGCGATGCAGCACTGCGACGTGCTGCTGGCCGTCGGCGCCCGCTTCGACGACCGCGTGATCGGCAACCCCGCGCACTTCGCGCGCGAGCAGCGCCGCATCATCCATATCGACGTCGACCCGTCGTCGATCTCCAAGCGCGTCAAGGTCGACGTGCCCATCGTCGGCGACGTGCAGAACGTGCTGACCGACATGCTGGAACTGCTGAAGCAGGCCAAGGAAAAGCCCGAAGCGGCCGCGCTGAATGCGTGGTGGACGCAGATTGAGTTGTGGCGCTCGAAGAACTGCCTGAAGTACAACCAGAACGGCGCCATCATCAAGCCGCAGTACGTGGTGGAAAAACTCTGGGAAGTGACCAAGGGCGATGCCTACATCACCTCCGACGTCGGCCAGCACCAGATGTGGGCGGCGCAGTACTACAAGTTCGACAAGCCGCGCCGCTGGATCAACTCCGGCGGCCTCGGCACCATGGGCGTGGGGCTGCCGTATGCCATGGGCGTGCAGCTCGCGTTCCCCGACGCGCAGGTGGCCTGCATCACCGGCGAGTCGAGCATCCAGATGTGCATCCAGGAACTGTCGACCTGCAAGCAGTACCGCATTCCCGTCAAGGTCGTCACGCTCAACAACCGCTACATGGGCATGGTGCGGCAGTGGCAGGAGTTCTTCTACGGCAGCCGCTACGCCGAGTCGTACATGGAATCGCTGCCTGACTTCGTGAAGCTGGCCGAAGCCTATGGCCACGTCGGCATGCGCATCGACAAGCCGGAAGACGTGGAAGCCGCACTCAAGGAAGCCTTCTCGCCCGCGCTGAAGGAACGCCTGGTGTTCATGGACTTCCAGACCGACCAGACCGAAAACGTCTTCCCGATGGTGGAAGGCGGCAAGGGCCTGTCCGAAATGATCCTGGCGGAGGAACTCTGACATGCGCCACATCATTTCCCTCCTGATGGAAAACGAAGCCGGGGCGCTGTCGCGCGTCGCCGGGCTGTTCTCGGCGCGCGCCTACAACATCGAGTCGCTCACCGTCGCGCCGACCGAGGACGCCACCCTGTCGCGCATGACCATCGTCACCACCGGCTCGGAAGAAATCATCGAGCAGATCACCAAGCAACTGAATAAGCTGGTCGACGTGATCAAGGTGATGGATCTGACCGATGGCAGCCACATCGAGCGCGAACTGATGCTGGTCAAGGTCAAGGCGGTGGGGCTGGGGCGCGAGGAAATGAAGCGCACCGCCGACATCTTCCGCGGCCGCATCATCGATGTCACCGATGCGACCTACACCATCGAACTGACCGGTGCCGGTTCCAAGCTGGACGCGTTTTTGGGCGCGATCGACCCGGCCTTCATCATCGAAACTGTGCGCACCGGCGCGTCTGGCATCGGACGCGGCGAGCGCAGCCTGAAAGTCTGAAACAGCGCAGCCTCAAAGCCTGATTTTTCAATTCGTCATTTTTATTTAATTGCCTGGGAATTCACCATGAAAGTTTATTACGACAAGGACGCCGACCTTTCCCTCATCAAGAAGCGCAAGGTCGTCATCATCGGCTACGGCTCGCAGGGCCACGCTCACGCCTGCAACCTGAAGGATTCGGGTGTCAACGTCACCGTTGCCCTGCGTCCGGGCTCCCTTTCCGCCAAGAAGGCCAAGAACGCCGGCCTCAAGGTCAAGAATGTGCCCGAAGCCGTCGCCGGCGCTGATCTGGTGATGATCCTCACCCCGGACGAGTTCCAGTCCCGGCTGTATCGCGACGAAGTGGAACCCAACCTGAAGAAGGGCGCGACCCTGGCGTTCGCCCACGGTTTTTCGATTCACTACAACCAGATCGTGCCGCGCGCCGACCTCGACGTCATCATGATCGCCCCCAAGGCACCGGGTCACACCGTGCGCTCCGAGTTCGTCAAGGGCGGCGGCATCCCCGACCTGATCGCCGTGTTCCAGAACGCTTCCGGCAAGGCGCGTGAACTGGCCCTGTCGTACGCTTCCGCCATCGGCGGTGGTCGCACCGGCATCATCGAAACCACCTTCAAGGACGAGACCGAGACCGACCTGTTCGGCGAGCAGGCCGTGCTGTGCGGCGGCGCCGTGGAACTGGTCAAGGCCGGCTTCGAAACGCTGACCGAAGCGGGCTACGCGCCCGAGATGGCCTACTTCGAGTGCCTGCACGAACTGAAGCTGATCGTCGATCTGATGTACGAAGGCGGCATCGCCAACATGAACTACTCGATCTCCAACAACGCGGAGTACGGCGAATACGTGACCGGCCCCCAGGTCATCAACGCCCAGTCCAAGGCCGCGATGAAGGAGTGCCTGGCCAACATCCAGAACGGCAACTACGCCAAGCGCTTCATCCTGGAAGGCCAGTCCAACTACCCCGAGATGACCGCCTGGCGCCGCAACAACGCCGCGCACCCGATTGAGGTGGTGGGCGGCAAGCTGCGCGCCATGATGCCCTGGATCGCTGCCAACAAGCTGGTCGACCATTCCAAGAACTGATCATGCGTGACACGTCAGGGGTGGGGCGGGGGGGCGATGAGCCCTTTTGCCTCACCCCTTTCTACTCTCCGATTTCCGAATATTTATGACACATCCCCTTATCGCCCGCGAGGGCTGGCTGGTTCTGCTGGCCGCGTTTGCAGCCGCCCTGATCGCGACCTGGCTCATCGGCTGGTGGTCGATCCCGTTCTGGATCTGGGCGGTGTTCGCGCTGCAGTTCTTCCGTGATCCCGCGCGCGTGCCGCCGGCCGACGCCGACGCGGTGATCGCGCCGGCCGACGGCCGCATTGTCGTGGTGGAAAAGGTGCGCGACGAATATCTGGATCGCGAGGCGCTGAAGATCAGCGTCTTCATGAACGTGTTCAACGTGCATTCCAACAAGAGCCCGGTCGACGGCGAAGTGAAGAACGTCTGGTACACGGCGGGCAGCTTCGTCAACGCCGACCTCGACAAGGCCTCGACCGAGAACGAGCGCAACGCGCTCCATATCGCGACCGAGCGCGGCGACGTCACCAGCGTGCAGATCGCCGGCCTGATCGCGCGGCGCATCCTGTGCTACGTGCGGGCTGGGGACACGCTGGCGCGCGGCCAGCGCTACGGTTTCATCCGCTTCGGTTCGCGGGTGGACGTCTATCTGCCGGTCACGGCGCGCGCCGAAGTCTCGATTGGGCAGAAAGTCACCGGCGGGCGTACCATATTGGCACGTTGGTAAGCAGCTCGTGTGAACACGCCCTAGGCCCCCATGCTCGAATTCAATCATCGCAAGACCGAAAGCCGGCGCGCACGGATGCGTGACCGTGGCATTTACCTGCTGCCGAACCTGTTCACCACCGGCGCGTTGTTCGCCGGCTTCTACGCGGTGGTGCAGGCGATGAACGGACGCTTCGAATATGCTGCCGTGGCTATTTTCATCGCCATGGTGCTCGACGGCCTGGATGGCCGTGTCGCCCGCATGACGCACACCCAAAGCGCCTTCGGCGCCGAGTACGACAGCCTGTCCGACATGGTGTCGTTCGGTGTTGCCCCTGCACTGGTGATCTACGAGTTTGCCCTGCAGGACATGGGCAAGCTCGGCTGGATCGCCGCCTTCGTCTACTGCGCCGGCGCCGCCCTGCGGCTGGCGCGCTTCAACACCCAACTCGACACCGTCACCGACAAGCGCTTCTTTCAGGGCTTGCCCAGTCCGGCTTCGGCCGCGCTGGTCGCCGGCTTCGTCTGGGTGATGGTCGAGTATGGCGTGACCGGTGACGAGGTGCGCTGGCTGGCCGCTGCGGTCGCGCTGTTTGGCGGCCTGTCCATGGTCAGCAACTTCCGCTTTTACAGCGGCAAGGAAATCAACCTCAGGAAGAGCGTGCCCTTCTTCGTCATCCTGCTGATCGTGCTGGCCTTCATACTGGTGTCGACCAGCCCGCCCGAAGTGCTGTTCGGCGTGTTCGTGCTGTACGGCCTGTCGGGTTACGCCGATGCGTTGTGGAAACTGACGCAACGCAAAAAAGCGCCCCCCTTGCAGGGCGGCGAAAAATAGATAGAATTTAGACTATGTCTAATCAGTCGCACCCGTCCTATCTCCTCTGCCTGTCGAATGTCCTGTTCGGCAGCCTGCTGCTGCGCGTCGCGCGCACACATTAACCCCCCCCTCCCTGCAGTACCCGTGCCGCCAGCCTTACGCGGCAACCCCTTATAATGCGTCGGCCCGAATCAACTGAACCCCGGCCCGACCCACCATGGAGCCTGCCATGAACGACCGTTTGTTTATTTTTGACACCACCTTGCGCGACGGCGAGCAAAGCCCCGGCGCGTCGATGACCAAGGAAGAGAAGTTGCGCATCGCACGCCAGTTGGAAAAGCTCGGCGTCGATGTCATCGAGGCCGGCTTCGCCGCCGCCAGCCCGGGCGATGCCGAGGCGATCCGCACCATTGCCGAAACCATCCAGAACTCGACCGTGTGCTCGCTGGCGCGCGCCAACGAGCGCGACATCCACGCCGCCGGCGGCGCCATCAAGCCGGCCAGGTCGGGCCGCATTCACACCTTCATCGCCACCAGCCCGATCCACATGGAAAAGAAGCTGCGCATGCAGCCGGATCAGGTGGTCGAGGCGGCGATCAAGGCGGTCAAACTCGCGCTCGAATACACCGACGACGTCGAGTTCTCGGCCGAGGACGCGGTGCGCTCGGAGATGGATTTCCTGGTTCGCATCTTCGACGAAGTCATCAAGGCCGGCGCCAAGACCATCAACGTGCCCGATACCGTCGGCTATTCGATTCCCGCCTTGTGGGGCGAGCGCATGAAGCAGCTGATCGAGCGCGTGCCGAATTCAAACAAGGTGATCTGGTCGACCCACTGCCACAACGACCTCGGCATGGCGGTGGCCAACTCGCTCGCCGCCGTGATGAACGGCGCGCGCCAGGTCGAGTGCACCATCAACGGGCTGGGCGAGCGCGCCGGCAACGCCTCGCTGGAAGAAGTCGTGATGGCGGTGCGCACCCGCCGCGACGTGTTCAACTGCGACACGCGCATCGACGCCACCCAGATCGTGCCGGCGTCCAAACTCGTCTCCACCATCACCGGCTATCCGGTGCAGCCGAACAAGGCCATCGTCGGGGCGAACGCGTTTGCGCACGAATCGGGCATCCACCAGGACGGCGTGCTGAAGCACCGCGAGACCTACGAAATCATGCGCGCCGAGGACGTGGGCTGGAACGCCAACCGGCTGACGCTGGGCAAGCTCTCCGGCCGCGCCGCGTTCAAGAGCAAGCTCGCCGAGCTTGGCATCGTGCTCGAGACCGAAGAGGCGCTCAACGCCGCGTTCGCCCGCTTCAAGGATCTCGCCGACAAGAAGCGCGAAATCTTCGACGAGGACCTGCAGGCGCTGGTGTCCGACGAGGGCTACGCTGCCGATCACGAGCGCTACAAGCTGGTGTCGCTGAAAGTGTGCTCGGAAACCGGCGAAGTGCCGCATGCGCAGCTGGTATTCACCGACGAAGGCGCCGAGAAGCAGGCCGACGGCCTGGGTTCCGGCCCGGTCGACGCCACCTTCAAGGCGCTCGAGTCGGTGGTCAACAGCGGTGCCGATCTGCTGCTGTATTCGGTCAACAACATCACCAGCGGCACCGATTCGCAGGGCGAGGTGACCGTGCGTCTGGCACTGGACGGCCGCGTGGTCAATGGTCAGGGCGCCGACACCGACATCGTGGTGGCCTCGGCCAAGGCCTACCTGCACGGGCTCAACAAGCTGCACAGCAAGCGCGAGCGGGCGCACCCGCAGGTGTAAACGGCTTCTGGGCCCCCACGGGGGCCCAGAAGTTAGTTTGTTTGTGGTGTTGGCCGAGGCCTACTCGCCTACTATCCTGCCGACTTCCCCAGTCTTGATCCACTTGACGATGGCTTCGGCTACCACGTCCTGGCACCCATCGTAGGAATGCAGGTGTATGCGACAGGGATCCCCCTCAGGGGTGCCCCCTCGCACCGTGAGTAGGTTCGCGCCAGCGTAGTCTTTCACGATTGAATACGGGGTAAATTTGCAGCCGTCGCTTTCATGATGAATATGGAGGCTTGGCGCAATGATGCTGTTGTAGGGGAATCGCCAGACAGAATTGGCGAAGCCATCAGGGCTTGGAAAATTCATCGAAGCCGAGTGAATGCTGCCTGCAATATCGTTGCCGAGGTTCTTGGCGAGCCATCTCGAACTGACTGAGCCCATGCTATGGCCCATCAGGTAGAACTTGGATATGCCATGTTCTTCTCGAAGCTTGGCCATGACACTCCGTACGTCGTCCGCATGCTCCTGGGAGGAGCGATAACTGTCCATGCAACTGTTCCACTGATCAGTGGGACAGTCCATGACCACCATGGCAATGCCGTTGCTCAAGAAGGTCTTAACCTGGTACCTCAACGGTGTTTGAATGAAATGCCCTTTCAAGCCGTCGATCTTTTCGATTCCCGGGTAGCCGCGGAAAAACAGGAGTGCAGTATCGGTGGGCTCGGCTGGCTTGATCAGGATCGCTCTCTGAAAAACGGGTGATTTGGTGAAGAAGCCCTCAGTTCGGCCGCGGTCTATTTCGATCAAGACGCTGGAAAACGCCTGAGCATGCGAAGCAATGAATAGGGAAAGCCAGATCAGCAGAACAGATTTTTTCATTGTTGTGTCTCCATTGAGAAACGGCTCCTGCAATGCCGCATTGCAGGAGCCGTTTTCACAATAGCAGGGCTACGACAACTATTTTAGAAGTCCTTCCCGTCTACGATTTTCGCCCAGGTCACTGCGGGGCTGCCGTTCGGCTTGAGTCTTGCGTAGGTGCCGTCGCCATTGTCCCGGATCGACGCGCACAGCAGTGAAGACGCCGTGTTGCAGTGCTTGTCGTTTTCGACGTACCAATCGCTCTTCTCGCCATTGTCGCGGTCGCTGCTCCCATCAGCCGCAAAGAACTGACGCCATTGCGTACTGCTGCTGCTGCTCACGTAGACGGTCTTCCCGCTGACCAATGCCTTAATTTCGTCCCCTGTGAGTGTCTTGTCTGCGTGGCTTGGTTGAGAAAACGAGAATAGCAGCGTCAACGCCGCAAAGGCGGTTGCATGTTTTTTCATCACGAGCTCCCTTGAGTGGTTCGCCACAAATCAACAATGGGCGACACGGACGCAGCCGGGCTTTGTGGCGGGGTGCGGCGCATCCAACAAAGAAAGACGGGGAAGAGGAGGGTTTTATTCCACTGGTCGGATTTTTAGCCGCCAACGCCGTGGTGGTCGGGTCTTGCGGCCTCAAACGTCCTGACGTTGCCGCAACGGCGCGCTGAGCTTGGCGTAGTAGATCGCGGCGAAGAAGAACACCACCGACAGCACGGTTTCCAGCCCGGCGAGCCAGGCCGACAGGCTGCCGATGTCGGACCAGGCGCGCACCACGCCTTCGGTGAAGTAGGCCAGGATCAGCATCGGGGCCCATTGGTAGGTGTAGCGGCGGCCCTTGAGGATGCCCATCAGCGGCAGCAGCAGCGGCAGCGCCTTCAGCACCAGCCAGGAGCCGCCGGGACGGATCGGCGCGAGCCACAGTTCCCATGCCACGCACAGGAAGATCAGCGCGATCAGGCTCGCGCTCGCCAGGTTTTGCAAAGTTTTCATTCCGGAAACAGTCGGGTTGCGGTTTCAGCCAGCCGGCGGCCCAGCGCAATGCACAGCGCGCGCTCGTCGTCGGTAAGCGGGCGCTCGTCGGCCGGGCCGGCCCAGTGACTGGCGCCGTAGGGCGTGCCGCCGCTCGCGGTGTTATTCACTTCAGCCAGCGTATAGGGCAGGCCGACGATCAGCATGCCGTGGTGCAACAGTGGCAGCATCATGCTGGTGAGCGTGGTTTCCTGGCCACCGTGCAGGCTGGCGGTGGAGGTGAACACCGCGGCGGGCTTGCCGACTAGCGTGCCCTTCGCCCACAGCGCGCCGGTGGTGTCGAGAAAATACTTCAAGGGCGCGGCCATGTTGCCGAAGCGGGTGGGCGAACCCAGCGCCACGCCGGCGCACTGCTCCAGATCCGCCAGCTCCACGTAGGGCGCGCCTTCTTCCGGCACCGGCGGCTCGGCCACCTGGGTGCGCGGCGCCACCGGCGGCACGGTGCGCACGCGCGCGGATGCGCCGGCCACCTGGTTGACGCCGCGCGCCACCAGTTGCGCCATCTCGCGCACGCTGCCACCGGCGCTGTAATACAAAACAAGAATCTCGGTCATGGGGTTCAATCTGCAATAAGGCTGAAGTCGATCAGGTCGAAGCTGGGCGTCGGGTCCAGGCGCTTGCCGAAGCTGATCGTGTACTGGCGCGGCGGGTGGGACACCTCGGCATCCATGCCGAGCTGATACAGATGGCGCGGCAGCAGCAGGCGGTCATTCTGCTGCAGGGCGGCGATGCCGGGAACAAACAGCGCCGGCTCCGGGGTGGAAGTGCGGTGGCCGCGCAGGGGGCGCACCCACACCGACTCGATCTGCGGCGACAGCCGCTCGATGCCGAGATCGACCTGGTGCGCGTCGCGCATGCGGATCCAGCGGATCACGCCGAGCGACCAGGCCGTCGTGTCGTCGTTCTGCAATGCCAGCGGGTCGCCGACCTTGAGATTCAGCACATCGTCGGGCTTGCTGCTGAGCGCGATGCCGGATGCGCTGTCGTTGATGACCGCCCAGCGGCTGGGGACCGCCGCATGCGGCGCCGCCAGCGCGGAGGCGACCGGGGCCGCGAGGTCGATGGTGCCGTCTGGCACGCCGCTCGGCGGGGCCAACTGGTCCGGATTCAGCAGCCGGTGGATGGCGCTGAGGCCGGCCACCATCCGGACCGAGCTGTCGGCGGGCGTGTGGCGGCGGAATGCCCGCTGTGGGCCGCCGCACCATTGCTTTTGCAGGTAAGCGCACAGCGACTGGCTGATCTCGCTTTCCATGCCTGCCGGCAGCCCGATCTGGCGCGGCGTATCACCGGTGCGCAGGCGCAGCGAGGTGTCTTGCAAATGGCGGCACAGCGCATCGGTGTCCAGCCACAGGCTGTTCGGGGCGGGGCCGGCCATGATGGGAGACGGGGCGGTATCGCCGTCGACGCGCAGGCCGAAGCCCTGGTGGCCGTTCACCGGCGTTGTGGTCAGGGTTGCCAGCGAGGCGAACTTTTCGAGGTAGAGCCGGGTGTGGACGAGCTCGGCGTGGCTCATGTGGGGCGGGTCGGCACGCGCCACCAGCACGGCCTGGCAGTACGCCAGCCCGGGTGTCGGCGCTTCGTTCACCGCCAGCTGCGTCAGGTTCGACGCCCCGGCAAAGGCATGAACCTGGTGGATTTCCCGCCATAGGCCGGCCGGCGGCGGCACGTGGGTCAGGTGGCAGGCGATCTGGATGTCGTACAGCGCGCGCAGCAGCCGCGCGGCCGCTTCAGCCGTGCGCTTGGCGCTGGGGCGAACCATGCGCCGTGTGGCCAGCGCCTGCAGCACATGCTTGTAGCCGATGCCGTGCTCGATCTGCAGCTCGCGCAGCAGGGTGCCGATCTGCCGCTGCTGCGCATGCGGCGGCACCCCGGCCTCGGCAATCAGGTCTTCCAGGCTGGCCACCGCGCGCGCCACCACCGGGCGGTACAGCGCCAGCAGGGCAAAGCGGTCGTCGTCGTCCAGGGTGTGGCGATTCAGCGCGTACAGCGCCATCAGCAACTGCTGGGCAACGTGCATCGGGCTGGCGAAGGGCAGGTTGTCGAGCCAGTCCGCAACCGCCCTGGGGCGGGTTTCGACCGTGTTCTTGATGACGGGATCGGTGCTGGGCAGGTTGAGTATGAGCATGGATCAGTCGAACACCACGGTCTTGTTGGCGTACACCAGCACGCGGTTGTCGAGGTGCCATTTCACCGCGCGCGACAGCACCACCTTTTCCAGGTCGGCGCCCTTGTTGATCAGGTCGTCGAGGCTGTCGCGGTGCGAGATGCGCGCCACGTCCTGTTCGATGATGGGGCCGTCGTCAAGCGTTTCGGTGACGTAGTGCGCGGTGGCGCCGATCAGCTTCACTCCGCGCTCGAACGCGCGGTGATAGGGCTTGGCGCCGTGGAAGGCCGGCAGGAAGGAATGGTGGATATTGATGATGCGGTTGGGGAAGTGGCGGATGAAGTCCGGCGACAGCACCTGCATGTAGCGCGCCAGCACGATGAAGTCGATCTTCTGGTCGCGCAGGATCGCCAGTTGAATCTGCTCGGCCTCGAGCTTGGCGTCCTTGTGCACGACCAGGTGCTGGTAGGGCACGCGGTAGGTGTCGGCCAGCCAGCGCGTGTCCTCGTGGTTGGACAGGATGATCGGCAGCTCGCAGTGCAGCTCGCCGCTCTGGTATCGATACAGCAGGTCGGCCAGGCAGTGGTCGAACTTGGAGACGAACACCGCCAGGCGAGGCTTGCGGCTCGACTCGGCCAGCCGCCAGCTCATCCCGAAGCGTTCGGCGATGGGCGCGAAGGCGGCGGAGAACTCGGCCAGGTCGAGGTTGAAGTCCGCCAGATCCCATTCCACCCGCATCAGGAACAGCTTCAGCTCGGCGTCCTGATGCTGGTCGGCGTGCAGGATATTGGCGTTGTGACGCAGCAGAAAATCGGCAATGGCCGCGACCAGCCCTTTCTGGTCGGGGCAGGAAATCAGCAGAACGGCGGTATGGCGCATGGTGGCTCCCCGGCGGGCCCGGGTTGTGGTTTTTGCGCAATCATAACCAAATATTCCCCTCAGGGCCGTAAGGCGGATCGGCGCACGGACGCGTTGCGGGGGATATTTTGGGGATGCGCCCGGCGGGCTGCGTGCCCTCGCGCAAAGATTTGGCAGCATTTGCGCGGCGCCGGGCACATCCGAGCTTGCTAATAAACTGAAGTTTCACGCATTCATCGGCCCCACCGGGCGATTCTCGGCGCCAGCCCGCACCCGGCCGTGACCCTGTCTAAAAAACAGGCATCCCTGACCCGAAATACTTTGATTTGCCTTGGGATTTTTGGGGGCGCAAAAAATCTAGTCCGAATATCCCAATTCCCGGTTGACATGCCGGGTGAGATACCTAGAATTTGTAGCTGTTGCTCGCCAGAACCACAATATGTTGTGAATAAACCTGTTGGCGAGGACTGGGAAAGCTGTGCATAAGGTGTGGATTTCATACCCCGGCACGGCATTCTGCTTTTGTGACATCCACCAAGGAGCCCCCATCGATGCTGAACGTCGCCACCGAATCTGCTGCGCCCATGCCCATTCCCCCGCTTGAGGCGGTCGAACCCGTAGCCGTCGACACGCGCTACGCCGACTACAAGATCATCCGCCGCAACGGCTCGGTGGTCGGCTTCGCGCCCAACAAGATCGCGATCGCCGTCACCAAGGCCTTCATCGCGGTGCAGGGCGGGCAGGCTGCGGCCTCGGCGCGCATCCGCGAGCTGGTCGAGTCGATCACCGGCCAGGTGACCGCGGCACTGATGCGGCGCACCCCCAACGGCGGCACCTTCCACATCGAAGACATCCAGGATCAGGTCGAACTGGCGCTGATGCGCTCGGGCGAACATGAAGTCGCCCGCGCCTACGTGCTCTACCGCGAGAAGCGCACCCAGGAGCGCGCCGCGCAAAAGGCCGCCGGCGTGCCCGAAGCCACCCTGCACGTGATCGAGGACGGCGTGAAAAAGCCGCTCGACACCGCGCGCCTGGCCGGCCTGCTGGCCGACGCCTGCACCGGCCTCGGCGACAACGTCAAGGCCGAGCCCATCATGCACACCGTGCTGCGCGACCTCTACGACGGCGTGCCGATGGCCGAAGTCGAAAAGGCGCTGGTGCTGGCCGCGCGTTCGATGATCGAGCAGGACCCCGGCTATTCCTTCGTCTCCGCGCGCCTGCTCTTGAATTCCATCCGCCACGAAGTGCTGGGCGAGGCGGTGATGCAGGCGCAGATGGGCGCACGCTACGCCGAGTATTTCCCGCAGTTCATCAAGAAGGGCATCGCCGCCGAACTGCTGGACGAGAAGCTCGCCCAGTTCGACCTCGCGCGCCTGGCCAAGGAGCTCGACGCCGGCCGCGACTACCAGTTCGGCTATCTGGGCCTGCAGACGCTGTACGACCGTTATTTCCTGCACATTGAAGAGTCCCGCATCGAACTGCCGCAGGCCTTCTTCATGCGCGTGGCGATGGGGCTGGCCATCAACGAAGTCGACCGCGAAGCGCGCGCCATTGAGTTCTACCAGGTGCTGTCCTCGTTCGATTTCATGAGCTCGACGCCGACCCTGTTCAACGCCGGCACCCGCCACAGCCAGCTGTCCTCCTGCTACCTGACCACCGTCACCGACGACCTCGACGGCATCTACCAGGCGATCAAGGAAAACGCCATGCTGCAGAAGTACGCCGGCGGCCTGGGCAACGACTGGACCCCGGTGCGCGCCATGGGCGCCCGCATCAAGGGCACCAACGGCAAGTCGCAGGGCGTCGTTCCCTTCCTCAAGGTGGTCAACGACACCGCCGTCGCGGTCAACCAGGGCGGCAAGCGCAAGGGCGCGGTGTGCGCCTACCTGGAAACCTGGCACCTCGACATGGAAGAATTCCTCGAGCTGCGCAAGAACACCGGCGACGACCGCCGCCGCACTCACGACATGAACACCGCGAACTGGATTCCGGATCTCTTCATGCAGCGCGTGATGGAAGGCGGCGACTGGACCCTGTTTTCCCCCAACGACGTGCCCGACCTGCACGACCTCTACGGCCGCGCCTTCGCCGAGGCCTACACCGAATACGAGCGCAAGGCCGATCGCGGCGAGATCAAGGTGTTCAAGCGCATTCCCGCCACCCAACTGTGGCGCAAGATGCTGTCGATGCTGTTCGAAACCGGCCATCCCTGGATCACCTTCAAGGACCCGTGCAACATCCGCAGCCCGCAGCAGCACGTCGGCGTCGTCCACAGCTCCAACCTGTGCACCGAAATCACGCTCAACACCAGCGACAGCGAAATCGCCGTGTGCAACCTCGGCTCGGTCAACCTCGTCAATCATTTGAAAGACGGCGCGCTCGACCTGGAGAAGCTGAAGACCACCATCCACACCGCGATGCGCATGCTCGACAACGTGGTGGACGTCAACTACTACGCCGTCGGCAAGGCGCGCAATTCCAACCTCAAGCACCGTCCGGTGGGCCTCGGCATCATGGGCTTCCAGGACGCGCTGCAGGAACTGCGCGTGGCCTACGCGTCGAACGCCGCGGTGGAATTCGCCGACCGTTCGATGGAAGCCGTCGCCTACTACGCCTTCTGGGCGTCGACCGAACTGGCGCAGGAGCGCGGCCGCTATTCCAGCTACGAAGGCAGCCTGTGGAGCCGCGGCATCCTGCCGCAGGATTCGCTGAAACTGCTGGCCGAAGAACGCGGCGGCTACCTGGAAGTCGACATGAGCAGCACGCTCGACTGGAACACGCTGCGTGAGCGCATCAGCCAGTACGGCATGCGCAACTCCAACTGCCTGGCGATCGCGCCGACCGCGACGATCGCCAACATCGTCGGCGTCTCCGCGTCGATCGAGCCGACCTACCAGAACATCTACGTCAAATCCAACCTGTCGGGCGAATTCACCGTCGCCAACAAATACCTGGTCAACGACCTGAAGAAGCTCGGCCTGTGGGACGAGGTCATGGTCGCCGACATCAAGTACTTCGACGGCAGCCTGGCCAAGATCGACCGCATCCCGGCCGACATCCGCACCTTGTATGCCACCGCGTTCGAGATGGAAACGAGCTGGCTGGTGGAATGCGCATCGCGCCGCCAGAAGTGGATCGACCAGGCGCAGAGCCTCAACATCTACATGGCCGGCGCCTCCGGCAAGAAGCTCGACGAGACCTACAAGCTGGCGTGGGTTCGCGGGTTGAAGACCACGTATTACCTGCGCACGCTGGGCGCGACGTCGGCGGAGAAATCCACCGGCAAGGGCGGCGAGCTGAACGCTGTTTCTTCCAGCGGCGGCGCCGGGGCGATGGGCAGCAGCGCATCTGGGCCCAAGCACCTGCCGGAGCCGGAGATTGTCGGCCAGGCATGCACGATGCGGCCGGGGGATCCGGGGTTTGAGGAATGCGAGGCGTGCCAGTAAAAGGGGAAACCCCTCTCCCTTGAGGGGAGAGGGGCAGGGGAGAGGGTGAAGCCTCCGCCAATTGATGACCCGCGATGAGCGAGCATTCGTTGGCCGGGGGTAGCCCGGCGGCTAGTCACTTTCTCTTGCACGGCCAAGAGAAAGTAACCAAAGAGAAGGCCGCCCTGCTGCACCACCCCTTCGGGGCGGGCCTCGACTGAGCCGGACTGGCGGGGCGGCTGCGCAACTCGCCCTGGCAGGGCACACAAAACGTGCCCTGCTGCGGAGCTCGGACAGTGCTCGCCGTTTTTCCCCGCCAGCCCGGCTCAGTCGAGGTGGCGCAGAAGGGGAAACGAAACAACAGAACGTAGGTGGGCACCGCCCACCGCCAGATTAAAAGTAGTGTGGGCCCAGCCCACTTTGGGACAACCAAAGGAGAGAACCAACGATGCTGAACTTTGAAGAAGACTTCACCCCCGCCGCCAAGCCCTTGGACGTGCCGGCCTTCCTGCGCAAGGAATCCGCACCGGCGGCCCACGTGGCCGACACCCCGGCGGTTGCGCCGCAGACTCGCCGCGTGCAGGCCGCCGACAAGCGCGTGATCAACGGCGCGACGGATGTGAACCAGCTCGTCCCCTTCAAATACAAATGGGCGTGGGAAAAATACCTCGCCGGCTGCGCCAACCACTGGATGCCGCAGGAAGTGAACATGAGCCGCGACATCGCGCAGTGGAAAGACCCCACCGCGCTCACCGAAGACGAGCGCCGCCTGGTCAAGCGCAACCTCGGCTTCTTCGTCACCGCCGATTCGCTGGCCGCCAACAACATTGTGCTCGGCACCTATCGCCACATTACCGCGCCCGAGTGCCGCCAGTACCTGCTGCGCCAGGCGTTCGAAGAGGCCATCCACACCCACGCCTACCAGTACATCGTCGAAAGCCTCGGCCTGGACGAAGGCGAAATCTTCAACGCCTATCACGAAGTCGCCAGCATCCGCGACAAGGATGACTTTCTCATCCCCTTCATCGACACGCTCACCAACCCCGAATTCAAGACCGGCACCCCCGAGGCCGACCAGGCCCTGCTGAAGTCGCTGATCGTCTTCGCCTGCATCATGGAAGGCATCTTCTTCTACGTCGGCTTCGTGCAGATCCTCGCCCTGGGCCGCCAGAACAAGATGACCGGCGCC